>Ga0194112_10007491_pt1 | contig 14193 bp, 13 predicted proteins | sample TA2MahC400mmetaG_FD_146191 | JGI IMG/M metagenome (GOLD analysis project Ga0194112, IMG submission 146191) | Freshwater microbial communities from Lake Tanganyika, Tanzania - TA2015016 Mahale Deep Cast 400m | ecosystem: Environmental > Aquatic > Freshwater > Lake | place: Tanzania: Lake...
ATTTACCCCGGTATCAAGGCGATGCGTCTTAAGCCGGTGGAAGCGATTAGAACTTATTGATGCTGATGGTGATGCTGATGCTGATATTAAAATCCATCAAATCATCATCATCATCATCATCATCATTAACATTTGAGAGTGAAGATGTCGGTAATCCGACTTCAAAATATCAGCAAAATCTATCAGGACCACGGCTTGCCGGTCAGGGCTTTGGACGATGTCAGTTTGGAAATCGAAGCCGGCGAGTTCACGACGATTGTCGGCCCATCCGGTTCGGGCAAATCGACGCTGCTCAATATAATCAGCGGTTTGGACTCTCCGACATCGGGGCAAGTTTTCGTCGAAGAGCGTCAATTAGACAAACTGAAATCGTGTGAACTCGTCAATTTACGGTTACATCGTATCGGCTTTGTCTTCCAAGCCTACAATCTCATCCCGGTCTTGACCGCGCAGGAGAATGTCGAGTTCATTATGCTATTGCAGGGCCAGCCGAAAATCGAGCGTGAGAAGCGCGCGCGAGAATTACTGGATGCCGTCGGACTCGGCGACCAAATGCGCCGCCGTCCGACGGAACTCTCCGGCGGGCAGCAGCAACGGGTGGCAGTGGCGCGGGCGTTAGCCTCGATGCCGGCGTTTGTGCTTGCCGATGAGCCTACTGCCAACCTCGATTCCGCGGCTGCGGAGAATTTGTTGACGATTATGGAGCGGTTGAACCATGAGAAGGGGATGACTTTTATATTCTCGACCCACGACCAGCGGGTCGTAAAAAGGGCGCATAGGATAATTACTTTGGAAGATGGTCGGATTGCTTCTGATGTCAAAGCCGATCCACACTGACCAATTCACCGCTGTCAACCCTCTGCGGTTGACAGCGGAAGCGTCATTACTACGAAAGCAGGAATCCAGAGGAGCAACTAATCGGCGGACGAGGGAATCCGCCTTGCTAATTTGGATATTTTTGACGATAATGTTATTCTTATCTAGTGGATTAGAAAATATTCTTGCCTTTGAAACTGCTTTCAAAGGCTATGCCCGCAATTCGCTTATCTATTGGAAACCACAGCCTTCCAACGACCAGCGGTTAGATAATATCCTTAATCTTCGTCTGAACTTACGCGGCTATATTAACAACCAAATAACAGTCGGCTTTGAACTTAAAAACCGACTCTTCACCGGTGATTATGCCGGCGAATTACAGCAGACGGCGACGATAAACTTGGGACGGTCGTTTTTTAAATGGCGCAGGAACATTATCGAAGAGAATGAATGGTTGGCATACAGCGAAATCGACCGCGCCTGGCTCGACTACCAGCGCGGCAATGCGCAACTGACACTTGGCAGGCAGCGCATCGCTTGGGGGACGAATCTGGTCTGGAATCCAATCGATATATTCAATCCCTCGAGTCCTTTGGATTTCGACAACGAAGAGAAGCCCGGCGGCGATGCTGTGCGGGCGCAATATTTCCTCGGCGATTTATCGCGGGTAGAGTTGGCTATGGAATTGCAGCATAACGAGCATTTGAACTGGGCGGCGCTCTTTAGAAGCAACCTTTACAAATACGATGTCTATTTGATGCTTGGCGAGCGGTCGTCGAGTCCGATAGTTGGGCTGGCTTGGGCTGGGCAAATCAGCGGCGCCGGGCTGCGCGGCGAGTGCGCTGCAATACTGCCCGACGCGAGCAACGACTTAAATCGTGCTGAAGCAGTGGCAGCCTTATCGGGCGACTTCACCTTGAAAAATGGGCTGTATGTGCATTCCGAAGCGCTGCTTAACACGCAAGGCGCGACTGGCGACTCGTGCGCAATTCTGGCTTGGCGGGCCTACAGCGAGGACTGGCTGACTCCGGCACACTGGTCGCTGTTCGGCGAGATCGGCAAAGACCTGCATCCATTAGTGCGCTTATCTATAGCCGGGATTCTTAATCCAATCGATAATTCATACTATTTAGGTCCGAGCCTCTACTGGTCGGCATTGACAAATCTTGATTTATCGGCAGTTTATTTGTATTATAAAGGTTTGACTTTCAGCGAGTTCGGTGGGAACAGTGATATGGGGATGCTGAAGGCGAGGTGGGCGTTTTAGGGCGGATTAAGGGTAACCCAGCTTCTTGAAGCCGGGGGTAGAATTCATTTAAACTCAAACAACAATCAAATATTGAAACCGAAATACTTCGGAGAAACAGAACTTAATTCAATACCCATTTATATAATTTAATAGAAATTAAAGCAATTGATGAGATAGTTATAAAATGAATCGTCAATACGATAATCCTGCGTCTAATGTTCTTATATCCAAAAATAAAGTCAAGACCAAAGTATAATATAGTATAATAAATAATGCCTAAAAGCATTAAAGAGAAGTACGAAGACGGCATAAAAGATCCAATCGTGACACCAACTAACATTCCTACGAATGACAGAATACAGAGACCAATAAACGGGACTTGATGGTCTTTAAAGACAACTGCTATAACAAACCATAGAACCGCAGTTGTGATGCCAATCATTAAAATGTCCAGCTTTATTATTCCTTTATGAGCAAATTATAAACATGCATAATTATATCTGGATCATGATCAATTAATCTAACACATAACTCGAGTGTATGTTTAATAATAGTAGGCAAACCATCGCAATGCTTCGATTTTAATAAACTTGTATTGACTTTTCCGCTTTTATCGATCATATTTATCCAACAAACGGAGCATAGGAACTTGCACCAGCAATTACAACAAACTTCATTATTATACTCTGTAATAGCATTATATAGACTATAAATCTGCGCATAGTCTATGCCATTCTGGAGACTACCACATAGATATGTAGAGTAAATTGATTCACAAAATGAAATTTTACCCTCACAGTCTATCAATATATTATCAATTAATGGTTTACATGATTGGTTCACTAAAATATTGTTTTTATTAGAATATATATATTTACGTGCGAGAAAGCTTATGCAATGGTCCATGAAATTTCTTCCGTAAAAGCGAACCAATTGAGTATCTCGAGAATATACAGCGTTAATAAAGTTGATTAAATTACTATTAATAAACCTTCTGCATGTTCGTACTTCTTGAATTAATCTTGTACATTTATTATTTACTACAGGTGAAAAAGTAACATTATATAATTTATGAGCAATAAAATACTCTGTGCAATTTTGTAAGTCCTTTGCTGTATGATAAACACAATTTAATCTTAGGCTAGAATCAAAGTAATCGGGAAAAGAACCTGCTATTCTGAAAATACTACCAATTACGTCTTTATGGGAACCCTTGCCATTTATATATTTTCTAGACTTGTCGTGAATCTTTGATGGACCATCTATACTGATTGTAATAGCAAATTTATTTTTAACAAGCCAATCTATGATCTGATTATTTAATAAAGTCCCATTTGTCGTAAGAGAGAATTCCAAAGATAAGTCTGGATAATTTATACGCAAATGTTCTACAATCTTTCTGATCAGGTCAATCTGAAGTAATGGTTCACCACCAGCAAACAAAATATGCCATTTAGATGCTGATGGAGATTGTTCAGATATCTGGCGAAATGCTTTGCGAACATCACACAATTGAAGTGTTATTGCCGATTCCGAAGAACGTGATGAAAGTATGGAAAATATATCGCAGTAGGAACAACGTAAATTGCAGTGTTCGGATAGATGGAGAATAATATTCCTTGAATGTGCTCGAAAAAGAGTGGCCCTGAATTGTGATATAAATTGATAGGCAGGTAAAATTCTCGCATGGGTTAAAGGCTTTGGACTTGCGATAAGACCAATATTCTTAAGATTATCAATAAGGCTTGCATCGATTAAGGTTTTTTGATTATAGATATTGACAGAGCCGGTTTGTGATTTCATAATGAAGTCAGCTAATCTTGAATCGCACTCAAAAAATGACAGGGTTGTCAGATCAAGAACGAATAAACGACCCATGAGTTTGAAGACTTTAATTTGAATGTCCTGCATAGAAATTTGCTCTGATATGATTTGTTATGGGGCGAAAATTTTTCGCCCCATACTAAATAATGCTCTTATATCGCCAGCAGTTCTATTCTAACCTGTCGGCGATCCAGCCAATGATTCTTTCAGCCAATGACTGAACTGGAATACAGTCATAGTTATCAGGCTCTTCCGCCTTCAGCACTTTACGTGTGGAACGAGTGTTGGCTGTAGTGTTAGGAACGCAGTGTAATGAGCGAAATAAGCGAGCTCCACCTCCAGGGGGTAGTCTCACATTGTAAAGTTCTGCAGACTCTTGAATTCTAGACAATCGCTGGTCTATCGCTTTTGAGACTATCACATCCATGATAACTACCTCAGTATTGGGATGTAAATAGTAACCCGATTGGAAATCCCACGATCATCGAGCCCTCTTCTTGTGGGAATGCTGTGAATCTTAACTCGAATTTTGAATTGAGTTGAGCAGCAAGTAGCATATCACCAGGATATAAAATATCGTTGGCGACCGGAGTCGTGCCGGATTGGCTCCACATGTCTGATTTCTTCTTCGACATGGCGATATTCTTGGCTAGAAATCGCTTGCAGGTACCTGATACAGATACCACTTTCACTTCCTTAAATCCGTCTGGGATGGTGATTCCCTGACCATCCCCACCGGTATCCGACGGACGAAATTCGATGCTGACATATTCGTCAGCGAAGGCGATGAGGCAATCTGGATCAGATCCAACTGTCAGATTACCTGTGGTTAGTGCATCGCTATTCGAGTGATAGTAGGCTGCATTGGAAGTCATCGTCCTTAGCCAGTATGTTGAATTCAGCTTCTTGCTCTGAACTGATGTTGGAAGCGATTTGACTTCGATTTCTTGGTTAGTGGGCATGCATTCTCCCTAATATTTGTAAGTTTAATAACATAAATGTGCACTAAAGCACATCGACGTTTGCTATAAAGCGCAATATTAATGCCATTGGGTGTATAAAAGTATGTGCGTAATAATAACATTAAGGAATTAATAACAATGTTACTGCAATACATTTTTTTCTCATCGAGTGCAATTATTGCTTTATTGCAAATTGTTTACATTAAATATGAATATCGTGTTTGTCTGAATCTCAGATAGTATTTTAAACTAGATTATTATAATTGTATCTATTAACAAGAATACGGTACCCTTAATTTGATCTACTAATAAATGCGCATCTATATTTCACAAGCCGGCGCACACACCGGCGAAACGGTCGAACTGGCGGGTTGGCTGTATAACAGCCGCTCGTCGGGCAAATTACGCTTTCTGTTAGTCCGCGATGGCACGGGCTTAATGCAGTGCGTCGTCTCCAAGTCGGATGTGTCCGAGGAGGACTTCGAACTGGCGGGAAGCATCACGCAGGAGTCGTCGCTCTATGTTCGCGGCGCAATTCGTGCCGACCAACGCGCCCCGGGCGGCTATGAAATGACCGTCACCGGGCTGACGCTGTTGCAGTTGGCGGTTGACTATCCCATCACGCCCAAAGAGCACGGACCGGACTTCCTGCTTGACCGGCGGCATCTATGGGTCCGGTCGCGCAAACAATATGCTATCTTACGCATCCGCCACGAAATCGTCAAAGCCATCCGCGACTATCTGGACGACAACGGCTTCATCCTGTTCGACGCGCCGATGTTCACCCCCAACGTCGTCGAAGGCACGACCACGCTATTCGAGGTGGACTATTTCGGCGCCAAAGCCTACCTGACCCAGTCCGGGCAACTCTACCAGGAAGCCGGCGAGATGGCGTTCGGCAAGACCTATTGCTTTGGGCCGGTCTTCCGCGCTGAGAAGTCCAAAACCCGCAAGCATTTGACCGAGTTCTGGATGGTCGAACCGGATGTGGCGTTTATGGACCTCGAAGGCGTGATGGAACTTATCGAAGACTTTATCGTTAATATAGTCAATCGGGCGCTGGAACACCGGCAGGAAGAGTTGAAAATACTTGAGCGCGACATCTCGGCGCTTGAGCGGATCCAAAAACCGTTCCCTCGCTTATCTTACGACGAAGCCGCGCAGGTTTTGTCCGGCAAGACAAATTTTAAGTATGGCGACGATTTCGGCGCGCCGGATGAGGAGGCTTTGGTCGAAGGCTGCGACCGTCCGATTTTAGTGCATCGCTGGCCTGCAGAAATCAAAGCCTTCTATATGAAGCGCGACGAGCAGAATTACGCGCTCGCAAAAGGGGTGGACTGCATCGCACCGGAAGGCTACGGCGAGATTGTCGGCGGCGGGCAACGTGAAGACAGTCTGGCGGAATTGGAGAAACGCATTGTCGAGCATAACTTGCCGAAGCGCTTCTTCGAGTGGTATCTTGACCTGCGCCGCTACGGCGCCGTGCCGCATTCCGGCTTCGGACTGGGACTCGAGCGCGTGGTGGCGTGGCTCTGCGGCATCAAGCATATCCGCGAGACGATTCCCTTCCCAAGGATGATGCACCGCTGCGAGCCTTAATTTGTGTTTGAGTGCGTAAGCGCTTTAGAAATTGAGTCGATGCTGGTCAAGCGAGCGTCCCTAATCTACTATGGCAGGCTTAAAAGTTGCCTCAAGTTCTCGCTGACTTAAAACAGAAAACTATTCCAGATCTCATTTAAAATACAGGAGTAATATGCAACTACTCACAAAGGTTATTTTTAGCCTTGTCTTCGTAACGGCAATGACAGTTTCCGGCTTTTGCCAATCATCATCCGCCATAACAAAACCCGACGCTGCTCAAGGCGCTGTGAAGATTGACTCCAAAGTCGTTGACAAGCACAAGGAGGTAGTCCGCAAGTTCTATCAAGAGGTCGTCAATCAAGGCGCCTATAATAAATTAGCCGCCTATTTAGCGCCTGAATTCGTAGGCCACTTAGCCCATACTAAACAGCATAACTTCGAAGATGTCAAGCGCGTCTTTGAGGATGTTCGCTTGGCTTATCCCGATTTTAAGGTTATGGTCGCGCAGGTTTTCGGCGAAGCAGATTATGTCTGTGCGCTATTGAAATTTCAAAGCATCCAAACTTCAAGCGCGGTCGAGACTATTCCAATTGGGACTTCCTTGGATGGCTTTGGCACGGCTGTGTTGCGGCTTAAAGATGGAATGATTGTCGAGCAGTGGCTTTTCACCGACCTAACCGCGCTGCAGATGCTCAGCGCTGGACAATCGACAAGTTATGTTCCGATACCGGGCGCTATCGCGCCTTTGGCGCCGATTGAGCCAGCCGCGCCGCCGTCGGCGGCGACTCCGCCGGCGCCGACCGAGCCTGAAAAACCGGCGAAAACCGCGCCAAAATCGTCAAGCCAAAAGAAAAGCAGAAAGAAATAATCAGGATTTGCTATATATTGCGTCGGAAGTAGTTTCGCCTTGTCGCAAGTGTAATGCTGCCCCCTGCGCAGACAGGGGGAAGCATCTCGTCTGGGTAAAGCCGGGACGGTATTCTTCACTTCGTTCAGTCTGACATATCATCGACGTTATATCTGGATTATGGCTATACATAACGTTATAATTCAGTTCGCATATTTCGCGGGCGTCATGCTGAACGCAGTGAAGCATCTCGTCTGGGGAAGCGGGAACGAGATCCTTCACTTTGTTCAGAATGATATATATAAGAAACGCAAAGCATAATATCGCTATATATAATAACGGCTGTCAACCGCAGAAGATTGACAATAAAAAGTCAATGTTATGACCTCGCCTCAAAACTCGAATTCCGCCTCGCCTAAATTACTTCCGCTTTTTATAAAGACCGAAGGCTTGCGCTGTTTGATTGTTGGCGGCGGCAAAGTCGCGCTGCGCAAGGTCGAACAACTGCTCGCCGTCGGCGCGGCAGTGTCGATTTTAGCGCCGGAAGCCGAGGCGCAGATAAAAGCGCTGCATTGCGCTCGAAAGGTGAACTGGCTAGACCGGGCTTACAAACGCGGCGATATTGAAGGCTATCATTTAGTCATCGCCGCCACCGACGACTATGAAGTCAACCGCGGCATTTCCGATGAAGCCCGGGAGCGCAATATCTTAGTAAATGTGGTCGATGACCCGGAATTATGCGATGTCTATTTCGGCGCGATCTGGCGGGAAGGCGGTTTAATCGGGGCGCTTTGCACCAGCGGCAAGGCGCCGTTCCTCAGCCGCGCTTTCCGCAACCGGCTTGAAAATGCGAGCCGCGGCTGGGGCGATTGGCTCGAAACCGGCGCTAAATTTCGCGATTTTGTGCGCAGAGCGTTTCCAGATGAAGTGAAACGCGAGGAATTTTATAATAGGTTCATCGCCATAGGGCCGCGCGCCGGAAGAGTCGATTTTATCGATAATCTAACGCCGGAAGAATGGCTTGAGCGCTGGCGCCGGTTGCCGACCATAGAGAAGTTTTCGTCCGATTGATATGCATTATATTAAAAAAGAATTCTCCCCTTTTAATTCCACTCCGCAGACAGCGGAGGGGAGAAGCGATAGATCTAATTTCTGCTTGCAGACAGCAGAGGGGCGAAGAGGCCGGGTTTATATCATCGGCGCGGGACCCGGCGCATCCGGGTTGATTACTTGCCGCGGCAAGGAATTGCTGCAAAATTGCGACGCGGTCGTCTATGATGACTTGATACCTTGGGAGTTGATAACCTCGCTGCCGCGTGATGTGCAGCGTCATTATGTGGGTAAGCGCGGCGGAAGAATCTCAATTAAGCAGGATGAAATCAACCGGCTGATGGTCGAGTTGGCGGCGGCAGGCTTGAATGTAGTTCGTTTAAAAGGCGGCGACCCGTTGGTGTTTGGGCGGTTGGGCGAAGAACTCGATTATCTGCGCGCGGCAGGCGTCGAAATAGAAGTTATTCCCGGCGTAACGGCTGTCGCTGCGGCTGCGGCTTCAATCGAGTGTTCGTTGACCGACCGCCGCACGGCTTCCTGGCTGACGCTTGCTACCGGACATTCAGCCGACTCCGACTCGCCGCCGGTTCCCTGGCGTGATATAGCCCGAATGGAGGATGGCAATCTGGCAGTCTATATGGGACTGGCGGCGCTCGAAGAGATTACGGCGGACTTGTTGTCCGGCGGGATGCCGCCTTCGATGCCGGCAGCGGTCATAAGCCGGATTGGCTCGGCCGGACAATGCGAAATCTATGGGCATTTAGACGACATTGCCCTCAAAGTCCGCCAAGCCGGACTCGAATCGCCAGCCATCGTTTTAATCGGCAGACCTTTCACGTCACTGCGAGATGCGAGTCGGCTTGTGAAACCTTTGGATGGTAAAAGAGCGCTGGTCACTCGTCCGGCTTGCCAAAATGAACGCTTATGCCGTATGCTGCGCGATCTGGGCGCCGAACCGTTGCCACTGCCCACAATATATATTGAACCGGCTGACGATTCGACCGGCTGGGATTGTTTTCAATCCGCGGTTGAAACCGGCGGCTGGCTCGTGTTCACCGGCCAAGCCGGCGCTGAGCATTTTCTCAGTCGGTTGTTGGCGTATGGAATGGATATTCGTTCGCTCGGTAAATTCTCTATTGCCGCAATTGGGAGCGGCACAGAAAGCGCGCTGCGCCGATTTGGGCTTAAGGCGGATTTAATTCCCGACAAATTCACCCGCCAAGGTTTGGTCGAAGCGCTCTTGCATTCGGCTGATCTGTCTGGCGTGAATATCGTCCGAGTGCGCGGCAATCTGGGCGATGATTTAGTCGAGCGGGAGTTAGCGCGAGCCGGCGCGAAGGTGATAGTATTGACAGTCTATAGGACGGAATTTGAGGTTTGGGACGCGCATATCAAGGATGAAATTATAGCGCATCCACCGGATTATATTACATTTACGAGCAGTTCGACAGTCGAAGGACTGGTCAAAATAACAGGCATTGAGGATGCCCGCCGACTGGCTAAAGAATCTAAAGTTGCGGTTATAGGACCTATTACTGCTGCAACGGCGCGCGAATTTGGACTGCCGGTAGCGCTCATTTCCTCCCATCATACCGAAGAAGGCTTGGTCGAAACTCTGGTGAAGGATTGCGAAGCAGGGAAAATTGGATAAATAATGGATATTATAGACTATATGGACTATATGGACTATATTAACATTTCAATCAATTAATCCGATTCACTTTTCAATCTTTTCAACTTACAACTTGTCAACTTGCTAACTTTTATATTAGGCACACGCGGCAGTCAACTGGCGCTGGCGCAGACGCGCTCCGTCATAGCGCTGCTCGAGTCAAAAATCGACGCTGATTTCGAGTTGCAGGTCATCCAAGACGGCCGGCGATATGGAGGAAATGGGGGAATTTACCGTCGGCGAACCGCCGGGGATATTCACTCGGGCGATTGAGAGTGAACTACTCGCCGGACGAATCGACATTGCCGTGCATTCGCTAAAAGACCTGCCGCTCGCTCAACCCGCCGGACTGACAATAGCTGCGGTTCCGCCACGTGCCGAGCCGCGTGAGATGTTAGTTATCGCCGCTGGGTCATACAGCCCCGGGCGAATGCCGCTGGCATTGGAGTCCAGTGCGGTTGTCGGGACATCCTCGCCGCGCCGCCGCGCGCAAATCATCGACCTCCGAGCGGATATTAAAGCGAAGCCGCTGCGCGGGAATCTGCCGACACGCCTGCAAAAAGTGCGCGCCGGCGAATATGATGCGGCTTTAGTTGCAGCAGCCGGACTGGAAAGACTGACTATCGACAGAACAGGTTTAAATTATCTATTGTTGGATCCGCGCCTTTTTACGCCAGCGCCCGGGCAAGGCGCCTTAGCGCTCGAAATGCGCTGTGATGATCCTCGTCTCGCTATAATTCGCAGCGCGGTGAACGACAGTGCGACCGAAATCTGCGTTCTGGTCGAGCGGCGCCTGCTGGCGATGTTCGGCGGCGGCTGCGCTCTGCCGGTCGGCGCGCTGGTGAGAAGGTCCGGCGGCAATTATATTATGAACGGCTTTTATGTCGATTCAGCAAGCGTTCGCCGGGCTGAAGTCGTTGCTGAACAGCCGGAAGACGGACTTATAAATCTATATGCCCAATTGAGGCCATCCGAATGAGTTTCCCCATCGAAAGGCCGCGCCGGCTGCGCTCAAGTCCGGCGTTGCGCCGGCTGGTCGCCGAGACTAACTTAAGCGCCGACCACCTTGTTCAACCATTGTTCGTAATAGAGAAGTCGAATTTTGTGCAGCCGATACCTTCGCTCGCCGACCAATTCTACTACTCCCCCGACCGGCTGGTTGAAAAAGTAGAGGCTTTGGCGCGGCAAGGAATTCCAGCGGTTATTCTGTTTGGTATTTCGGACCGTAAGGATGCGGTCGGCAGTCAGGCTTGGGCTGATGACGGCGTTATTCAACGAGCCGTGCGGGCAGTGAAAGCCGGATGCCCGCAGATGTTAGTTATGACCGACCTTTGTCTATGCGAATACACCGACCACGGGCATTGCGGGATAATAAAAAATGGCTGCGTCGATAACGATGAGACCTTAAAACTATTGGCGCAAGCAGCCGTGAGTCAAGCCGCGGCCGGCGCGGATATAATTGCACCCTCGGATATGATGGACGGAAGAGTGGCAGCCGTCCGGCAGGGCTTGGACGATGCCAGTTTTGAATTGACGCCAATTTTATCTTACGCTGCCAAATATGCTTCAGCCTTTTACGAGCCATTTCGCGGCGCAGCCGGCTCTACACCGGCATTCGACGACCGACGCGGCTACCAGATGAATCCCGCCAACCGACTCGAAGCCTTGCGCGAAGTGCGGCTCGACCTCGAAGAAGGCGCCGATATGGTGATGGTCAAACCCGCGTTGCCATGTCTGGATGTGATTTATGCGGTTAAACAGACTTTTGGACGGGTTACCGCAGCCTTTCAAGTTTCCGGTGAATATGCGATGCTCGAATCGGCTGCCGCCAACGGCTTGTTGGATTTGAAGCGCGCCGTCTGCGAAACCCTCATTGCCATCCGACGCGCCGGCGCCGATTTCATCATTTCTTATTGGGCTGAACAAGCCTTGCCGTGGATGGGTGAGTTTGCAAGTTGACAGATGAAAGTTTCAAGTTGATAAGTTGGCAAGTTGCAAGTTAACAAGGATGAATGATAGAAAATAGTGTGATATATAAGCGGGCTTGCGAGAGTATTCCGGGCGGAGTAAATTCGCCGGTGCGGGCGTTCAAGTCTGTAGGCCGGCCGCCGGTCTTCGCCTGGCGGGCTTCCGGCAGCCGGATTTGGGATGTCGAAGGTCGGGAATATATCGACCTGATTGGCGCTTGGGGTCCGCTGATAGCCGGGCATAGCCATCCAGAGGTCGTCGCTGCCATCTGTCGAGCCGCGCAAGAGGGCTGCAGTTATGGGCTGTCGCATCCGCGCGAGTGCGAACTGGCGGAAGAAATCAAGCGTCGTGCGCCAGGCGTCGAACTGATTCGTTTTGTTAATTCCGGCACTGAAGCCGCAATGTCGGCGGTTCGGCTGGCAAGAGCTTTTACCGGTCGTTCAAAGGTGGTCAAATTCGCTGGCTGTTATCATGGCCACAGCGATGCGTTTTTAGTTGCCGCCGGGTCAGGCATTGCAACCCATAATCTACCCGACTCGCCAGGCATAACGCAAGGCGCAGGTGAAGATACCATAATTGCCAAACATTATAATGATTTGGATGAAGTCAAGCGGATTTTCGATGAATTGAAAGACCGGATAGCTGCTGTTATGGTAGAGCCAATAGCGGGTAATATGGGCGTCGTCCCGCCGGTCACAGGCTTCCTGCCGGGGCTTAGGTCGATATGCGATGAATACGGCGCGGTATTGATTTTCGACGAGGTGATTACCGGTTTTAGAGCAGGCGTTGGTGGCGCGCAGGAACTTTACCGGGTCCGCCCGGATTTGACCTTATTCGGCAAGATAATCGGCGGCGGTTTACCGGTCGGAGCCTTCGGTGGAAGGAGAGATATTATGAGTCTGCTCGCGCCGGAAGGTCCGGTGTATCAAGCCGGGACGCTGTCCGGCAATCCTTTGGCGATGGCGGCGGGACTGGCGACTTTAAAACTCCTTAATACGACCGCCTATAATTACTTGGAGTCGATAGGGCAGCGCCTTGAGAGCGGATTAACCGCCGCTCTGGAGAGGCAGAGGACGCCCGGCGTCGTGCAACGTGTCGGGTCGATGCTGACACTGTTCTTCAGTCCGACGCCGATACGGAACTTCGACGATGCAAAAAACGCCGACCATAAAGTCTTTGCTCAATTTTTCAACCGGATGTTCGAACGCGGCGTCCTGTTGCCGCCGAGCGGTTATGAAGCGTGGTTTTTATCGCTGGCGCATCGCCGGGAAGATGTGGAGAGGATTTTGGAGTGTGTGGAATAAATGGACAATATAGACAATATGGACAGAATCATACTAATTCGCATTCAATCGAATATGAATGTTCTGTATCAACAGCAGATTTAACGGATGAAGCAGATGATTAAAGCATTATTTCTGCTAAATCTGCTTTATCTGCTGTTAATTATAGACGGGCAACTAATCGAGATTATTAGTATATAATCGAATGCCATTTGGTATCAATTAGAAATTGACTTTTCAAATCATCAACTTCTTCGCTTTCTCCCTTTCTCCCTTATCACCTTTACCGCAATATATTCATCGGCATACCCATAAGCGGCCAAATCAACAAGACGAACAGCGCCAGGACGGCCATCAGCAGCAGGCTGGCGGGGATGCCAACGAGAAAGAACTGCCCGGCGGAGAACTGGCGGCTTTCGTAAGCGATGGCGTTCGGCGCCGCGCCGACCAACAGCAGGAAAGGCATTCCCGCCGTAACTAACGATGAATAGAACACGACCTCCGGCGCTACGCCGAGATAGGGCGCGATGACCAGCGCCACCGGCAGCGATATGGCGATGGCGGCGACATTCATTATAAAATTGGTCATCATCATCACAAAGAATGCCACTCCCAACACAAACGCCCACCACGGCGCGCTCTGCAGCATACTGAGCCATTTGATAGCCATCCATTGAGCGCAGCCGGTCTGCCACAGACATAATCCGATGCTCATCGCCCCGCCGAACAACAGCACGATATTCCACGGCAGTTCCTCTAACTCTTTAACTGTCAATATATTAAATATGAAAAACAAGACCATCGTAACGAGAATGATCGCGCTCTTATCGAGCGGCTCTAAGGCGGGTATGAAGGAACGCAGGCTTAAAACCGTAATTGCCGAAAGGACAATTATTAAGGTCAGGACTTCAGTTTTTGATATCGGACCGAGATGTTGATAG
>Ga0194112_10007492_pt1 | contig 14193 bp, 12 predicted proteins | sample TA2MahC400mmetaG_FD_146191 | JGI IMG/M metagenome (GOLD analysis project Ga0194112, IMG submission 146191) | Freshwater microbial communities from Lake Tanganyika, Tanzania - TA2015016 Mahale Deep Cast 400m | ecosystem: Environmental > Aquatic > Freshwater > Lake | place: Tanzania: Lake...
CTTTTCAAGGTTTGACTGGTATCCGGATATTCTCTGGCTGAATGATAACCTCCCATCGAACAGTCTTGTGTTGGTGGAAGATAACCGGTTGCCTGATCTCACGGTGCCTGCCAGGCGCTGGCTAGACTTGATAGACAGTTGGGGCTCTGCGCCAAGTTGCTACCGCGACCTGCATGCCTGCCTGTGTGACTCAGGTTTCACCTGTGTCGTAATGCGGCAGGAATGGTTTGGCTACCGATCAAGCGTTACAGGTAAGAATATGGAAAGACTTGTCAGGCAGGGCGAATTGGCCTTGCTCCATACCGGCCAGCAGATGGTCGTGTATCAGGTACAATGTTCACATCGGAAGGAGGGCAAATGAGAGTTCTCGGTATTCACATTGGCCATGATAGCTCGGCGGCGCTGGTTGTGGACGGTGAGATCGTTGCCGACGTGGCTGAAGAGCGTTTCACCCGCACCAAGCACTACGCTGGTCTTCCGGTCAAGTCAATTGGTTATTGCCTCAAGACTGGCAGGATCTCCATTGAGGATGTAGACGCTGTAGCCGTGCCTACGGCTGGCTCCATGCCTGAACTGAACTACCTGCTGACCCTGGATGGTGCACGGGCTGAAAAGCGTGCTACTCCTGGGCGGATTCTGGAACGGGCACGGCGCATTATGAAGACATCGCTGCCCCACCCCCCCCTTTACATCAAACAATACCTCCTCCCAGCATGTGTGCCTGTCGTTCACGTAGAGCATCACGTGGCGCATGCGGCCTCGGCCTACTACACCAGCGGCACCCGGGAGAAGCAACTCGTCGTCACGTTGGATGGGGCCGGTGACTGCTATTCGGCCTGCATCTGGCGAGGAGAGAACGGCAAGATCAAGCCGCTGCTCAAGCTGGGCACGGATGCATCCATAGGCTGGTTTTACAGCAACGTGACAGAGGCGTTGGGCTGGTGGCACGGCGATGGTGAGGGAAAGACAATGGGCCTGGCACCTTATGGCGACTACACCCGTTGCCAGGGAGTGCTGGACCATTTCTATCCCCAGTTCAGCAACGGGAATTTGGCTGAACCGCATGACTTCGGTCAACAATACTACTGGAACGAGGGTGGTGCTCTACAGTGGCACTTTGATGAGGCCTATGAGATCCGTGCGCTGGTCGAGAAATATGGCCATGAGCACATCGCGGCTGAGGCGCAGCGAGTGTTAGAAGAGCAGGTCAAAGAACTCGTCCTACCGTGGTTAGGCCGAGAAGGTGTAGATCGGCTTTCTTGCGCTGGTGGGGTATTTCTCAACGTCAAGCTGAACCAGCGTATCTGGGAATCGGGGCGAGTCCAGCTACACCACATCTATCCCAATGCCGGTGATAGCGGTCTGGCAGTAGGTGCTGCCCTGTATGTCTACTACCAGGCGCATCCCGATGCTCCCATTTACAGGTTGGAGCACCTTTACCTGGGCCCAGCGTACTCAGATGAAGAGATCGAGAAAATCCTCAAAGCACGCAACCTAACCTGCCGACGGAGCGAGAATCTCAGCGTTGAGGCGGCGCGGTTGCTGGCCGAAGGCAAGATCGTAGCCTGGTTCCAGGGGCGTATGGAGAGTGGTCCCCGCGCCCTGGGCAGCCGCTCTATCCTGATGAGCGCTAACGATCCAAAGAACAAGGACATCATCAACGCCCGGGTCAAGTTTCGAGAGCCCTTCCGTCCGTTCTGTCCATCGCTGCTGGCCGAACACCGTGACACCTACCTGCGCAATGCCCGCGATGAGGAATTCATGATCACCTCGTTCGACGTCCAGCCTGAGAAGCGAGACCGGGTGCCGGCTGTCGTCCACGTAGACGGGACCCTGCGCCCTCAGACTGTGCGGCGAGGGGTCAATCCTCGCTATTGGGAGCTGATCAAGCATTTCGGCGACCTGACTGGCGAGTACTTGGTACTGAACACGTCCTTCAACATCATGAGCGAACCGATCATCAACACCCCTGGTGAGGCCATTCGGTGCCTGTACGACTCCGGCATTGACGCGCTGGTGATAGGTGGATTCGTTTTAGAGAAGGACGGGCGGGCAATTGAGTGACAAACGTGTCACGATCCTGTATGTCTACCATGGCCAGGGCCTGGGAGGGGCTCCCCTTAGCCTATTGTACCTCATTCAACACCTGGATCCTTCCCGTTACAGGCCGGTGGTCTGCTGCTTGCATGACAGTGATGTGGTGGCTTACTTTCGCCAGAAGGGAGTGGAAACGCACGTGTGGTCCGGCATCGGTGACTTCCAGCACACGACGGCCGGCTGGCATCCACTGTACAACCCGTTGGGGTCTTGGGGACTGGGGCGCAGCTTGCTGAACTTCCTACCCTCGGCGTGGCGAACACAAGCCCAGCTGCAGAGATATAATGCAAATCTGGTACACCTCAACTCGGCGACCCTGGCACCCTCAGCCCTGGGCGCCCGGCTGGCAGGTGTGCCAGTGGTGTGGCACGTGCGTGAGGCTGTGGTAAAAGGCCATCTGGGAATGCGCCGCTGGCTGTTGCGCTGGCTAATAGAGACACTGGCGGACGAGGTGATCTTCATCTGCGAGGACAACCGGCGCCGGCTAGGCGTCCGGCGCAAGGGTGTAGTCATCTACAACTTCGTGGACTTTAACCATTTCGACTACCGCTTGCCAGCAGAGCCCGTGCGGGCAGAGTTGGGCGTCCCGGCACAAGCAAAGGTCGTCTTGATGCTGGGTGGGGTCGGTCGCATCAAGGGCACGTTGGAGTTGGTGAAAGCAATGGCTCTAGTGAGGCAACAGGTGCCCCAAGCAATCGCTCTCATTGCTGGCAGTGGTAATCCTGGTACTGGTTCAAGTCCACGTCTGGCTCGGCTGGCATCGCGCTTTGGCTACATGCGCTATAGTGAGCAGGTGCAGCGGGATGTGGCGCAACATGAGCTGAGTAACTGTGTGCGCTTTTTGCCTTTTCGGAGCGACGTGGAGCGCTTGATCGCTGCATCCAATGTAGTTGCATTTCCATCCACCGAACCCCACTTTGCACGCCCGGTCATCGAAGCTGGCGCTATGGCGAAGCCTGTCGTGGCTTCCAGGATCGGAGGGGTTAAAGAGGTGGTGCAGAATGGTATGACCGGGTTGCTGGTGCCGCCCGGAGACGTGGAGGCGCTAGCCTCCGCACTGATGCAGGTGCTCACCGACCCAGTTTTCGCTGCCCGCCTGGGTGAAGGGGGCTACAAGCAGGCACGTCGCCTGTTTGATGCAGAGACAAACGTGCAGCAGACGGTAGAGGTATATCAGCGCGTGCTGGCGCAAGGCCACAGCCGGCCATTACCGACAAGGTGAGCTCATCATGACCGAGCAACGCCCATTACGGATTGCTCTCAGTGCAGGCTTTTGGCGAGACCTGGGGACCTATTGGCGGGCCTACTACATCGGCCGGGAACTGGCCCGGCGGGGACACCGTGTCACGTTGTTTTGCATCTCCAGAAAATCCCGATGGCTGGTCCATCGGGAGGTGATGGATGGCCTTGAGATTATTGAATGCCCTCACCTGCTGAACCGCCCTCTCATCTCCCATGGACTGGGACCGCTGGACATCGCTCACCGTGCGATGGTGCTCTGGTCCGAGCCCTTTGATGTAGTGCATGGTTTCGAGTATTTTGCTGATGTGACCCTGCCTGTGCTCCTGACACGGCAGCGGCATCGATTCGTTTACATCTCGGACTGGTGTGACTGGTTCTCGAGAGGAGCAAAATTCGGTCGGTGGCTGCGATGGCGGCTGCTGGTCCGGCTTCTTAGTTGTGTGGAGGATGCAGCACGTCATCCGGCCGATGGCGTCACAGTGATTAGCCGATGTCTAGAACGTCATGTGCGTGATCTAGGATTCCCGCCCGATCGTGTGCTCTACCTGTCGGGTGGTGCCCCGGTAGATACCATCCAACCGCTGCCAAAGGCTGAAGCGCGTGCCCGGCTTGGCATGAATCCAGATTGGCAGATTGTTGGGTATCTGGCCAGCAACCATGTGCCCGGCATGGAGCAGTTTGTTGAACCGTTGGTCACCCTTGGTCAGGAAATACCAACCCTTCGCGTATTGCTTATCGGGCACATGGATCCCGTACTGGTGTCGCTTCTACGAGAGCGTGGACTGGGTGAACGTCTTATCCTGCCCGGCTTTGTCCCTCTGGAGGAATTGCCCTGGTATCTGGCAGCGGCTGATGTCTTTCTAATTGGCCTGGAGCCGAATACCTGCAATGAAGCGCGCTGGCCATCCAAACTGGGCGAGTATCTGGCAGCGGGGCGCCCAGTGATCGGGAGCAATGTGGGAGATACCCCTCACGTCATCGCCGAGGGCAAAGCGGGGTTTGTCGTACACAGTGAGCCCTGGGACATTCACCAAAAGCTGTCACTCGTTCTGAACGATACATCCCTGGCGGCAGGGCTAGGACAAAATGCGCGCCGGGTGGCCGAGGACAAGCTGGCGTGGTCACGGTTGGTGGACAGATTAGAACACTTTTATCAGCAACAGAGAGAACACAGCGCATCGGTGCGAGCGCACAGGCAGTGCTAAAAGGCCAGGAAGCAATGAATAGTTTTGAAGAGTTGCGTCTGATAGCCGTTGAGATTGCGAAGAATACGCTCTTTGCAATTCCTCTCCTCCGCGTTCTTCGTTACCGTTTGTTAGGCTCCCGCTCAGCCACCGAGGCAGATTCAGCATCTCGTGGTAACGCGGCGGCTTATGTTGCTCTATGCGAAGGACTTCTCATGGCCGGACACGAGCCGCGCGAGTGGCTTGTCTCCCGCAGAGTCCTGGAGATTGGTCCTGGAGCCTGGTTGGACCTCGGCCTCAGAGTGCTGGCACTTGGGGCAGCAGAGTACTGGGCCATTGACCGTTTTGCAGATTTGGCTAAGCGCGCAGCAGTTGAGCATTACCAACAATTCTTGGCCGAGATGCCGATTTCGCAACGGGAGAAATGCGAAGAAGTGCTTGTGTTAGGCGACAGTTCTGTTTCTTTTCGTGGCCCAATCCGTTATTGGCCGAACACACCTATTGAGGCATGCGAGAGTCTACCGCGCGACTACTTTGACCTTATCTACTCCCACGCCGTACTGGAGCATGCCTTTAACCTGGATCAGACCTTTGCGGCTATGTCGCGCCTGTTGCGGGTGGGCGGTTTAGCAATACACATTGTGGATGTGAGCACCCACGGTCAGCTTGCTCAGATGTCTGGCGATTCTCTTGCTATGCTGCGCTATCCAGATTGGCTTTGGCACCTAATGAGCAGTAATCGTGGGTATCCGAATCGTAAACGACCAAGTGAGTATCTGGCGATGGCCCAGAAGCATGGGTTGAGTGTACTGGTCTACAAACCGAGGGGCGTGCTGGACAAAGCTTTCGTGGCTAAGGTGAAACCCCGGCTGAACGAACGCTTTCGGCAGTATAGCGATGAGGACTTACAACCTCTCTCTTTCGTGTTAATCTGCCAAAAGGGATGATTTGGCTGTGCGTCTGCTTATCACCACCCAGAACTATTACCCGGCCTTCTCCTTCGGCGGCCGTGCGGTTGTATCCACAGCCTTAGCACAAGGGTTGGCACAACGAGGTCACGACGTCACAGTTCTCACGTCAACCGTACTTGAGCCTCACGTCCAACCAAGGTGGAAGGGATATTCGGTATGCATTCGCGGGGTCAACGCTCATTACCTCGGGACGTGGGTTCAGTACCGCGCTATTTCTTTCAATCCCGAGGTCCTTTTCTTCGCCCGGCGAGAGGTCTTGAACTATGATATCATCCACATTGTCGGACTCTATGACCTGATTGGGCCAGTTATTGCCTGGTATGCGCGAAGACATGGCATTCCATACGTGGTCGAGCCTTCAGGGATGTTGATCCCTATAGTGCGAAGTTTTGCTTTGAAACGCATCTACCATGCTTTATTGGGGCTGTCAATGCTGGCCGGAGCCGCCCAGGTGATTGCCACGTCAGATCAGGAGAAAAGTGAGATGGTCCGGTCTGGGATAGACCCAGACCGGATATTCAATCGGCGCAATGGCGTTGATTTGTCAGAATTTGACCACCCTGAGGAACCCGGTAAATTTCGGCGATCCATCGGCCTTGAACGTGACACCCCCTTGCTGATCTACCTGGGAAGCCTTGTCCCCAAAAAGAGCGTTGACCTGCTCATTCGAGCTTTCACCTCTCTGCCATGTTCTGAAACCCACCTGGCACTCGTTGGCCCTGATGAGGGAGGAAGTTATTCCCACTACTTGCAGGAGCTCGCAGATGCCCCCAAAGTCCGAGGTCGGGTGACATTCACTGGTTCGCTTTATGGCGCTGATAAAGTAGCTGCTCTCCGGGATGCCGACATCCTTGTTTTGCCTTCTCGAAACGAAAATTGGGGAATCGTTGTCGTGGAAGCGATTGCCGCCGGCACTCCCGTCATAATCACAGATCGCTGTGGTGTTGCTCCCTATGTACATGGTCGGGCCGGCCTGGTAGTCCCTCACGACGAGGCGGCTGTACGTCAAGCGATGGCTCGGTTGCTCTCAGATCACACCCTGTATTACCAATTCAAGAGGAATTGCAAGGCTGTAGCCAGAGAGCTATCGTGGGACGAACCAGTGGCTCAGATGGAAGCTCTGTATGCTAGTTTGAGATATTGAAGGAAAACGCTACTGATGGCCCTTGATGTGATGCAGACTTTTTCTAAAGTAAAGAAGCCTGACAGACCGAGCCAGCCGTCAGCAAGGTAGGCCATTGCTGTCGAGATGGACTGCTCTAATTGAGAACATGGAGGATACAGTGGCCTGCTCGCAACAAGAAGCACCAACGCTCAAGTCGGTCCCTTCGAATCCGTCTCTCTCAATCGCTGTTCCTGTATATCAGGAGAGTGAAAACATCGAGAAGGTTGTAAGAGTCCTCGAGGCACTCGTCAGGATCCCTCACGAACTAGTGATCATCTACGATTTTGATGAGGACAACACATTGCCGGTGCTCAGGTTTCTACAAAGAGAATTCGATAACATCGTATTGATGAGAAATAGCTACGGAAAGGGCAGGGGGGTAGTCAATGCGATAAAGACTGGTTTCTACGAGACCAAATCCGAGTTGGTATGTCTCTTCACCGGCGACCTCACGGACCAGCCTGAGGCTATCGTGACGATGTATCGAAAGATGCAGGAAGGGTACGATGTTGTTAGCGGCGCTCGCTACATTAAGGGAGGGCGCAAGCACGGAGGCCCATGGTTGCAGACGAGGCTTTCTCGTTGGGGCAACTGGCTGTTTCAGCATCTTACCAATTTTCCCCTGAGTGATGCAACCTACTCTTTCAAAATGTACCGACGCTGTGTACTTGATGCCATCGAAATCGAAAGCGATGCTGGATGGGTGATCTCGTTGGAGGTGTGCGTAAAGGCATATCTGAAAGGCTTCAGAATGGCAGAGATTCCTACCGTTTGGGTAGACCGGCAATTGGGTGAGTCGAAGTTTCAGTTACAGAAATGGTTGCCAACATACATCAAATGGTTCTGCCTTGGCGTATACAGCATCAACCGCAGAAAATGGTCGAGGCGGGTAATCGCCATGGAGGGTGAACCATGAGCGGTTTCTGGCAGGGTAAATGCGTTCTCGTAGCCGGCGGAGCGGGTTTCATCGGTTCTTACCTTGTCGAGGAGCTCCTAGCTGACGGAGCCCACGTCGCAGTCGTCGACAATTTGGATACCGGACGCCTAGAGAACCTGGCTTCGGTGATGGACAATATCGAGTTCATTCATGGCGATCTCTTCGACATGCGCCTTTGCGAACAAGTGACTAGGGGCTGCGACGTGGTGATGAACCTGGCCGCCAAAGCCCACGGCATGGGATATAGTCTGACCCATCAGGGCGAGATGCTAACCATCAACACAATCACGCACCTCCAGATGCTTGAGGCGGCTCGGAGGAATGACGTTGCCAGATTCCTTCTAGTGAGCTCTTCGTGTGTGTACCCCGATGACGCGGTCTTCCCGACGCCTGAGTTAGACACTTTCAAGGGGTGGCCTGAAAAGGTCAACGAAGGCTACGGCTGGGCCAAGCGGATGGCTGAGCTTCAAGCTAAGTACTATGCAGCCGAATATGGGATGGAAATAGCGATTGTTCGACCTTTCAATGCCTATGGGCTACGCTACCACTGGCAGGGAGACAGGTCCCATGTGATCCCATCACTGGTGAAGAAGGTCATGGATGGTGACAGCCCGGTGGTTGTGTGGGGAAGCGGTAATCAGCGGCGGAACTTCTTACACGCACGTGATGTGGCATGGGGGATGAAATTAGTAACTGAGCGCTACGCCATAGCCGATCCAGTCAATGTAGGTCTTGAAGAGACGGTTTCTATGCGGGAATTGATCTACACGATTATCGCAGTCTCGGGCAAACGCGGCATTGACGTCGTCTTCGATACGACCAGGCCAGAAGGCCGGCCTGTCAAAAGCGCAGATTCCACGAAACTAAGGCGGATAGCCCCAGAGTTCAACTCCCGAGTCACATTGGAAGAAGGGATGGAGCAAATGATAGAGTGGTATTATCGCACTTTTGGCTCTGCGGAGGCCCGGGCTTAAGCCTATGTTGCCTAGTATCATTAGAGAGTTATACGCTAACCGATTCAGTGATTTACATTCACAGAGGGTGACGTTGTGGCGGGCTCTCTGTGAGGGTTTCTTAAAAAGATATGTCAGGGCGACTGATACGGTCTTAGACCTGGGAGCGGGGCACTGTGAATTCATCAACCAAATTTATTGCGCACATAAGATCGCGATTGACCTCAATGAAGAAACCCAGCAGTATGCGAGTTCAGAAGTTGAGGTTCATGTCGTGTCGGTTACAGAACCTTTTCACGTTGCTGCGCAGTCAGTTGATGTGGTATTCGCCAGCCATTTCTTCGAGCACCTCCTGTCAAAGGATGATATTCTGAGAGTTCTGCACAACGTACGCGAGGTCTTGAAACCGGGTGGGTTGCTACTGATATTAGGGCCCAACATCCGGTATGCGTACGATGAATACTGGGACTTTTTTGACCACTATATTCCCCTTAGTGACAAATCCATGGTGGAAGCGCTCCAGGCAGTCGGATACGAGCTTGTTCAGGTCTTGCCCCGGCTTCTACCTTATACTACGAAGAGTCGATATCCTAAGTGGCCCATCCTTGTGAGATTATATCTTAGATTGCCGATCCTATATCGGTTCTTAGGGAAGCAGATGTTCATTGTTGCTCGGAGGCCAAGCTAGCATGCGTATTCAGAATCTTGACAGAATCTGTGACTTTCTGTTGCTGGGGTTCTTGGTCCTTTTCCTTGTCGGACATTTCGTTTTCATGTCTAGCCCTTTCGTCAATCTGGAATCCTGGTGTGCAGGGGCTGCTAGATTGGTCTACGAAGGTAAGCCAGCGGAAGCTCTCCGATATCTTGAACGGACCATCGCTAATCCTATAGGGGCAGTCGCTGGCGTCGTTCCCTTTTACTGGCTTTGCGGAATATCTGAGTTCTCGGCACGGCTGTTTTCGTTACTAACCGGTCTTATCACAGTGGCCACTGTGTACTATTGGGGACGGCGATTTTCTCACATCACTCCTCAAATCGCCTTGATAGCGGGGCTCATCACCGGATTAAATCCCATGTTTTGGACTTACAGTGGCCTAGCCTATACGGACGTCCCGTTCACTCTGCTCATTAGCTCCTCAGTAGTCGTGGCACTTGTGGCCGCACAAAGGCATAGCGCCGGGCTTCATCTTTTGGCTGCCATGCTGTTAGCTGGAGCAGCACTCACCAAGTACAATGCGGCCACTTTTATTCCTGTGATAGTGGCAGTTGTCGTGATAGAAACCTTGCGGAGAGAGCAAAACTGCACAACGGCCGTTCTCGCTATTAGTCGAGTGTTGGGCCTGTATGCTACAGTCGAGTCGGTAGTCGTAGTGCCTTACGCGCTATGGGTGCAAGGCACTCTTGGGCACTTGCTGGATGCCAGATATGTGGATGTTGTAGGCCTCAATTCGGAATCTCTTGGCTTGGGCTTGACTGTCTTAAGGTTCTCCTCTATTGTAGTTTGGGTCGGCATCTTCAGTGGTCCACTTTTCCTGTTCTCCCTCGCCTATATCTTTGATCGGATTCAAACGCGAAAAGCGGTTTTGCTACTCGCGGTCATATTGGTGCTAAGTCCGCTTGCGGCCAGTGGCTATCTCGAAACTCAAAGAAGTTTGGGGACTTACTTTGGTGAGATGCAACTTGGTTGGGTGGAGCACCTTGTCAGAGAGAGAGTGGGGCTCTTGTTGATTGCTTCGCTCTTGTTTGCGGCCGGGGGCGTCGTCCTTACTGGCCTCGTGACCTGGGCTCTGGAGGACTCAAAAGCCCGATATCCATTGGCTCTGTGGGTTCTGGTCGTTCTGGCTCTGCATTCCTTGGTGAGACCTGCCTATCGATACGTGCTTTTCGTTCTACCTGGACTGGCTATATATCTGGCCCATGTAACACAGAGTGCACTGATCAATGGAAGACTATTAGCGGTAAAGCGTCTGACGGTCATGGCTTCCCTAGTCCTATTCGCTGGCCTGGCGCTTTTCCAAACAGCCTATTTCGCCACGGAAGGATACGCAGCAGCCTCTGTGGCCGCCTATATAAACGAGAATCAACTCCAGGGCTTTGAGTTCAGTCCGTTTGACGGTGTACAAACTCATTCAGGCTATCTGATGAATCCAGGCGCCTTTATCTCTGACCATGCACAGAAACCCCGCTTTGTCTTGGTCACGCTTGGCCGAAACGAATACCGAGAGAATGTAGTATATCAAGCACCGGTTGAAATGCTAGGCGTCGTGTTCAAGCGATATGCCATAGTACAGAACACCGAGTAGCTGATGGGATGAATCAATGCGCAAAATCAAAACGTTGCAAAAGGAGGAGAATCCAATGTGGAATGATCGTAGAGTGTTGGTGACCGGTGGTGCGTCGTTCATCGGTTCCCACTTGGTGGATGCCCTGATTGACCGCGGCGCTCAAGTTTGTGTCATAGACGACCTGAGCAGCGGCCGTCTGGAGAACATCCAGAGCCATGTAGACGCTGGTCGCATTGAGTTCATTCAGGCCGATCTGAGGGAACTGGGTGTCACCCGTAGGGCGATGGAGGGAGTCAGCGTGGTCTTTCACCTAGCTGCGGACCATGGCGGGCGTGGGTACGTGGACCTGCATCAGGCTGGACCGGCCTCAAATCTGTTCCTGGACGGCCTTGTCTTCTGGGAGGCTCTCCAGGCCAATATAGAGAAGGTGGTATTCGCGTCTTCGGGCTGCGTGTACCCCAACTTCCTGCAGAGCAATCCAGAGGAGGAGATCTACCTCACCGAGGATCTGGTCAAACCACCCTACGACGCTGACAACATGTATGGCTGGGCCAAGTTGATGGGCGAGCTGACGTTGAAGGCTTACCACAAAGAATATGGGTTAAGGGCCGCATCCTGCCGCTACTTCACTGTCTATGGCCCACGGGGGGTGGAGAACCACGCCGTCATCGCCATGATCGCCAAGGCCTTTATCGGCCAGAACCCCTTCGAGGTGTGGGGCGATGGCACTCAGGTGCGCAACTGGACCTATATTGACGACATCATCCGTGGCACCATCCTGGCCGCCGAGAAGATAGACGATGGCACTGCCGTGAACCTAGGCACCATGGAGCGGGTGCGGGTCATTGATGCGGTGAAGATGATACTTGAATACACTGACCACAAAGCGGAGATCAGATTGCAGCCAGATATGCCTACCGGCCCGTTGAACCGAGTTGCTGACAACTCTCTAGCAAGGAAACTGCTGGGATGGGAGCCTCAAGTACCCTTTCGAGAAGGCCTGAAGCGCACTATTGACTGGTACTTTGCGACTAAAGACCGAGGGAAAGTGCGAAAGATCCTGGATCACATGCTAACTGAGCGCTGATTGGACGTGTATTCCGCACTTTACAAAATGGGTAGTGTCTCGTGAAGGCTGCGCTTCACCATCACTTACCCTTTCGGAGAGGTACGGAATGCAAGTTGAGCAACACCTCAAGTCGAGAGGCAAGGAGTAGGACATGAAAGCAATTGTGCTTGCTTTGCTGGTCCCGCTGATAGGAACGCTGGGACAGTTGCTTCTCAAGTTTGGTATGCGCCAAGTGGAACCGGTCAGTGGTTCGGTTCTCAGCCATCCTGTGTCTCTTCTCCTGGCTATGTTCAGCAATCCCTTGATCCTGATCGCTGTTCCTCTTTACGCAAGTGGCTTTGTGATCTGGGCGATTGTTCTGTTGTTTAGCACCTCGTAACTTCTCGGGGAGAGAAAGTTGCCTAAACGAGTCTTTGTCTCAAAGTTAAATTCTGGTACGAGTATTCAGAACCAGATTCTGGAAGCGCTTAACTGGCTAAGATGGGAGACCATTGTGAAACCTAGTGCACGTGTCTTCATCAAACCCAATCTGACGTGGCCGGAGCCCACGCCTGGAGTAACCGTGACACCTGAGTTCATTGAAGCGGTGGTGGCCGTGCTGTGCACTCGAACCAGGCGTGTTACCATTGGCGAGTCAAATGGTGGCTCTCATGGCTTTAAGGCTGAAGAAGCCTTCGAGAAACATGGACTCTATAGCATCGCTGAACGTTACGGGATCCAGGTGATCAATCTAAGCCGTCTGCCTTCGGAGCAGATAGACGTAGCTGTCAACTCGAAGAATGTTACTGTTGAACTTCCCTCACTGCTCCTCTATGATATAGATGTGTTCATCACCCTCCCTGTCCCCAAGCTACATGCCATGACGGGCGTCAGCCTGGCCTTCAAGAACCAATGGGGGTGTATTCCTAACACGATGCGACTTAGGAACCACGCTCAGTTTTCAGAGAAAATCGTGGCAATTAACAAGCTCCTAAAACCAAAAATAGCTCTCTATGATGGAACTTTTTTTCTCGATAAGAACGGCCCAATGATGGGCGAACCAATCCGAATGGACTTACTTATAGCGACAGATGATATTGGTGCCGGTGACTGGGTATGCTGTGAGCTCATGCATTTAAACGCCATTCGGGTGAAACATCTCTGGGTCGCTAGGAAGGAGGGATTGTTTCCTAACCGGTTTGATGAAATCGTCTTGAACCAGCCTGTTGACGGAATGAGAGGAAGGCCCTTCCGCCTAAAGCGCAACTTGGTCAATTGGATTGCTCTGGTGGCCTTCAATCACCCCTGGGGAACCAAAGTCCTGTACGATTCCGTTTTTGCTGCTCCAATCCATTGGCTCCTATACACAGTTCGGAGGAATCCCTTCATCGGGCGGCTTCTCTATGGTGAAACTGAGCCTCCCAAAGTAGAAGGGAGGCATAAGGAAGCTCCAAGAGCCTGAAGGAGGTAACTGCATGCACATTCTCGGTATCAACGCCTACCACGGCGGTGCATCCGCCTGCCTGATCCGCGACGGCCAACTGGTTGCGGCCGCTGAAGAGGAACGCTTCCGTCGCGTCAAGTACTGGGCCGGCTTCCCGGTTCAGGCCGTCCGCTATTGCCTCTCTGAGGCTGGCATCACTCCTCACGATCTCGACCACATTGGCATCTCGCGCGATCCCAGCGCGCACCTTTATAAGAAGATCTTATTCACCTTGCGCCGACGCCCCAACTTTGATTTCATCAAAGATCGGCTCAACAATATGGCTCGTGTGCGCGACCCCAAGACAGCATTTTGCCAGGCACTTGAAGTGGATCCACAGGCCCTGAAGGCTGAGTTCCATAACGTGGAACACCACCGGGCCCACATGGCCAGCGCTTTCTTCGTCTCCCCCTTTGAGGAGGCGGCGATTCTCTCCGTAGACGGCATGGGCGACTTTGTCAGTACCATGTGGGGTATTGGACGTGCCAACCATTTTGAGGTTTCAGGAATGGTTAACTACCCTCACTCTCTTGGTTGGCTCTACACCGCTGTCTCCCAATGGCTTGGTTTCCCCAAGTATGGCGACGAGGGCAAGGTGATGGGACTGGCTCCCTACGGAGAACCGGCCTACATGGATCAGTTCCGGAAGATCGTGCGATTGCAGCAGGATGGTACATTCGAGCTGGATATGGACTACTTTGTCCTCGATGCGGAAGGCGCCACCATGACCTGGGATGACGGCGAGCCCACACTAGGCGCCTTATTCTCTCAAAAGCTTGTAGACCTGTTCGGCGCGCCTCGGGTACCACGCACCGAGATCACTGAGCA
>Ga0194112_10007494_pt1 | contig 14192 bp, 9 predicted proteins | sample TA2MahC400mmetaG_FD_146191 | JGI IMG/M metagenome (GOLD analysis project Ga0194112, IMG submission 146191) | Freshwater microbial communities from Lake Tanganyika, Tanzania - TA2015016 Mahale Deep Cast 400m | ecosystem: Environmental > Aquatic > Freshwater > Lake | place: Tanzania: Lake...
CCACGGCGCAAGCGGCCTACTGCGGCGGGGCCGCGATCCACACCGGCGACAACGCGGCCGTGACGTTTGTCGGCAACGACTTGCGCGACAACGTCGGCGGGCTGGATGGCAGCGCGGGCGGCGGCCTGTGCCTCAACGGCGCGGTGATTGCCAGCAGCAATGCGATCAGCGGCAACCGGGCCGCGACGACCGGCGCGGGCCGCGGGGGCGGGGTGGCGCTCGGCCTCAGCCCCGAGGGCACAGCGGTCGGCGGCCCGGTGACGCTGGAAGGCAACACGATCCAGGGCAACACCGCGGGAGCCACGGGCGATGGCCGCGGCGGCGGCGTGTACGTCTCCCGCAAGGTGGACACCCCCACCGATCCCTTCACCGTGACACGCAATCTGATTGCGGAGAACGTCGCCAGCGTGAGCGGGGCCGGCCGCGGGGGCGGCGTCTATCTTGGCCCCAGTATGCAACCGCGGCTCGACGCCAACACGATTGTGGGTAATCGGGCCATCTCGTCTTTGCGCACCGGAGAAGATGCTCTGGTCGCGGCCACAACGAGCCTGGGCGGCGGAGCGTACCTGGTCAACAGCCACGAGTTCAGCCTGACCAACAACGTCGTAGCGCGCAACCAGGCGGCGCAGGGGAGCGGCCTGTGGTTGGGCGGCAATCTGGATACCCCCTTCGACATCAACGCGACGTGGGGCCAGTTTCTACACACCACGCTGGCCGACAATCAGGGCGGCGCGGGCGCGTGGCTCGAAGCTCCTTTGCCGGCCGGCGCGTTGACCGATCCCTACTCAGGCGGCGTCCAGGTGTTGGTCAACGTCACCGGCTTCTACCGCGTAGGCGACGATCTTCTCTTCCTCCACACCAACGGGACGACGCGCGCCTGGCGCCGGCTTATTGCGCTCGAATACGTCGGCAGCAAGGTGCGGCTCACCCTCGACAGCGCCCTGCCACCGCCTACCCAACGGGGTCGAAAGTACGAGACGCCTCCGCGATGTTCGTCAATACCATTATCGCCGGGCAGACGGTCGGCGTCGGCGCGGTGGATCAGCCGGTGAAGCTGGTGAATACCCTCTGGCATGGCAACGGGACGAACACGTCCGACAACCTGAACGCCATCCTGACGCAGGGGGACGTGACCGGCGATCCGGCGTTCGTCGGCCCCGCGGCGGGGGATTACCACATCGGCAGCGCTTCGGCGGCGCGCGATCGGGGGATAGACATCGGCGTCCGCACCGACATAGACGGCCAGGCGCGGCCCGATGGCGCGGGGTACGACATCGGCGCGGACGAGTATCTGTCGGGGCCGGCCGCCACCGCCACGCCGACGCGCACCGCCACGCCCACCGCGACGCTAACGCGCACGCCCACCGCGACGCTAACGCGCACGCCCACCGCGACGCTAACGCGCACGCCGAGCGCGACTACCAGTGTGACCGCGACGAAGACCCTCACGCGCACCCGCACACCCACCGCCACCCGCACCGCCACAGTTGGCCCAGAGCAACGACGGATCTATTTGCCGCTGGTATTGCGGCGATGAGCGCTATTCAACCACGAGCAAAGGAGCAGACCCATGAAGCGCAGCCCCTTCCACCCCATCAGCTTTGTCATCGTCGTGGCCGCCTTGCTCTTGAGCCTGGCGCCGGCCGGCCAGCCCAGTTGGGCCGCCCGGCCTGCTGACGCCGTCCAGCCGCCAGAACCGACCGGCGCGCTCGACCTGAGCCTATCCGAATATCTGCTGAGGCCGGCGCCCGGAAAAACGGAGCGTGCTATCTCCGACCGAGCCGGGCACGGTCAGAGACCGGCCCGAGCGGGTTATTCGGATATGTACCCATCCCAACCGCCGGCGCCGCCGCCCGCGGCCGCGGCCGTTGCAGCCGGCGCCGCGCACAACAGCGCCGCGCCCCAGGGTGAACCGGCAGATTGGGCCACCGATCCGTCAGAAAACCCATCTACCAATTTACCAATCTACCAACTCCCAATCTACCAATCTACCAACTCCCAATCTACCAACCTCCAATCCCCCAACGCCACATTCGTGGTGAACAACACCAACGACAGCGGCGCCGGCTCGCTGCGGCAGGCCATCCTGGATGCCAACGCCAATCCGGGCGCCGACGACATCACCTTCGACATCGCCGGAACAGCTCCCTTCACCATCTCCCTGACGACGCCGCTCCCCGTGCTCACGGACACGGTGCGGATTGACGCAACCACGCAGCCGGGCTACGCCGGCGCGCCGCTCATCGTGCTGGACGGCGGCGCGGCCGGGGCGGGCGCCCTGGGGCTGGACATCAACGCCGCGAGCTGCACGGTCAAGGGGCTGGTGATCCAGCGGTTCAATGGGTGGGGCATCCAGGTGCGCGGCCCAGGCGGCGCGACCATCGCCGGCAACTACATCGGCATGGCCGCGGATGGCGTCACCGCCAGGGGCAACGGGCAATACGGCATCGCGCTCTCCGCGCCCGATAACGTCATCGGCGGGACGACCGCGGCCGAGCGCAACGTCATCTCCGGGAATGGCAATCACGGCATCAACATCGCCAGCGGCGCGAACGGCAACGTGGTGCGGGGCAACATCATCGGCGCCGACGCGACCGGCGCGCTGGATCGGGGCAATATCCAGAACGGCGTCTGGATCGGCTCGGCCAACAACACCATCGGTGGGACAGCCGCTGGGGCCGGCAACCTGATCTCCGGCAACGACAACCGGGGCATCACCTTCTCCGGTGCCAGCGCGACCGGAAATAGTGTGCTGGGCAACATCATCGGGCTGAACGCGACCGGCGCGGCGGCCCTGGGCAACACCGGGAATGGTGTCTACCTGGAGAGCGGCGCGGCCAGCAACACCATCGGCGGCGCCAGCGCGGCCGAGCGCAACGTGATCTCTGGCAACGTGCGCAACGGTGTCAGCATCAATACGGGCGCAGGCGGCGCCAACCAGGTGCTGGGCAACTACATCGGCGTCGACGCGACCGGTACATTGGATCGGGGCAATAACCTCCAGGGCGTATGGATCGGTACGGCCAATAACACCATTCGCGGCAACGTCATTTCGGGCAACAACGACCACGGCATCTACGTCAGCGGCGCCGGCGCGACCGGAAATAGCATCCAGGGCAACATCATCGGCCTGGATGCGGCCGGCGCGACCGCCGTGGGTAACACCAACAACGGCGTATACATCCTGAGTAACGCAGCCAACACCACCATCGGCGGGGCCACAGCGGCCGAGCGCAACGTCATTTCTGGCAACACCTACCATGGCGTCAGCATCGCCAGCGGCTCGAACGGAAATGTGGTGCGAGGCAACATCATCGGCGCCGACGTGACCGGCGCGCTGGATCGGGGCAACACCTACCAGGGCCTATGGGTCGGCTCGGCCAACAACACGATCGGCGGCAACGTCATTTCGGGCAACAACGACAACGGTATCTGCGTCACTGGCGCCAACGCGACAGGCAACGTCATCCAGGGCAACATCATCGGCCTGGATGCGGCCGGCGCAACCGCCCTGGGTAACACCAACAACGGCGTATACATCCTCAGTAATGCAGCCAACACCACGATCGGCGGGGCCACAGCGGCCGAGCGCAACGTCATTTCTGGCAACACCTACCATGGCGTCAGCATCGCCAGCGGCGCGAACAGCAATGTGGTGCGGGGCAACTACATCGGTACCGATGCGACCGGCGCGCTGGATCGGGGCAACGCCCGGGCCGGGGTGTGGGTCGGCACAGCCAACAACAGTATCGGGGGGACTGCCATCGGGGCCGGCAACCTCATCGCGGGCAACAACAGCTACGGCCTCCTTTTCTCCGGCAGCACGGCGACTGGAAACACCGTGCAGGGCAATCTCATCGGCCTGAACGCGGCGGGCACGACCGCCCTGGGCAACGTAGACTACGGGATCCGCATCTACGGCGGCGCGAACAACACGATCGGCGGGAGTGCGGCCGGGGCTGGCAACGTCGTCTCCGGCAACAGCGGCTATGGCATCGGGATTGACTATACCGGCGCGACGGGCAATACCGTGCAGGGCAACATCGTCGGCCTGGACGCGACAGGCGCAGCCGACCTGGGCAACACGAAGTACGGCGTGTGGATCTACGGCGTGCCCAACAACACCATCGGCGGGACGACCGCGACCGGTCGCAACGTGATCGCCGGCAACGATCAGTACGGCGTCGTCATCTCCGGCGCGGGCGCCAGCAACAACGTGGTGCAGGGCAACTACATCGGCGCCGATGCGACCGGCGCGTTGGCGCGGAGCAATAGCTGGGGCGGTGTGTATCTCCTTGCAGCCAACAACACCATCGGCGGGACTGCGGCCGGGGCGCGCAACCTGATCTCCGGCCAGACCGGGATGGGCGTGATACTCTCCGGCGCGGGCGCCACCGGCAATCTGGTGCAGGGCAACTACATCGGCACGGATGCCAGCGGTACGGCCGCACTGGGCAACGACGGCGGTGTGATGGTTACAGGCGGCGCGACCGGCAACACCCTCGGCGGGACCGCGGCCGGGGCTGGCAACCTCATCTCCGGCAACCGATCTTTCGGGGTGTACGTTGGTGGCAGCAGCACCAGGGGAACCGCCATCCAGGGGAACGTCATCGGCGCCGACGCCAGCGGGACGCTGCCCCTGGGCAATGGCGGCGAAGGCATTGTGCTGGAAGCGAGCAACACCACTGTCGGCGGCGCTGGCAACCTGATCGCCTTCAATGGCGCGGACGGCGTCGCCGTGTACGGGGATCTCAGCACCGGCAACGCGATCCTGGGCAACAGCATCTTTGCCAACACGGGCCTGGGGATCAACTTGAACTATGCTGCGACGCCGCCCGTAGACCCCAACGACTACCAGGATCCGGACGCCGGGGCCAACCGCACGCAAAACTATCCGGTGCTCAAGGCGGTGGCGCAGGGCAGCACGATCATCACCGGCACGCTCAACAGCACACCCAATACCGCGTTCCGGCTGGAGTTCTTCGCCAACAGCGCCGGCGACCCGTCCGACTATGGCGAAGGGCAGACCTACCTGGGCGCGATCACCGTGACCACCGACAGCGCCGGCGATGCGGCCTTCGTCGCGACCCTGACCGCCACGACGCCGATCACGCACTGTCTGAGCGCCACGGCCACCGATCCGGCCAACAACACCTCCGAGTTTTCCCGCTGCATCCGCGCCAACGTCTGGACAGGCGCGGTCAGCCGCGATTGGCACACGGCCGGCAACTGGACGAACGGCGTGCCCGACGCGTCCTCCGCGGCCATCATCCCGCCCACGGCCAACGATCCGATCATCGCCGCGGCCGGCGGGGTCTGCGCCAACCTGGACTTGCGCGGCGGCGCCACGCTCACGCTCGCCGGGGGCGGCCTGGAGAGCGCCGACGACGTGAGCATCGCCGGTGTACTCGTCGTATCGGGCAGCGAGACGATCCGCGTCGGCGGCCACTGGCGGAACAGCGGGACGTTCCAGGCCGGCGCGGGCGCGGTGATCTTCGCCGGCTCGTCGTTGCAGATGATCGCTGGCGTCAATGCGTTCCACGACCTCACCATCGCAAACGCCAGTGGCGTCAGCGCGGCCGGCAGCGCCCTGGCCGTGACCGGCCTGTTATCCGTCGAGCACGGCGCGTTCACCACGGCCAGCGATCTGCACGACGTGGCGATCGGCTGGGGCGCGACGCTGATCGCGGGTGGCGACATGAGCGTGAGCGGCGAGTGGACTAACCTCGGCGCGTTCACGCCCGGCGCACACACCGTCGCCTTGACGGCGGCAGCCAGCAGATAGACACCTTCGCGCCAGGCGCGGCCGCCACGTACAGCTCGCCCGCGAACATGAACCTGCCGATCCCTGACGATTACACCTACCTGGACCACACCATCGTCGTGCCGGCGGCTGGCGTGATCGTGGATGTGGATGTGGAGATCGTGGACCTCCGCCACCCTGCCGATGACTATCTGGAAATCTCGCTGCGCGGACCAGATGGCACAGAGATCGAGCTGTCTTTTTACAACGGCGATGGCGCAGACTTCATCCATACCGTCTTCGACGACGAGGCCGACACAGACATCTGGGACGGCGTTCCTCCCTTCACCGGCCGGTTCCGGCCCGAAGACCCTCTTTCCATTTTCGATGGCCTGGATCAACAGGGGGACTGGACACTGCGCATCCGCGATGAAGGCAGCGGTTATATCGGCGTGCTGAACCAGTGGGCTGTCATCATCACCGTTCTGGAGTCCTGCAGCACGTCCACCTTCCAGCGCGTGGTCATCGCCAACGACGGCAGCTTGGGCGCGGTGACGTTCCTGGGGAACGCGCAGGTGAACGGCGATATGGCGGTGCAGGCGAACGCACGGCTGGAGATGGGGACGAAGGATCTGATCGTGGGAGGCGCATTGAGCAACAGCGGCGACATACGGCAGACGAAAGTGGTCAACGCCGCGGCCGACGTCGGCTTCTTCGCGACCGGCGGCTACGGCGGCGTGCTCCTCAACGCCAATGGGCTGGATTTGGGCAGCACGACGGTGAGCATCCGGGGCAACCAGGATTGCACCGCGGTGGCTGGCGAGACGGTGCGACGCTGCTTCGACCTGGCGCCGGCCAACGCGACGGGCCGCAACGCGACCGTCACCTTCTTCTTCGCGGGCAGCGAAATCCCGCCGGGCCAGAGCTGCGCCGCTCTGAACGCGTATCGCTGGGATGGCAGCCGTTGGGCGGGGCTGGCCCTCGATCCTGGCTATGGGACAGCCGGGCGCACCTGCGGCGGCGATCCGCAGTCGGTGCGGGTGCAGAACGTGGCCGCGTTCTCCAGGTTCGTCCTCCGCGCCGGAGGGCCGGCCGCGCCGCTGGTTGCCATCGGCCGGGACGCGTCCGGCGATACGGAGCTGAGCTGGACGCACGATCCCGCCAACAGCGGCGGCTACGAGGTATGGTGGAGCAATGCGCCGTTCTTTGCGCCTGGCGACGCCGGCGCTCAGAAGGCGACGCTGCCTGCGCCGACCCACACCTTCACCCACACCGGCGTCGCCGGGCAGAACCTCTACTACCTGGCGCTGGGTTTGCAGGGCGCAGCGTGGGCGTCGAGCCATTCCAACCGGACGGGCCGGTTCTGGTTCACGCTGACGCCGGGAACGCCGTGAGGAAGTCAAGATGGGCAGTCTTGAGTGCATTGGCTGCCAGTCTGTTGCTGATCGGTATCTACCGCTGGTGACGAGATGTTAGACCTTCGAGGTCACCAGATAGACCTTTGAGGTCTCGGAGACCTCAAAGGTCTGGCTGTATGGAGGTTTCCCATCAGATGTGGGTCGGGAGGTGGGTCCCGCCGCCGGCCCGGGCCACCGAGACGGAGACGCCGACTGTCACTCCAACGGTCACGCCGACCACCTCCGCGACGCGCACGCGGACCGTCACCCCGACACGCACGCCGACCGCCGCCGTCACGGTCGGTCCGGCGGCGCGGCGGATCTATCTGCCGCTGGCGTCGAAGCGGTGAGTATCCTGTGATATTCATCAGTCAACACACCCACAAGACTTTGTGCCCGACGAAAGGAGCGAGCATCATGAACGCGAAGCGAACCTTGGGTCGCCGGCTCCTGCTGCCGGCCCTCTTCCTCCTGCTCTGCATTGTGGTGTTGTGGATTGGCCACAGCGCGGAGGGTCAGACGGGCACGCTGTCCGCATCCGCAGTCATCGCGGCCGGCGGCGAGGCCGCGCTGCTGGCCCCGGCCGCCACCAACACGCCCACTGCCACGCCCACCACCCCACCCGGCGCCGATCTGATCTTGCAAAAGGAACCGTTGGTGGGCGATCCGATCGCGCCTGGCGCGCTCATCTCCTACACGTTGATCGTCACCAACACCGGCCCGCTGGTCGCTGCAAGCGTCGTGGTCACCGACGATCTGCCGGGCGTGGTGTCGTTTGTGTCGTGTACGACCTCAATCGGCGTCTGTCGGCTTGTCGCATCGCGGCCGCCGCACGATGTGGTGCGTTGGGAGGTCGGCAATCTGGCCGTCGGCGCAGGAGCCGCCGCGGTGATCGTCGCTCGCGTAGATGAAGCGGCGTGCGGTGAGATCACCAACTGGGCCGAGGCCAGCAGCAGCACCTTCGACCCGATCATCTACAATCAACACACGGGCGCCACCTCCCTGGTCGCGCCGTGCCGGGGGCCGGCCGTGCTGCTCGACAAGCGACAGATCAGCCCACCCTACGATGCGACGTACCTGGACGACACTGTCATCTACGAAATCGCGATCACCAACATCGGCGACACGACCTTCTCCGAGGTAGCCCTGGAAGACACCTTCGATGCCGAGCGACTCCAGTTCCTGGCCGCCTCGCTCCCGCCGGATCAGTTGCGCATCGCCGGCAGTCCACGCCAGGGGGTCTTGCGCTGGCCCAACCTGGCGGCCGCCTCGCCGACAGGCTTCGGCGCGGCGTTGGCGCCCGGCGAACGCTTCGTGCTGGAGGCGCGCTTTGGGGCCATCGCGCCGGGCTGGACCAGGAACTGCGCCAGGACGCAGACTGTGCCAAACACTGTGAGCGACGAGTCGTGTGGTTACACCAAGATCGCCGTATCTGGCGGCGGCCTGTTCCTACGGAAGTGGTTGGAGCCATCCCTGGGCGGCACGGTCGCGGTCAGCCGCACCGCGATGTTCTGGATCAAGCTGGAGAACGCCGGCGCGCAGCCCATCACCGCCATCCGTTTGCGCGACGTGTACAGCACGACCTATCTGCGCTACAGCTCATCTTTCTTCACTCCCGATGACCCGACCAACGACGGCGTGCTGGACTGGAGCGATCTCACTCAACCCAGCCCGCGCGGTTGGGGCCGGCCATTGGCGACCGGCAGCTCCAACAGTTTCTCGATCTCTTTCCACGCCGAAGCGACCACGCCGACCGGCGAGCCGACCCGCAACTGCGTGCAGGCCTGGTACCAGGACGCCGCGGGCCGATCCTACGAGACGGCCGCGCAATGCGCGGGGGTCGAGATCGGCGACCAGCCCGGCCCACGCATCGCGATAGAGAAGACCGTCTACGATCCACCAGCCGGCATCGCCCAGCCGGGCGAGATGATCCGCTTCAGCTTTGCCATCGCCAACACCGGGGTCAATACGGCCACGCTCGTCGCTCTGCGGGACACCTACGACACCCGCTGCCTGCGCTTCGTGCCTACCGGGCTGGGGGGCGGCCGCGATCCAGATGACCCGGCCGACGACGGTCAGTTGGACTGGAGCCGCTGGGTCGTCCCCGCGCTCTCGGCCGGGGCCAGGGTGCAGATCTGGCCGGCCGTCCAGTTCGAAGCCAGGAACGCGCCGGGCTGCCTGACTACCGCGAACCACCTGCAAGTCGTGGCCGCGGACCCTGAGGGCCGGCAGGCCACTGTCAGCGATGACGAAACGGTGCACATCCTGACCGAGGGGCTGCCCGACCTGGGTGATGCACCGGCGCGGGTGAACCATGCCGGCCAGCCGATGACCGCGTATCCGATTGGCGGCCCGCCGGGGGTGTCTGCTCAGTTTCCGACTGTCTACGACCCCGCCCTGGCCGCGCTGGGGCCGATCCACTGGCTGCCGCGCGGAGGCGCGCGGCTGGGCGAGCGGGTGACACGCGAGCGCAACGCCGACCTCGGCCCCGACGAGGATGGCGTCCTCAACCTGGCGCCAACCGATGACGCTCCCGACCGGGACGCCGCGGATGATGGCTTGCAGCTTCCTGTGCAGCTTCCACACTGCACGCAAGCGAGCTTCAAGTTCACCGTCACCTTTCCGGCCGGCGGGCCGCAGGCATACTTCCTCAATGCCTGGTTCGACTGGGATCGCAACGGCCGATGGAGCGGCCCTTCTTTCGAATGTCTCCAGGGCCCCTCCCCCCTGGAATGGGCCGTGCGCAACATGGTCATCGTCCGGCCGGCCGGCGCGGGCGCCTATCTCTTCACGTCGCCGGTATTCATGCCGTGGAACACCGACCCGGATTCGCCCCTCTGGCTGCGCCTGACCCTGAGCGACCGACCGGCCACGCAAGAAGATGGCAGCGGCCCACTGGCCGGCTACGAATACGGCGAGACCGAAGACTACTATCTGGGCCGGCGACCGGTCACGCCCACACCCACGGCAACCGGAACGATGACGGCCACCCCAACCCGAACGGCCACCCCGACTACGACGCGTACAGCGACGCCGACGCCGACGGCAACGGTCACGGCTACGCCGACACGCCAGCCCGGCTGTGCGCATTGCGTCTATCTGCCGCTGATCGTAACGCGATAAACGGAGAGTATCCCATGTTCACCCCAACCGTTCGTCTGCGGTTCTGGCTCCTGGGCGCGTTGGCGCTGGCCTTGAGCGCGCTCATGGGCACGACCTTGCTCGCCGGCAGCGCCGCCGCGCCCGCTGCCGCGCTTTCTTCCCTCTCCCCTGCCCCCCCTCGCCCCCCAATCTTGGGGGGAAGGGGGGGGCGCTGGGCGACGTGACGGTGAGCGTGCGCGGGGATTTCTGCGGCACGGCGGGCACGCTGCCCCAAACGGTCAAACGCTGCTTCGAGATCACGCCGCAAACCGCGGGGCCGGCCACAGTGCGCTTCTACTACCACGCCAGCGACGCCAACGGCAACGCCGACCCCAGCGTCTATCACTGGACGGGCGGCGCGTGGCAGGCGTCGGCGACGACGGCTCGCAGCAACACCGGCGACGGCTGGCGTTGGGTCGAGGCGCAGGTGGACAGCTATTCGCCCTTCGCGCTCAAGGATGGGACGCCCACGGCAGTCGTGCTGCGGCGGTTGGCCGGCCGGGCCGAGATGCCGGTCGTCCTGCTGGTTGGCGTGATCGCGCTGGTGGTCGGGTGGATCTGGACGGGCCGCCAGCGCCGTTGGCTCGGTCGGAGACCGGCCAAAGCGGGGTGACTGAGATGATCACGGTGGCTATCGTGGACGATCATCCGGTGGTGCGCGCCGGGTTGCGGGCGGTGCTGGCCGCGGCCCACGATATGACCGTCGTGGCTGAAGGGGCCGCCGCCGCGGACGCGCTGCGCCTGGTCGCCGAACGCCGGCCCGACGTGCTGGTGCTCGACGTGAACCTGCCGGATCTGAGCGGGGTCGAAGTGACGCGACGCCTGGCGGGTCGGCCCGCGACGCCGGCCATCCTGGCGCTGACGGCCCACGGCGACCGTGAGACGATCTTTGGGCTGCTGGAGGCCGGCGCGATCGGCTACGTGCTGAAAGATGAGGCGCCGGAGACGCTGGCCGACGCGGTGCGCGCCGCAGCACGGGGGGAATCGTGGCTCAGCCCCGCAGTGGCGCGGCAGGTGGTGCGCCGCGCGCTGGGGCAGCCCATGGACGCCTCCGGTGATCGGCTCAAAGACGCAGATCGGCCGGCCAGGTCGCCGGCATTGCCTCTCACCCCGCGCGAGATCGAGGTGCTCTGTCTGCTGGCCCAGGGCCTCGACAACACGGCCATCGCCGGCCGGTTGACGCTGACCACGCGCACCGTGCAGAACCACGTCAGCAATATCTATGGCAAGCTGGGCGTGGCCTCGCGCACCGAGGCCGCGCTGTTCGCCATCCGCCAGGGGTTGGTCGCGGTTTCGCCGCCTGGGGAGGGACCCAATGCGCAGTGAATGGCTGTGGCGCGGCGGCTGCGCGCTGCTGGTGCTGATCGTCCCGGCGCTGGTCGCCTATGACGTCTACTTCCATTGGCGCGCGCCTGGGCTGGACTTCCCCCTGGACATCCACACCGGCCGTGTGCTCAATGTGCCGGCCGACAGCCTGGGCAACTACGCCGGCCTGATGCCGGGAGACGTCATCCAGACGGTGGACGGCCGTCCATACACCGGCTGGCAAGAACTCACTGTCGAAAACCACCAGGTCGAGGTCAGGCGGGGCGATCAGCTCCTCACGCTGGAGCTGCCGGTCGTGCGGTCGGCCAAGGTGCACCTGGCCGCGCTGGCGACCGCGGTCGCGGTCGCGTTGACCTTCTGGGGCGTGGGCGGGTTATTGCTGCTGCGACGCCCGCACCAGAAGGAAGTGCGCCTGGTCTTCCTGTTGGCGCAGACCTGCGCCGTCCTCTTGCTCTTTCCGCTGGCCCACCCCGCGCCCGCGCTCGTTCCCGTGTGGGGGCTTCGCCTGAGCAGCGCCTGCCTCCACCTGGCCGCGCCGCTCCTGCTGCACCTTTACCTCAGCTTTCCGGTCCAGTTGGGGACCCGTCATCAGCGCCGCGGGTGGCTGGGGGCAGCCTACGGCGCCGCGCTGATCGCGGCGGCCGTGCGCTTTCTCGGCTCGCCGCTGGCGCGCTGGGGTTCGCTCCTCGTCATCGGAGAGGTCGCGGCCGCGCTCGCCATCCTGATCTACGTCTATCTGCGCCGCGCCACCCCTGACGGCCGTCGCCGCGTGCGCCTGGTGATGTTCAGCAACCTGGTGGCCGTCGTGCCGCCCCTGCTCTTCTACGTGCTGCCGGAGCTGGCCCATGCGTCGCCCCGAATGCCCGAATGGCTGGTTGGGTTGTGCCTGGTCACCGCGCCGCTGTCTTATCTCTATGCCACGGTCCGCCACAACCTGTTCGGCATTGACCGCTTGCTCAACCGCGCGGCGGTCTACGCGATCCTGTCGCTGGGTATTCTGCTGCTCTACGCGGGGCCGCTGCTGCTGCTCTACCGCTTTCTGCCGGGCGACCCTTCGACAGGCTCAGGGCAGGCTCTGCCAGCACAGGCGCTGGGGGTCATCGGCTTGGCGTTGGGGGTCGGACTGACCTTCGACTGGACGCGGCGGCAGGTGCAACGCTGGGTAGATCGCCTTTTCTACGGCGGCTGGTACGACTATCCGGGCGTGGTGGAAATCGTCAGCGATGCCCTGGCCCGCACCCTGGAACGGGAGCAACTGACCGAAGTCCTGACCCGCCAGACGCCCGCGCTCATGCAACTGCACCCCGGCCACCTGGACATCTCTGCACTCGCCCAGCTTACCCATTCACCAATCTACCAATCTACCAACTCACCAATCTACCAATCTACCCATTCACCAATCTACCAATCTACCAATCTACCAACTCACCAATCTACCCACCTTACCTTCCCCCTCGTCTTCCAGGGCCAAACCCGTGGCCTGTGGACCGTTGGCCCGCGCCGCGATGGCGACGACTTCACGCCGGCCGACCGGCGCATCCTGGCGACCCTGGCCCGCGAGGCCGAGATCGCCCTGGGCAACGTGTTGCTGGTCGAGACGCTGCGCGGCCAACTGGACGAGCTGCGCGCCAGCCGGGCGAGCCTGGCGCAAGCCCAGCGCCAACTGCTGCGTTCGCGCGAGGAGGAGCGCGGCCGGCTGGCGCGCGAGCTTCACGACGGGCCGATCCAGGTGTTGGTGGGCCTGAACATCCAACTGGGTCTGCTCCTGGCAGGGGGCAGGGGGCAGGAGACAGGGGACAGAGGGCAAACCATGGCGAGTGAGACGAAGATTGGCGCTTCGCATTCTGGAGTAGAGGCTTTAGCCGGTCTGGTGGGGTGCGGGGAGCAACCGGCTAAAGCCTCGAGTCCAGCAGATGGTCCGAACATCTATAGCCGTATTGACGCCCTGGCCGCCATGCGCGGCGAGGTGCGGGAGCTGCTGGCCGACCTGCGTCAGGTGTGCGCCGAGCTGCGGCCGCCGATGCTGGACACGCTGGGGCTGGGCGCCGCGCTGCGTGCGTTGGCCGAAGAATGGTCGGGCGAATACGGCATAGCAACCCGGCTCGATCTGCCGGCGGACGCCGAACTGCGCCTGCTGCCCGGCGAGGCGACGGTCAATCTCTACCGGGTGGTGCAAGAGGCGCTGACCAACGTCGCCCGTCACGCGGGCGCCAGCACCGTCTCCATCCGGCTGGCCTGGGAAGGCGCGCGCCTGGTCTTGACGATCGCGGACAATGGCCGCGGTTTCTCCGTGCCCGCCGTTTTGCATGACCTGACCGCGCACGGTCACTTCGGGCTGGCCGGCATGGCGGAGCGGGTTGCGCTGATCGGCGGCGCCATGGCGGTGACGTCGGCGCCGGGGCAAGGGACAACGATACGGGTGGAGTGTGAGGCGACAGAGGCCAAATGAGTGAAAAAGGGGCATGGTTCAAGTGTGATTAGCAAATTGCCCAAAAGCCATCTCTTTGCGATAATTGGTTTGTCGATAACCGAGCGTAAGGAGATGACCTATGGGTGCACGACGCGATGATATTACGAGTAGCCAA
>Ga0194112_10007498_pt1 | contig 14189 bp, 5 predicted proteins | sample TA2MahC400mmetaG_FD_146191 | JGI IMG/M metagenome (GOLD analysis project Ga0194112, IMG submission 146191) | Freshwater microbial communities from Lake Tanganyika, Tanzania - TA2015016 Mahale Deep Cast 400m | ecosystem: Environmental > Aquatic > Freshwater > Lake | place: Tanzania: Lake...
CATGTCATAGCGCTCGTCCATCCGGTCGCGCGTGCAGAGCACAAACTCACCGGGCGCGACCTTCGCCTTGCCGGCAAACGCACGGCCTTGCATGTAGCCGGGAATCTTCACGCCGGCCAGCGAGAGCACCGTCGGCGCGAAGTCAACGAAGTGGACCGGATCCTTGATGCGCGAGCCGGGCTTCGCAGGCGCGAGATGTTGCCATTTCGGCGGGTAATAGACGACGAGCGGGACATGCGTGCCGCTGCGTTGGAGGAAACGTTTGCTGCGGGCGACCACGCCGCCGTTGTCGCCGTAGTAGAACACAATCGTGTCCTCCGCCAGCCCGGCGTCACCGAGGTCCTTGAGTTTCTCGGCGAGTTGGCTGTCCATTTTCGCGAGGCGACTGTAGTGACGCGCCCAGTCGGCGCGAATCTCCGGCGTGTCGGGCTGATACGGCGGGACGCGGACCTTGGCGGGATCAACCGTCGGTTCTTCCTTTTCAGGGAACAGGCAACTCTCGTGGCAGACCTCGTGGTTGAACACGCTGAAAAACGGCTGTCCTGCAGCGCGATTCCGCCAGTGCGCTTTCTTGCTGGACTCGTTCCATGCTTCCTTAACGTCAATCGGCGAGTTGTAATCGGTCTTGGCGTTGTTGGAAGTGTAATAGCCGGCCTCGCGCAGGTACGCGGGAAAACCTTTCAACCAGTCCGGTATCTTGCCTTGTGCGCGCATTTGATGCGCTGGCCCCGAACAAACGGCATACATCCCCGCGATGAGCGTGTGGCGCGACGGCGCGCAGACCGGCTGCGTGAAACACCGCTCATAGACGATGCCTTCACGCGCAAGCTTGTCAATCGTCGGCGTCGGCGTGATCTTGTCGCCGTAACAAGCGAGCGTTGTTGTCGTGTCTTCACTGACCAGCCACAGAATGTTCGGACGATCTGCCGCATTCGCGGCCATCGCCAGCATGACGATCCATTTCCAGTTCATTTCATTGCTCCATGTTCGGACTTACAGTTTGCCGTCGCAATACTTCTGATAAAGCTCCGCGACACGACCGGATTTCACGTCGCCTTTGTGGACAAGGACGCCGATGCGGCGCTCCATGGACTGTCCCTTCGCCAAGGTAAACGGTTTGCCACTCTGGGCGTCGGGCCGGCGCGGGCCGAATGTGCCGTAATCACGCGTCAACCACTTGTGCGGATACTCGTTCTGGCTGTGGCTGAAGATGGTAAGACCTTCCGTGACGCCTGCGATGGTGTTCGAGTAGTCCACCCAACGGGCGTCCAAGCTGCACGTGCCCTTCTGGTTGACGCCGCCCTCGGAGTTGGTGATCTGACCGCCTTTGTCCACGGAGAATTGCGGATGCATCCGCACGTATGGCCACGCGTAGTGGACAGCATCGCTGACAAACTTCACGTCGCCGTAACTGGCGGTGACACGGTAGCGGATGTCGAGGAAGTACTGCCCGTCGCCAAGCGCCACGATGCGTATGCGCTGCTCCTGATCGAGAACCGGCACGTTGAAGTCCAGTTGCCAGACATGTTTCATTCCCGTCTCTATCTGATCGGGCGCGAGTTGCTTCTCTGGGAAGAACTCGGCGTGGACGATCTGATCCTTGAACGGTGACTTGGGATCGTTCTTGTCGGCACGCGTGTACAAGGCATTATAGAAACTCGCCTTGCGTTGGCCAACCAGTTCGACCGTGTCGGCAAACCAGAAGGATTGGTGATGCGGGTACGGCGTCATCTCCTGCACCGTCATCACCTTGCCGGACGGACTCCAGATCGGATAGAACCGCGGGAAACAGACATCCTTGCCATAGCGATAGACGAACGCTTCCGCGCCATCCACCACGACGCTCATGCGATTCGCCGCCTCATCTTTCTTCAACACGATCCGCGGCTTCGCACCGGCTTTGGGCGACTCCGCGCGGACCGGCGGGTGAACAACTTCTTCAGGCTGAACCACCGGCGCGGCCGGCTTCTTGGGCCGGGCGGGCTTGTCAGCGGCTCCAACGGATGCCACGAGCATCCAGCTTACGACGAGGGCAATGACATTGTTCATGATGCTTCTCAGATGGTTTGCGGAAGTTCATACGGTTTACGGCGAACGCGGTCGAGATACTTGTTCGCGTCGGCGTCGTCAAACCGCTCCTTCACCGGATCCCACTTCAATCTCTTCCCGGTCCAGTGAGCGATGTTGCAGAGGTGACACACGGTTGCCGAGCGATGACCGATCTCAACATCAGCAATCGGTTTCTGGCGCGACCGGATGCAATCGAACCAGTTCTGCATGTGGCCTCCGCCCAGCGCAGGCGTTGGCGCCGACGGCGCTGCCTGACCGGGGACCGGCGACGGCGGCGGCGTGGGATCTTCGACGGACGATTTGCGCGCCTTGGCCTGCTCGCGCACTTCCGCAATCGCCTTCTTAAGCGGCCCGGCAACAAAATCAACGGGGTCGGAACTGCAACGGCCACGGTCAATCGTGACTTTGCCTTTTTCACCGAAGAAAACTCCACCACCGCGCGGACCATTGGCCAGTTCCACCACCGTACCGGTGGCGTAGCGGAAAAACACCTGCGGCACACTGCAAATCTTGTTGCCGCGCGCACTCGTTTCCGATGCCGTGTAGGTCGGCGGCTCAAACTTGCCGTCGCCCACCCACACTTCAACGGGACCGGTGTCGTCCATGCCGAGCGCGCACTGAATTTGATCAAACCCGTGTGCGCCCCAGCCGGTCATCTCGCCGCCGGAGTACGGGCGGAACGAGAGCCAGCCGGGCTTGGCGCGGGGCGCATAGAGGTCGGCGTTGAACGGCACCGGCTCGGTCGGACCGCACCAGAGATCCCAATCCAATTCGTCGGGAATCGGTTGCGCCGGCAGACCGCACTCCCATGGGCTGGGATAGTTGAACGCAATAACGCGCTCGACTTTACCGATGATCCCTTCCCGCACCATCTTGCACCCAAAGTAGTTTTCGGGCTGCGACCGTTGCTGGCTGCCGCACTGGAACACGCGTTTGTACTTGCGCACCGCCTCGACCATCAATCGCCCTTCGCGAATGGTGAGCGTCATCGGTTTCTCCGCGTACACGTCCTTGCCGGCCTGGCAGGCGTGGATGCAAGTCAGCGCCCGCCAATGCTCCGGCGTCGCGGTGATGACGGCGTCAACGTCTTTTCGCTCCAGCATCTTCCGGTAATCCTTGTACACCTCCGCCTTGTATTTCTCGGCGGCCTTCCGCGCGCGCGGCAGGTTCACGTCCGCCAATGCAACGATCCGCGCCTGCGGCGATTTTCCGGCGGACGCGAGCAACCCACCGCCTTGGCGTCCCGGCCCAATGACAGCGATGCCGATGCGTTCGTTGGCGCCGAAAACCGACGACGGCACGACGTATGGCGCAGCCATTAGTGCCATGCTGCATTGTATGAATGACCTGCGGGAGATTGTTGATCTGTTCATTCCTGCATTCGTAACAAAAAACCCGCCCAATTGAAATTACGATTGAAGTAATTAGTCAGGCGCACCACCAGTTCGTTGCGTCCCTTGCGCAACGGCAATTTGATCATCGTGGACTCGAAGCCGTTGGCGTGTGAGCCGCCGGCGTAGATGCGTTGGCCGTTCAGCCAGACTTCAGTCGGGTCATCATGCGCGAACCGGCAACTCATCGTCCGCGCGCGGTCTGATTCGATGAACCGTCGCGCGAGAAAAGCGTGGCCGTTGCCGCCGAGTTCGACTTCGCCGGTGATCTTGGTGTGATGACGGGCGGTGTAGGTGAGGTTGAGCATTGGGCCGACCGACCATTCCTTCATCCAGCCGCTCGTGAACTTCTCCTTCACCAGCCGGCATTCGAACTTCTTCCCAGCATCGAGGTCGGCCACGGACGGCAGCGGTTCTTGAACGGGCACCGGACCGAACACATCCCACTCGACCGACTCGGCGCGTGCGCCGTCGGCGACCGTGGTGTCGTCGGGTTTGTCTTGATACCAGACGGCCACGCTCTCCGGGCTGAGATTGGGAAACGCGCCCCACTCGATGGCAATGGATTTCTGAAACGGATAAACGTTCTCGAAGTGATGCCGATAACGTCCTTCGTCGTTGGAGTGCGCGACGGCGTAAGGATGATGCGCGCCTTTGCCGAACCACGCGAACGTGAAGTAGTCCTCGCCGTTGATGCCGTGCAGGAACGCGGGCTGGTCGCCTTCGCCGTCAATCACCGCGAAATCGCCGCCGCCATGATCGTGGCCGGTGCGGTAGAGCGTCATGCCGACCCAGTGACCGCGTCCGCGCGCATACAACACCTGATGCAAGCGATGGCCGTCGGTCTTCTCGGTGCGTTGGTGAAACGCGTGAAAGTAACCCCACGTCGGCAAAAAGGATTTCACCGGCTCCAGCGCGACTTTGCCGGAGACTGTCGCGGTGGTGGTGCCGTCGTTGCGAATCAGCAACTCGCAGTTGCGTCGAAACGGCATCGGCAGATGACAACTCGCTTCGTTCGTGGCGTGCCGGAAAAACGAGACGCCCTTGAACGGCCCGAAGAACCGTTCGACCGGCGCGTTGACGGCGAAGGAGTCAGCGTCGTCGTAGCGCACGAGCAACCGCACATCGCTTGACCAACGCAACCGTAGTTCGCGAACGATGGCTGGGCCGGTGAGACGAGCGAGCGACTTTTGTTCGCCGGGCCTGATTTCCATGAGCGGCATAAGCTGTTCATTGCGTGGCTGTTCGGCACGCCACTGGGAAGGCAATCCGGAATAGACGAAGGAGCCGTTTTGCTGACGCAGTCGAGCGCCGGCCAGCGACGAATCGTTGAGGCGATAATCAAGCTGACAGAACCAGAGCCAGAAGGTCGGCTCGCGCTGGACAACATCAATCCTCAAACTCCTGTCGAACGGCACCGGCAAAAAGAAATTGAAAGCTCGCTTGTCCACGGGAATGAAATTCGCCGGCGCGACGGGATCGGTCACGGCGCGAGAGCGTTCGACCAGTTGTTCGTCGGTGGCGCGGATGCTTGGCGCCGTTTCGCCGTCCACGAAAAACTCCCAATCGAGGAACGTCGGGCCGTCGCCGCGCGTCGTCCAGATGTGGCGGACGGACCCCTGACCTTTCAGGTCGGCGATGGTGTAGCGGAAACCGGTGTTGGTCCACGCGCCGGCGTGGCGGGCGGGACTTTCGACGAAGCTGTTTTTGCCGGCGCGGTAGTCGCGCAACACGAACAAATCATCGAGTCCCAACGCCAGCAGCAGAAGACAGAAGTTCACGGCTCAGTCAGTGCGACAGCGTCCAGGCCGAAGAAGGATTTGCTGTTCTTCGATTTCGGGTTGGCGCCGACGACTTCGACGCGCAGGATGAACGCGCCGTTCTTTGGCTCGAACACGCCGAGCGGGATCGCGCCGCTGGGTATCGGTTTCTCGGCCCACGCATCGAAGTCCTTGCCGGCAGGCCGGCCATTGACGCTGAAGCGAAGGATGCCGTAATCCCAACTCTTCGTTGAGTACAACGTCAGTTTGCGCTTTTGCGTCGCGGGAATGCGCAGCTCGATGAAATCGCCGGTCTGCTTGCCACGGATCCACAACTGGGCATCACTGCTCCAGTCGCCGTGCAATGGCTGGGGGCCTACGGGGATGCCGGGCGTCTGGGCGACGATCTGCATCGTTTCGCATTCGAGCGCGCCGGCGATACGGAATGGTGCTGGTGGTTCATGGAGCGGGCGCACGGCCTCGTCGGGCTGCGGCGGGCGATTGCAGGTCGCGCCGGGGCGGGCGTACCAATACGTTGTCGCGGCGTAGCCGACATCGCACTCGCCCCAATGCCAGACTTCCATGTCGAACCGGAACGATTTGGTGAACGGGATGCCGTCGAGGCTGCGGGTGCGATTGACGACGGTGTAGCCGGCGTTTCCGGGGCCGTCGCAGCGGATCTGGTTGGCGAACGGCGTCTGGAACAGGCCGGTGTGGCACCAGGAATAGTTGTAGTAATCCTCGGTGCCGGTGCCGATGTGCGACGGGAAACTCTCGCCGTCCACGTAAATTTTCTCGTCGCCTTCGCCCCACCATTTCCTGACGGGGTTGAACACCACGAGCGAATCGCCGACGAAAATGCCCTGCCCTGTAGCGGCAAGGTAGTTCCAGTCAATCATCGGCCGGGTGGGGATGGGATCCTGCTGGCGCCAACTCGCATGAAAATAAAGGGAGCGGTCGTCCCATTGCCACTGTTGGTCCACGCGTGCCGAAAGTGTCGCTTTCACCGGCGTCTTGCCGAGGTTCAACAGCGCGAACTTCGCGGATTTCCGGTACGGCATCACCCAACGGCAACTCATCGTGCCGTCCTTCTTGACCGTGCGATACCAGCTATCGAGCGCGTTCAGCCCGACGCCGCTGCCGAAGAAATCGCCGATGGGACACCAGATCGTCTGCTCGCCGTCGAACTCGGCGCGCAACACCAACGTGCGCAGGTGGGCAGGATCGGCGCGCACTTCCAGCACACGCACGGCAGCAGGGCCGCCGAAATCAAGCGTGGCTTCGGCGCCGGGGGCAATCGAACCGGGACTCATCAAACCGGGATCATCAAATGCAGGCGGATTGGCGAGGCATTGGTTGACGCGGTCGTAGTTGCCGGGCTTGAACGTCTCGACCTTGGTGCCGGGCGGGTACGTGCGGTAGTTGATCTGGTAGTAACGCGACGGAAACTTGGGACCGGGTTCAAGTTCTTCCCACGTGACTTTGCAGTGCTTGGCGTAGGGAATCGGCAGGTAGAGCGTGTTGCCGCCGCGGGCTTCGGGCGTCGCGCCGGGATGGAGCGTGAGCAACGGATTGCCGGCGGGCAGCGCGTTGTTGTTGGCGAAATCAAATGACGGCACGGTAATCGTCGGTTGCTTCGCGCCGTCGAGGTAGATGCGGATGTTGCCTTTCTTGGCGGCGTGCGTGGTGATCCAGAAACGGACAATCGCACCGGGGCCGGCGGTATCCATCATGACTTTCTCGATGCAGTTCTGGTTGGTCTCGATGCGGATGTACTGGTTTTGGTCGCCGTTGGCGAACCAACCCTTCGGATCGTCGGGCGTCTTGGTGCCGCGGTCGTAGCTGCTGGCTTGGTGGCAGGTGTACGACGGATCGGGCCAGTGGGCGACGGCGTTGTAGTCGGTCATCTCGGCCAACAACGATTGCAGCGTGACGGCGGCGGCGGCAAGCAACGTGATCATGTCATTTCTCGAAGTCGGTCTCGCTGACCCAACCGGCCTTGAGCTTCTCGCCTTTCATGTAGCGTTCGTAGAAACCACGATGACTCTCGTGGGCGTGGGGATACTCGTCGAAGACGCGCCCCGTGCCGAGAACGCGCGGGTCGTCCTGCGCCTTGAGTTCGTCAAAGAGTTGGCGCTTGAACGGACGGAAGTCCACCTGCCCGGCCAGGTTCGTGAGACAATCGGGATCTTTGCGGAGATCGTACAGTTCATCGGCGGGACGTTTGTCATAACACGACGTCCAGAACCGGCCGCGGACTTTCAACACTTCGGTCTTCGTGGGGCTGCCATCGCTGTCGAGATAGCCGGTTTCGGGATTGCAGGCGGGCCAGCGCGACGGCTCGAAGTTGTGGAGGTAAAGCATACCGTTCTTGACGATGCCACGGACCGGATAACCCTCGTCGCGCGGGCGGCCGATGTCGTTGCGCTCGCGGCCGACAAGCACGTGGTCGCGGTTGGTTTTGGCGGCGACGAAAACGTCGGTGAGACTGCGGCCGGCGGCGGGGGCCATACCGGTCTGTTCCCACTTCAGCCCGGCGACCTCGATGAAGGTGGGCGCGAAATCAATGAAGCTGACGTACTCGGCGACGACGCGGCCGGGGTTGCGGATGCCGCGTTTCCACATGGCCGCGAGCGGCAGATGGTTGGAGACTTCGTAGGTGTTGCCCTTGGCGCGCGGGAACGGCATCCCGTTGTCGGCGGTGACGAGAACGAGCGTGTTGTCGAGCTGGCCGCGTTTTTCGAGCGACGCGAGCATCCGGCCGAGATGGGTGTCGAAGTGCTCGACTTCAAAGGCGTAGTCGAGGATGTCGTTGCGGACAACCTCGTTATCGGGCCAGTAGCCGGGCACGCGGTCAAGGTCGGCGATGTTCTTGCCGCCCTTGGCGGCGCCGGAGCCGTACTCGTAGCCGCGGTGCGGCTCGGTGCTGCCGTACCAGAAACACCACGGTTGCCCGGCGGGGGCGGCGTCGAGGAAATCGTCGAAGTTGGCCGCGTAATCGTTCCTGGAAATGCCGGTGGCGGGCGGTGGCGCGGCGTGTTTGTTGAACGGGCGGCCGCACATCTGGCGCGGTTTGCCGGTGGCGTCGTTGGCCACGCCGGGCGCCCAGCCTTTGGCGGTCATCCCGACGAAATAGCCGTGCCCGGCCAATGTTTCGGCGTAGGTTTTGAATTCCGGCGGGAAATACGGCACGTGATTGCCGGCGGCCTTGAGTTGCCACGGGTTGCGCCCGGTGAGGATGGCGGCGCGCGACGGGGCGCACTTGGCGTTGGGCGTGTAGGCGCGCGTGAACAGGATGCCCTCTTTTGCCACGCGGTCGAACGCCGGCGTCTTGACCCATCGGCAACCGTAGGCGCTGGCGTGGCCGTAAGACCAATCATCGGCAAGCGCGAAGAGGATGTTAGGACGAACCGGCGCGGCAGTTGCCACTGCCGCGCCGGTCAACAGAATCAGAATCCACTTCACAGTATCCGGTGTCAGGATCGGCGGGATTGGCGGCGGCGCAACAGCCACATCGCCAGCAGGCCGAACCCGACGAGCGTGCCTGCGCCCGGCTCAGGCACCACGGTCAACATCACGTCCTTCCCGCTTCCATCCGTAGCATCCAGCCAGAGATAGCCGTTCCAGCCGCTTATGCCGGCGATGTTGTTAACGTTGGTGCCGCCATCGAGAAGGTACGACCATCCCAAGCCCGCTTCCGAGTGGATCAGCACGTAGTCGCCCTGTTCGAGGCCGCCCACTGCGCTGAAGACAAACCAGTTCGTGGACATATCGGTAAAACTAAGGGAGTTGGTGACAATGATCCTGTCACTGTTCGAAGGCGAGTTCAGTTCGAAGTTCAACTGAACGCCGTCGTACAGGTAGAGGTCTCCCGTGATGGTGAGCGTGCCAATCGAGTTACCGGGGGTGATGCTGCCCGGACCGGCAAGGACATTACCCAGCACGGTGCCGCTGCCCTTGAGGTCCTGCTGCGGCGAGAGCTGCAAGTCGTACGCCGTGACATCGAGGACTGTATTGGGCATCAGTTCGAACCGGACCGTGTTGGTCATGATTGACCCCGGCCCGAAAGCCAGCGTGCCTTCCTGAATAAGCGTCGTGCCGATGTAGGTGTTGTTGCCCGTCAATGTCAGGACTCCGGCGCCGGTCTTGGTGAGGCCGCCGGTGCTGCTGTTGGCGCCGATCAGGGCCGTGAGGCCCACATCCGCTTGACCGCCGCCGGTGAGGGTGACCGTGGGCGTGCTGGTGTAACCGGTGCCGCGGCTGGTGATGGCGATGCCCGTCACGCTGCCGCTGGTGAAGTCAAACAACGCCACGGCTGTCGCGCCGGTGCCGCCGCCGGTGATGGCGACATAGGGGGCGCCGAGATAACCGGTCAACGAGCCGCTGCCGAGGCTGATGTTGGTAACGCCATTGCCGAGAGGCGCGAGGAGGTTCTGGCGGATTTCGACATTCTGGCCGTCGGTGTCAACGATGGCACCGCGATCCCAGATGTACGCGCCGGTGAAGTAGCGGTTGCTGGCGCCGAGCAACACCGTACCGTAATTTTGACTTATCCCGTCGAACAGATCACCGGGGAGCGTCCCGGCGCGGAGCGTGCCGCCGTCGAAGTTCAGGAAGCTCAAGCCGCCGGTTTGCCGGCGGTTGATCCAGCCGGCCTGTAGGGTGCCGCCTTCGAGCAGGTTGACAATGTTGGTGCTGGCAGTCTGGTAGTTGATGTAGAAGGTCTCATCCACCACGAGCGTGCCGCCCGCGATGGTGACCTCAAGACGGTTGGTGGCAACGCTGCCCATACGGAATTGATTGACGAGCATGGTGCCGCCGGTCTGGTAATAGACGCCGGTGGAACTGCCGGCGCCGGCATTGGCGCCCATCATGATTCCGAAATTCTGGCGGAGGTTGTTGGTGTAATCGCCGCCGTGAACGTACATGAGTCCCATGCCGCCGGACGGGATTTGCGTCCAATTGCTGACGGTCGCTGACCCGCCAGCGAACCCGTAGAAGCCGTAGCTGCCGCCCGTATAACCAATACGAATGTCGCCGTAGCTGGTGATATCGCCGCCGGTCTGGTAGATGGCACCCACGGCGCCGGCGCCGTTGCCCGCCAAGAGGCCCTGGCCGGGGTTGGTGATAATCATGCTGCCGCCGGTCATGTGGAAGAGACCCCTGCCACCGGCATTAAGGCCGATCTGCACCCATTGCTGGCCGTAGTAGGACGCGTCATTTGTCATGATCAGCGTGCCGAGGGCGCCGGCGACGGTTCCAACTTGCAATTGCACCATGTTGCTGAGAATGGTCGAACCCGCCAGCACAAAGGTCGCCTGACTGCCGGCGAGGTTGCCCACGACCATGGTGCCACCCGGATTGGTCACCATGGAATCCTGCAACATAAACAGGCCTTCCCGAACCGTTACGCCCGTCGTACGGAAGGCGATGTTGCTGTACACCAGCGTGCCCGAACCGCCCTTGGTCAGCGTGCCGACACCGGAAATTGCTCCATTGAGGATGAGCACACCAGATGAATCCGTGATGTCATACGTGGCGGCGCTGATGTTGGTAATGCTGAGGCCGCTGGTCTCGGTGCCGGCGCCGGTGTAGCGGAAGGAGCCGCCGCCGAAGGCGAGCGTACCGCTGCCAAGAGCGTTGATCGTGCTCACGCTGAGCGTGCCGGCGTTGATGCGGGTGCCGCCGGTGTAGGTGTTGTTGTTGGTCAATTCAAGCAGGCCCACGCCGAGTTTGAGCAGGACACCGCCGCCGCTGATGACGCCGTTGACGGCGAAGTCCGGATTGAGCGAGCCGGTGTTGTTGGTGGTGATGTTGAAGGAGTTGGTGCCGGGATCGAGGATCATGTTGCCGTTCCAACTGCTGCCCGCGCCGTCCATGGTCACGATGTTGGTGCCGACGATCATCACCATGGTCTTGTCAGCCGCCATGTTGAGCGGGCTGACGATCTGGAACACCGAGGCGTTGGTGATGTGCTTGGAGCCGGAGCCGAGCGCGTCGGCATTGTTGATCGAAAGCACGCCGCCATTGATGACGACGGGGCCGGTGAACGTGTTGTTGCCACTCAGCAGCAGGACGTTGGTGCCATTCTTGATCAAGCCGACGGGGCCGTCGAGGTTGGCGCTGATGACTCCGCCAATTGTTTGGAAGTCGAAGTTGGCAGAACTGATCGTGCCGTTCTGGGTAATGCCGCCAAGCAAGGCAACATTGCTGGTCGTGTTCTGTGTGCCGCCGCCGAGGTCGAGGACGCCGCCGTTGACGGTGATGAAGTTGGCAGTCGGGATCGGGTCGTCGCCGGAGGCGAGTTGGAGGAAGCCGTTGTTGACGGTGAGGCCGCCGGTGAACTGCTGCGGGAGGTCATTGAACGTCAGCGTGCCCGCGCCGTTCTTCGTAAATCCGCCTTCACCGGCAATGATGGTGTCCAGTATGAGGGTGGCAGCGGAATCAACCACGTCGAACGTCGCGCCGCCGATGTTGGTGATGCTGCGGGTGGTGGTGTCGCCGGTGCCGGTGTAGCGGAGCGCGCCGCCGTTGAAGATCAGCAGGCCATTGGTCGGGATATTGCCATCCACATCAGCGAGGCTGGCGACGCTGAGCGTGCCGTTGTTGAGCGTGGTCGTGCCTTCGTAGGTGTTGGTTGCCGTGAAGATCACGGTGATGGGCTGGCCGCCGCCGATGATGACGTTGCTGCTGCCGCCGATGATGGCGTTGTAGGTGAGCGTGCCGGAGCCGCCGCCAAAGCGGTACGTGTCGCCATACGGCGTGTAGAGGCCGGTGTAATTGACGTCGCCGACCGCGCCGAGGAACACGTTGGTGAAACTGAGTCCCGTGGCGTCGCTGAAGTTCACGCTCGCATTGGTGTTGAACGGCGTGAGCGCAATGGCGCTTTCGACGAACGCGGTGACCTGCGTGCCGAGGAAGTTTTGCAGGTCGCCGTCGCCGAACACGAACCCCGCCGTGGCATTGGTATAGACCGTCACGTACGACCCGACGCTGCCGCCGAACACGAGGACGCCCTCGCGGACGAAGTTGCCGCCGGTGTGCGGCGCATGGTTGCTGAGGACCAGCATGCCGTTGCCGAACTTGGTGAGGGACGCGGGAGCGGTTTCCTGCAACACGTGCGTGATGAACACGTTGGTGCCTTCGCCGACGACGAACGTGGCGCCGTTGCCGGTGATCCAGACGTTGTCGCTGAGGCCAAAATAGTTGTTGGCGAGCGCGTTGGTGATGTACCCGGCGATGAGCGTGCCGCCGTCAATGGTGACGTCCGCCACGGAATTGGTGCCCTTGGCGGCCGGGAACTGCGGCAACGAGACAACCGCACCGTTGCCGATGTAGATGTGCGCTTCGGCGTTGGTGTGATTGGCGAAGTGCAGGAACGACGTCGCCGTAAAGACACCGTTGGAGATGAGCAGCCAGCTTTGCTGGTTGGTCGAGCTACCGACATAGAGAGTCCGGACTAACGCCTCGCCGCCGGATTGGATGAAGTAGTTGGTGCTGGAATGATACCGTTGGTCTCGGCGACCGACTTCGAGGAAGCCGGCATAAAGGAAGCCATTGGTCATGTTGAAGGTGCTGACGCCACGAATGCCGAGGCTGAGAACAAGCCGATTCACGTTACTGAGCGTGCCGCCGTAGAGGTTATAAACACCACGAGCATCAGTGGCAGCGGCGAGCATGACGCCGTAATCGGCATCAAGCGTGACGAGGCCGGCCGTCTGATTCACGACGGCCGTAACGCCGACGTTATTGCCGATATTGAGACGCCCAGCGTCTACCGTACCGGAAATGTTGAGGATCGAATTACTGCGGACATACCAGGCATCCAAGTTGTTATCAGTCCCTGTCCAGATCACGTTGCCAGTGATGTCGAGAATGCCTTCATTGATATAGACATAGCCGGTGTTGGCGACCGCGTTGGTGATGACAACGTTGCCGGCCAGTTCCAAGGTACCGGGGCCGTATTTCTTGATGCCGCCTTCGCCGAGGATGTTGCCGGCGAGGGTGAGCCGGGTCGCCGGATGGTAAATATGGAACCCGGCGCCGCCGATATTGGTGATGTTGCGGCTGGTGGTGGTGCCGATGCCGCGGTAGTCGAGCACGGCGTTGTTGTTGAAGATCAGGTCGCCGTAACCGATGGCGCTCGGACCGGTGTCGCGGAGCGTGGAGATGGTGAGCGTGCCGCCGTCAATGAGGATCTCGGTGGTCAGCGCGTTGTTGGTCGAGGTGAGCACGACGGTGCCGGCGAACCCGCCCTTGTTGATTTCCAACGAGGTGCCGCCGGCGCCGAGGGTGATTTCGTTGGTAAACGTGAGCGTGGCATTGGTGTACGCGCCGAGACGCCAGTACCTGATGTTGGACTCCTCGAACGGCGCAAACGTGCCGCCGTAGGTGAATGAGGAAGCGGCGCCGAAGATGAGGTTGGTGTAGTCCGACGCGGTGAAGTCGAAGTTCTCATTCGCATTAACGGCGTGCAGCGCCAACATGCCGTCGCTGCTGGTGGCGTTGCCGAGGCGGGGCAACAGATTCGAGGCGAGGTCGCCCATGTTGAGCGCCACGGCGGCGCCGGAGTTCAGATAGATGGTGGTCGTGGTGGGGATGGCGTTGGTGTCGTTGAACCAGAGGAGACCCTGATTGATGAAGGTGTCACCCACATAGGTGTTGTAGTTGCTGAAGATCAGCGTGCCGCTGCCGAGCTTGGTCAGGCCGCCGCCGATGCCGGTGTTGTCGCCGAGAAGCGCGGTGTACGTGGAATTCGTCTGGCCGCCGCCGGTGACGGTGACCGTGACGCTGTCGCCGCTTTGGTAGCCGGTGCCGTAGCTGGTGACGAGGATGCCGGTCACGCTGCCGGTGAGATAATTAAACAGGGCCACGGCGGTCGCGCCGGTGCCGTTGCCGCCGCTGAGGCCGACGTAGGGCGCGCCGATGTAACCGGTCAGGGCGCTGCTGAAGTCGGTATTGGTGACGC
>Ga0194112_10007500_pt1 | contig 14186 bp, 13 predicted proteins | sample TA2MahC400mmetaG_FD_146191 | JGI IMG/M metagenome (GOLD analysis project Ga0194112, IMG submission 146191) | Freshwater microbial communities from Lake Tanganyika, Tanzania - TA2015016 Mahale Deep Cast 400m | ecosystem: Environmental > Aquatic > Freshwater > Lake | place: Tanzania: Lake...
ATGACGGACGCTTCGGGGACCATTCGCGAATCGATGGAATACGATGTGGTGATCGTGGGGGCGGGTCCTGCGGGCCTGTCGGCGGCGATCCGGCTGAAGCAGGTCGATCCCGAACTGTCCGTCGTTGTTCTGGAGAAGGGCTCCGAGGTGGGCGCCCACATCCTGTCGGGGGCGGTGCTGGACCCGGTGGGGCTGACGCGGCTCATCCCCGACTGGAAGGAGCGCGGCGCGCCCCTGACCACCGAGGTGACGGACGACAACTTCTATGTTCTGGGCGAATCGGGACAGGTGCGGGTGCCGAACTGGCCGATGCCGCCCCTGATGTCCAACCACGGCAACTACATCGTCAGCCTGGGCAATGTCTGCCGCTGGATGGCCGAACAGGCCGAGGCCCTGGGAGTCGAGATCTTTCCCGGCATGGCCGCCAGCGAGGTGGTCTGGGAGGGCGACCGCGTCAAGGGCGTGGTCGCGGGCGAGTTCGGAAAGAACCCCGACGGCAGCCTTGGCGAGGGCTACGAGCCGGGGATGGAGCTGCACGGCAAGTACGTCTTCATCGCCGAGGGCGTGCGCGGCAGCCTGGCCAAGCAGATCAACGAGCGGCTGGACCTGACGGCCGGGGCCGATGCGCAGAAGTTCGGTCTGGGCATGAAGGAGATCTGGGAGGTCCAGCCCGAGAAGTTCAGGAAGGGCCGCGTGGTGCACACGATGGGCTGGCCCCTGGGCAAGAACGCCGGCGGCGGCAGCTTCATCTACCACTTCGAGAACAACCAGGTGCTGGTGGGCTTCGTGGTCCACCTGAACTACGCCAACCCCTACCTGTATCCCTACATGGAATTCCAGCGCTTCAAGCACCACCCGATGGTGGCCGAGCTGCTGGAGGGCGGCAAGCGCATCTCCTATGGGGCGCGCGCGATCAGCGAGGGCGGCCTGAACTCGATGCCGCAGCTGTCCTTCGAGGGCGGCGTGCTTTTGGGCTGTTCGGCGGGCATGGTCAACCTGCCGCGCATCAAGGGCAACCACAACGCCATGCTGTCGGGCATCGCCGCCGCCGAGGCCGCGGCCGCGGCCATTCATGCGGGGCGCGAAGGCGACCGGCTGACCGACTACGACACCGCCGTGCGCAAGGGCGAGATCGGCAAGGACCTCAAGCGCGTGCGGAACGTCAAGCCGATGTGGTCCCGGCTGGGCCTGACGGGCAGCATGGTGCTGGGCGGCTTTGACATGTGGGTGGCCAACATGACCGGCCTGAACCCGCTGGGCCGCTGGAGCCACGGCAAGACCGACGCCCAGGCCACCGGCAAGGCCGCCGACTTCACGCCCATCGACTATCCCAAGCCCGACGGCAAGCTGTCCTTCGACCGGCTGACGAACGTGGCCTTTTCCTTCACCAACCACGAAGAGCACCAGCCCTGCCACCTGAAGCTGCGCGACCCTTCGGTCCCCATCGCGGTGAACCTGCCCGAATATGCCGAACCCGCGCAGCGCTATTGCCCGGCCGGCGTCTACGAGGTGGTCGAGGACACGAACGGCCCCCGCTTCGTGATCAACTTCCAGAACTGCGTCCACTGCAAGACCTGCGACATCAAGGACCCCTCCCAGAACATCGTCTGGACAACACCCCAGGGCGGAGACGGACCAAACTACCCGAATATGTGATGGCAGGAACGGGCAGGGACGTTGCGACGCCCTTGTCGCGCCGTTAGGCTGCGCAAAACGCAATCGTGATTTCCGGGATGCCTGCCGTGACCCTGACCCTGACCCGCCCGGCCCTTGCGCGACTGGCCCTTGTTGCTGCCCTGATCGGCAGCACCGCGCTTCCTTCCTGGGGGCAGGTCGAGGATCGGCCCGACCCCCGACCGCAACCCGCGGAGGCGCAGGCCGAGGACGGGCAACCTGCCGATGTGCGGCCAGAGAATGCTCAGGTTCAGGACAGCCAGCCTGCGCCCCTGACGCGGGGTTTGGCGGGACCCTATCTGGCGGCGCGCATGGCCACGGTCGAAAACGACTTTCGCGCGGCCGCGCAATACTTCGTCCAGGCTTCGGCCCAGGACCCGCAGGATGTCTATCTGCAGGACAGTGCGCTTGTCGCCCTGGCCTCGGCCGGTGAGGTCGAGCGGGCGGTGACCATGGCCGAACGGATGATCCTGAACGATGCAGGCACCGAACTGGCCGGCCTGATGCGTCGCGCACAGCTGATCCGGGCGGCGGACTGGGACGGCCTGCTGGCGCTGCTGGACACCGACCGCAGCACCGACCTGCCGTTGCACGAGGATCTGCTGGACGGCACCATCCAGGCCTGGGCGCTGCTGGGGGCCGGTCGCGCCTCGGACGCTCTGGCGGCCTTCGAGGCGATGGCGGTGAACCAGAACCTGGCTCCGATCGTGAACTATCACCTGGCGCTGGCCCGCGCCCTTGTCGGCGACTACGAGGCGGCGGACGGCCTGATGCTGCAATCCGAGGCCGCAGGCCACCTTCTGGGCCTGATCTCGCGGGTGCAGATCCTGGCGCAGCTCGAGCGGCGCGACGAGGCGCTGGCGCTGCTGGAGTCGGTCGAGGGGATCGAGGCGGAACCCCAGCTTGTGGCGCTGCGCCAGCGGTTGCAGGACGGTCAGCCGGTGCCCTTCGAGGTGATCGGCGGGCCGGCGGACGGGATTGCCCATCTGCTGCTGTCCTTTGCCGCCGCGCTGGCCACCAGTCCCGACCCCGAGCCGCTGTCGCTGATCCATGCGCGCCTGGCCACATGGATCTCGCCCGAGAATGCCGAGGCGCGGCTGATGGTGGCGCAGCTTCTGCAGGATCGCCAGCAATTCGACTTGGCCGAGGCCGAATTCGAGGCCGTCCGCCGCATGGGCGAGATGCGCCCCCAGGCGGAACTGTCGCGCATCGACGCCTTGTCGCGGGCTGACCGCAAGGAAGAGGCTGAAAAGGCCGCGCTGGCCCTGACCGCGGCCTATCCGCAACTGCCGCAATCCTGGATCGCCTTGGGCGATGTGCTGCGCCAGCAGGAAAAGTACCAGGCCTCGATCCCCAGCTATGACAAGGCGCTGGCGCTGCTGGAGGAGGCATCCGGCGAAGCGCGTTGGTTCCCGCTTTACGCCCGCGGCATCGCGTTGGAACGTGCGGGCGATTTCGAACGGGCCGAGACCGATTTTCTGGCCGCGCTGGAGATCCGCCCCGATCAGGCAAGCCTCCTGAACTATCTGGGCTATTCCTGGATCGACCGGAACGAGAACCTGGACCGGGCGCTTGAGATGATCAAGCGCGCGGTCGAACTGTCGCCGGACGATGGTTATATCCTTGATTCGCTGGCCTGGGCCTATTTCCGGCTTGGCCGGTATCAGGAGGCCGTTGCCCCGATGGAACGGTCCATCGCCACCATGGCGTCGGACCCGCTGGTCAACGACCATCTGGGCGACATCTACTGGATGGTGGGCCGCCAGCGCGAGGCGCAGATCCAGTGGCGTCGCGCGCTGTCGCTGGACCCCGGTGCCTCGGGCGAGGTCGATCCCGAACGGATCCGCGCCAAGCTGGACCGAGGTCTGGAGGCCGTGCTGGCCGACGAGGGGGCGGATGGAGACGACGCGCCCCGCGGGCAGACGACCGAAGCTGACGCGGCCGAATGACCCTCCAACCAGTCGTGCTGAGCGAGGCGGCGCCCGCCAAGCTGAACCTGGCGCTGCATGTGACCGGGCGGCGGGACGACGGCTATCATCTGCTGGATTCGCTGGTCTGCTTTGCCGCAGTGGGTGACCGGATCGACCTGATGCCCGGTCCCTTGTCGCTGTCGGTCACGGGGCCCTTTGCAAACGATCTTGCCGCGGATGCGGACAACCTGTGTCTGCGCGCGGCGCGCCTGTCCGGCGGGCAGGCTTCGATCCGGCTGCACAAGGCCCTGCCCGTGGCCTCGGGCATCGGCGGCGGCTCGGCGGACGCGGCCGCGGTGCTGCGTGCCTTTGCGCGCCAAGGTCATCCGCTGCCGGATCGGCCCGAACGGCTGGGGGCGGATGTGCCGGTTTGCCTTGCCTCGGTTCCCGCCCGGATGCAGGGCGTGGGCGAGGTGGTGACGCCGCTGCCGCCCTTGCCACCCCTGCACCTGGTTCTGGCCAATCCCCGGGTTGCGGTTGCCACCCCGGCCGTCTTCGCAGGCTTGCAACGGCGCGACAACCCGCCCCTGCCGCCGATCCCGGCCTTTGCAGATGCCGGTGCCCTGATGCGGTGGCTGGCCGAAACCCGCAATGATCTGGAAGAGCCTGCCATCGCGACGGCACCCATCATCGCCGCCGTTCTGGAGGCGTTGCGCCACAGCGGCGCAGGGTTCGCCCGCATGTCCGGATCGGGGGCCACCTGCTTCGGGATCTTTGCAACCCCGGCCGCCGCACGGGCGGCGGCTGCGGCGCTTTCCCGCAGCGGCTGGTGGACGGCCGCAACCGAACTGGCGCCTGCGCCGGCACCCCGTTAAACTGCCGTCGATTTCAGCGGAGGACCTCATGCTGCGCCTTGGCGTCAACATCGACCACGTGGCCACTATCCGGAACGCCCGGGGCAGCCCCTGGCCCGACCCCCTGCGTGCCGCGCGCATGGCCGAGGAGGCCGGCGCCGACGGCATCACCGCGCATCTGCGCGAGGACCGGCGCCATATCAGCGATGGCGATATCGACGCGCTGATGGCGCATCTGACGCTGCCGCTGAACCTTGAAATGGCGGCGACGCCCGAGATGCAGGCCATCGCCTTGCGGCATCGTCCCCATGCCGTCTGCATCGTTCCCGAAAAGCGCGAGGAACGCACGACCGAGGGCGGCCTGGACGTGGCAGGCAACGACGACATGCTGGCGGGCTTCATTGCCCCGCTCCGGGATGCGGGTTGCCGCGTGTCGCTCTTCATCGGGCACGAGCCTGCGCAGATCCGCGCGGCCGCCCGGATCGGTGCGGCGGTGGTCGAACTGCACACGGGCGCCTATTGCGACCTGGACACCGAAGGCCGTCATGCCGAACGCGACGCCGAACTGGACGCCCTGCGTGAAGGGGCCGCGCTGGCCCATGACCTGGGCCTTGAGGTTCATGCGGGACACGGGCTGACCTTTGACACGGTCGGTCCCGTCGCCGCCCTTCCGCAACTGGCCGAACTGAACATCGGGCATTTCCTGATCGCGGAGTCCGTGTTCACTGGCCTCGACAGCGCCATCCGCGAGATGCGTCGCCGCATGGACGCGGCCCGCGCCTGATCGTTTTCGTTGCACATATCCCCTAAGAACCCGGACATTTCCCAGACCATGATCCTTGGCATCGGCACCGATCTTGCGAACATCGAGCGTATCCAGGGCACGCTGGACCGCTTTGGCGACCGCTTTCGCCACCGCGTCTTCACGGAACCGGAACTGGCCCGCGCCGCCCGCCGCGCGGACGAGGCGGGCACGCTGGCCAAACGCTGGGCCGCCAAGGAGGCCTGTTCCAAGGCGCTTGGAACCGGGTTTGCGATGGGCATCAGCTGGCGCGACATGGCGGTCACGAACCTGCCGTCCGGGCAGCCGGTCATGGCCCTGACGGGTTGGGCGGCGGACCGGCTGGTGGCCATGACGCCCGCAGGCCATCACGCGGTCGTGCATGTGACGCTGACCGACGACCATCCCTGGGCGCAGGCTTTCGTGGTCATCGAGGCGCGGGCGAACCTGCCCAAAGCTTGACTTTGCCCCCTGCCGGGGACCATGAACGCGCCGTGCGGGCAGGCCGCAGGCGCAGCGACGAAGGAAGACAGGCATCATGGCGGAAAGCTCGGTCCAGAAAAAGGACGGCATCTGGGAAACGATCAAGACCGTCTTCTGGGCGCTGGTGATCGCAGGCATCTTCCGCACGCTGTTCTTCCAGCCCTTCTGGATTCCGTCGGGCAGCATGAAGGACACGCTGCTGATCGGCGACTTCCTGTTCGTCAACAAGATGGCCTATGGCTATTCCGCCCATTCCTGCCCGTTCTCGCTCTGCCCGATCTCGGGCCGGATACTTGATCGCGCGCCCGAGCGGGGCGACGTGGCGGTGTTCCGTCACCCGACCCGCGACGTCGATTTCATCAAGCGCGTGATCGGCCTGCCGGGCGACACGGTGCAGATGCGCGGCGGCCGGCTGTGGCTGAACGGCGAAGAGGTTCCCGTGACCCCGGCGGGCGAGTTCATCGAGACCAAGGACCAGCAGGGTCCGCAGGGCCTGATTCCGCGCTGCGTGAACGACCCGGTCCCGCAGGGCGGCGACTGCATCAAGCAGCGCCTCACCGAAACCTTGCCGGGCGGGCGCAGCCATGACGTGCTGAACATCCTTGATGGCTGGGTCGCCGACGACACGCCGACCTTCACCGTCCCCGAGGGCCAGTATTTCTTCATGGGCGACAACCGCGACAACTCCGAGGACTCGCGCTTTCCCGCCGAGATCGGGGGCTTGGGTTTCGTGCCTGCGGAATACCTGATCGGGCGCGCCGACCGCATCATGTTCTCGTCTGCCGGGCGGTCGCTGCTGTATTTCTGGACCTGGCGGTCCGATCGCTTCTTCAAGGCGGTGGAGTGACGCCCTCGGCCGACATCCGTGCCTTCATGGCTCGGTTGGGGCATGACTTCGCGCGCCCCGAACTGCTGGTGCGCGCGCTGACCCACGGCTCGATCGCCTCGGCCACGCGCCCCGACAACCAGCGGCTGGAGTTCTTGGGCGACCGGGTACTGGGCCTGGTCATGGCCGAAGCCCTGTTCAACGCCGACATGGCCGCCAGCGAGGGACAACTGGCGCCGCGCTACAACGCGCTGGTGCGGGGTGAAACCTGTGCCGCGATCGCCCGGGAACTGGGCCTGGGCGACGTGCTGAAGCTGGGCCGGTCCGAGATGCTGTCGGGCGGTCGCCGCAAGGAGGCGCTGCTGGCCGACGCAATGGAGGCCGTTCTGGCGGCCGTCTATCTGGATGCGGGCTTTGATGCGGCGCGCCGGGTCGTGCTGCGCCATTGGGCGCCGCGTCTGGCGCGGGTCGAGCATGACAGCCGCGACGCCAAGACGGCGCTGCAGGAATGGGCGCAGGCCCAGGGCATGCCGCCTCCCGCCTATGAGCAGACCGAGCGCAGCGGCCCCGACCACGCGCCGGTCTTTCTGATCACCGTGCGGCTGGAAGACGGCCGCCACGCGCAGGCCCGTGGCACGGGCACCAAGCGCAGCATCGAACAGGCCGCCGCGCAAGCCCTGCTGGACCGGCTGGAAGGACAAACATGACCGAGGACACCGAAACCCCGACCCGTGCGGGCTTTGTCGCCCTGATCGGAGAGCCGAACGCCGGCAAGTCGACGCTGTTGAACCAGATGGTGGGCGCCAAGGTGTCGATCGTGACGCACAAGGTGCAGACGACGCGCGCACGCATCCGCGGGATCGCGATGCACGAGGCCAGCCAGATCGTCTTTGTGGACACGCCCGGCATCTTTCGCCCGCGCCGCCGCCTGGACCGCAGCATGGTGGCGGCGGCCTGGGGCGGCGCGTCGGACGCCGACCTGGTGCTGCTGCTGATCGAGGCGCATCGCGGCCTGACCGACGGCACGCAGGCGATCCTTGACCAGTTGAAGGATCTGGGGCAGGGCACGCCCGTGGCGCTGGTCATCAACAAGATCGACCGCGTCAAGGCCGAGGTGCTGCTGGCCCTGTCCCGGAAGATGAACGACGCCTATCCCTTTGCCCAGACCTTCATGATCTCGGCGGAAAAGGGCTATGGCTGCGACGATCTCAGGGGCTGGCTGGCCGAGAGCCTGCCGGAAGGGCCATGGCTTTATCCCGAAGATCAGATTGCGGACCTGCCCATGCGCATGATCGCGGCCGAGATCACGCGCGAAAAGCTGACCCTGCGCCTGCATGAGGAAATTCCCTATCAGCTGACGGTGGAAACCGAGGCCTGGGAAGAAAAGACCGACGGCAGCGCTCGGGTCGAGCAGGTCGTGTATGTTGCCCGTCAGGGCCACAAGGGCATCGTGCTGGGCAAGGGCGGCGAGACGATCAAGGCCGTGGGCCAGGCTGCCCGCGTCGAACTGGAGGAGTTCATGGGCCGCCGCGTGCACCTGTTCCTGCAGGTCCGCGTCCGCGAGAACTGGCTGAACGAGGCCGAGCGTTATGACGAGATGGGCCTGAACTTCAAGGACGGCGATGGCTGAAGCAAGGCTGGCGGCATCCCTTTGGGTTGCGGCCTATCTGGCGCGGCTGGGGCTGGCCAACATCCCGGCCTATGTCACGGGCCGGGGTGACGACACGGCCGGTGCGGTCGCGGTGAAATGCGCGCGACTGGACAGCACGGCGCAGCTCTGGATGCGGGAATGGGATTTCGACACCGACACGCGCCCCTGGGTCGCCGTCGAGAACGGATCCGAGCGCGAGGTCGATGCCGCCATCGCCCGCCAGCGCGCCCGCGACCCTGACCTGTGGGTGATCGAGATCGAGAGCCGCGACGGCACCACGCTGCTGGATCAGGACGGCCTCTTCTGAGCACTGGCGCGACAACCGGCTGCAGAATATGCAAGTGCCATGAGCACACCCGCCCCTCAGACTGATTCTCCTCGCGGATTGATCTATGCCATCGCAGCCTATGGGCTGTGGGGGTTCCTGCCGATCTACATGAAGGCGCTGTCCCATATCCCGCCGACCGAGGTCATCGCGCATCGCGTGCTGTGGTCGCTGCCCATCGCGGCGGCGGTGCTGCTGTGGCAGGGACGGGCGGCCGAGGTGCGCGACGCCTTGCGACAGCCGCGCCTGCTGGGAATGGCTGCGCTGACGGCAATGCTGATCTCGGTCAACTGGCTGATCTATGTCTGGGCCATTGCCAACGATCATGCCCTGGACGCAGCGCTGGGATACTACATCAACCCGCTGTTCAGCGTCTTTCTGGGCGCCACCTTGCTGAAGGAGCGTTTGTCGCGGGGCCAGTTCGCGGCCATCGTCCTGGCCGCGTCGGCGGTCGTGATCCTGACGGTTCAGGCCGGCAGCCTGCCGCTGGTCGCGATCGGCCTGACTCTCAGCTGGGGGGTATATGCCTATTGCAAGAAGAGCCTGCCTCTGGGCCCCAACCAGGGTTTCACGCTGGAGGTGCTGCTGCTGGCCCCGCTGGCGGTCGTATTCCTGATCTGGCAGGCCGTGCAGGGGCAGTCCCATTTCCTGGGCGGCGACATGACCGACAGGCTGCTGCTTCTGGGTTGCGGGCCGATCACGGCCATTCCGCTGCTGTTCTATGCGAATGGTGCCAAGCTGATCCGCCTGTCGACCATCGGCATCCTGCAATACATCGCGCCCACCATGATCTTCCTTTGCGCCGTTGTCCTGTTCGGAGAGCCGTTCGACGGTGCGCGGCTGATCGCCTTTCCGATGATCTGGGGTGCGCTGGTGATCTATTCCATCACGCTGGTGCGGCAGGCCGGTCAGCGCCGCCGCGACCGGCAGGAGTTGGCGGCCCGCCGGATGCAATGATCTGGCCCTGCGCCTGCCAATGACGCAAGCTGCGGCCAGAAGATGCGGAGGCGGCGATGGAATGGCAGGCAGAAGGCACGGTGATCGGCCGCCGCGCCCATGGCGAAACGGCGGTCATCATCGAGGTGCTGACGCTGGAACATGGGCGTCATGCCGGTGTCGTGCCCGGTGGCGCCTCGCAGCGGCGGGCGGCGATGCTGCAGCCCGGCGCGCGGCTGGCCCTGCGTTGGCGGGCGCGGCAGGCCGATCAACTGGGAACCTTCACGGTCGAACCCTTGCGCCTGCGCTCGGGCCTCATGGCGGAGCCGACGGCCCTGGCGGCGCTGAATGCCATCTGCGCGCTGCTGTTGTTCGCGCTGCCCGAACGTGACCCCCACCCCCCGCTGGTTGCCCGAACCGAGGCGCTGCTTGACCTGATCGAAGGAGGCGGCGATTGGGCGGGTGCCTATCTGGAATGGGAAATGCTGCTGCTGGACGAAATGGGATTTGGACTGGACCTGAGCGTCTGCGCCGTCACGGGCGCGCGAGAGGGGCTGGCCTATGTCAGCCCCCGGTCCGGCCGCGCCGTCAGTCGCGAAGGTGCCGGTGAATGGGCCGACAGGCTGCTGCCCCTGCCTGCGCTGATGGGTGGTGCGGGCGACAACCGCGGCCAGGGTTTGGCCGAAGGGTTGTCGATCACCGGTCATTTTCTGGAAAACCGCCTGGCGACGGAACTGGTGGGCCGCAATCTGCCCGGCGCCCGGTCGCGCCTGGTGCGGCGCTTGCTGAAGGATTAGCGAAAGGGGCCGCGTCTCACGGCCCCTGCATGGGAAGGCATCAAGGATCTGTGCCGTCCCGTCCTACTGGTTGCCGCGCGCGGCGGACAAGGCGTCGGTTGCCTGATCGGCCGGACGTCCGCTTTCAAAAATCAGCCAGGTCGGGCCCTTGATGCGCAGGACGCCGCCGTAATACTCCATCTCGGTGGCCTGCTGCAGCGCCTGGAAGAAGCGCTGCTCGACGGCGATGTCCTTGCATTCGGTCACGCCGGTGGTCTGCAGCGGCTCAAAGGCCACGGCAGGCAGGGGCACGGTGTTGCGCGCGGCATAGCCGTTGCAGGGGCCGCGGCCCGAAATGCCTTCGGGACGCGTGGTCAGGGTGATGTTGCGCAGGGGCACGGTGCCGTTGCCGATCCCCACCAGCACATAGTCATTGGCCGGGATGCCGCCCATTGGATCGCCCGCAGGCTCGGAGTTGCAGGCGGCAAGCATCAGGGTGGCGGCGGCAGCTGCGGCCACGGCGGGCGAAAAGGGAAAGGGCATGGCAGGCTCCTGGCAGGAATGCGAAACTGGCGTGAAATAACCTTATTTTTCCCGCCGATCCAGCCTGTTGCAACTTATCCTAGAAGACGGCGGGCAATGACTTGCGCCTGAATTTCCGCCGCGCCTTCGAAGATGTTGAGGATCCGGGCGTCGCACAGCACGCGGCTGATCTGATATTCCAGCGCAAAACCGTTGCCTCCATGAATTTGCAGGGCATTGTCTGCACTGGACCAGGCGACGCGGGCACCCAGCAGTTTGGCCATTCCGGCCTCCAGGTCGCAGCGGTGACCGTGATCTTTTTCCCACGCGCTGAAATAAGTCAGCTGTCGCGCGATCATGATTTCGACAGCCATCATCGCCAATTTGTCAGCAACACGGGGAAACGCCACCAGCGGCTTGCCGAACTGCTTGCGGTCCAAGGCGTATTGCAGGCCCAGTTCAAGCGCGTTCTGGGCCACGCCGATGGCGCGCGCCGCCGTCTGGATGCGGGCTGATTCGAATGTCTGCATCAATTGCTTGAAGCCCTGGCCCGTCTGGCCGCCCAGCAGATTGGCCCCCGCCACGCGGAACCCGTCAAAGCCAAGCTCGTATTCCTTCATGCCGCGATAGCCCAGGACCTCAATCTCGCCTCCGGTCATGCCGGGGGTGGGGAAGGGGTCCTGGTCGGTACCGGGCGTCTTTTCGGCAATGAACATCGACAAGCCGCGATAGTCGGTCGTGTCGGGGTCGGTGCGCGCCAGCAGCGTCATGATATGAGTACGCGCGGCATGGGTGATCCAGGTCTTGTTTCCGGTCACCACCCAGTCATCGCCGTCGCGCAGGGCGCGGGTGCGCAGGCTGCCCAGATCGCTGCCGGTGTTCGGCTCCGTGAAGACGGCGGTGGGCAGGATCTCTCCGCTGGCCAGTTTCGGCAGCCACCGGGCCTTCTGGTCCTCCGTGCCGCCGCAGATGATCAGTTCGGCCGCGATCTCGCTGCGGGTGCCAAGCGAGCCCACGCCGATATAGCCGCGCGACAGTTCCTCGGACACGACGACCATCGCGGCCTTGGACATGCCGAGGCCGCCGAACTCCTCGGGGATGGTCAGGCCGAAGACGCCCAGTTCCGCAAGCTCCTCGATGATCTCCATCGGGATCAGCTGGTCTTCCAGGTGCCAGCCGTGGGCTTGGGGAACGACCTTGTCGTCGGTCCAGCGGCGGAACTGGTCGCGGATCATTTCAAGATCCTCGTCCAGGCCCGAGGCGCCAAAGGTCGCGGCCCCCTTGCTGTCGGTGATCAGCGCGGTCAGTTCGGCCCGTGCCTCGGCTGTGTTGCCGGCCATCAGGGCCCGCGCCTCGTCCGAAGGTTGCCAGTCGATGCCAATGTCGGACAGGCGGGCGAATTCCGTCTGGCTCATCGGGATGCCGCCCGCGATCTGGGTCAGGTATTCGCCGACTCCGATCTGGGCGATCAGCGCCTCCATGTGGCCCTGAACACGCGCCGACCATCCATGAAGCTGCCGCAGCGCCTCGACATAGGTGGCCAGCCAGGACAGGGCATGAGCCGCGTGCTGATGCACCTCCAGCGCGGCGGAATCGATGCGGCCTTCGACCGATACACGCTCGCGGAGCGCGGTCGTCGCCCGGCCCAGCAGGTCGTCGAGTTCGGACAGGACGGTTTCGGTCCGGTGCTGCATGTCTTTCATCGATTCCTCCTTTTGCGGCGTTGCAGCATGGGTAGCTGCTTCGCAGGTGCAGCGCAACAATTTTGCGTCATGGTGACACCTTACGATCTAATATGTCGCAGAGGTGATTTTGTGGAAGGTCTGGATCAAGGCACCGCAGAAGCGGCCTTTTCCTTTTCCCCCATGGCAGATAGCGTGCCGCCATGTTCGGATTGGAGCCTTGGCAGATCGTGGCGGCCTTCGGGATCACCGCCTTTGCGGGCTTCGTAAAGGGCGCGCTGGGCTTTGCCATGCCGATGATCATGATGTCGGCCTTTGGCTCGATCATGCCGGCAACTGTTGCGCTGCCCGCGATGATCCTGCCGACGCTGATCACCAACGTCCAGCAGGCCTTTCGCGAAGGACGGGGCGCCGCAGTCGGATCGATCCGCAAGTTCCGGCTGCATATCGCGATGGTCGCGATCTTTATCTGCGTCTCGGCCGGGTTTGCGGCGCTGATCCCGCAATGGATCATGTACGGGCTGCTGGGCCTCCCTATCACTGCCTTTGCCATCTGGCAGCTGTCCGGGCGGCCCCTGGTCCTGAACCTGCGCCACCGTCGCCGGGCCGAGGGAATTTCCGGGGTGATCGGCGGGCTGTATGGCGGCATTTCGGGCATCTGGGGACCGCCGCTGATCGTCTATCTGCTGTCGATCGGCATCGACAAGCGTGAACAGGTGCGGGTGCAGGGCGTGGTGTTCCTGATCGGGGCGGTGGTCCTGACTGCGGCGCATCTGGTGTCGGGCCTGCTGAACGTGCAGACGCTGCCGCTGTCGCTGATGCTGTGCCTGCCCGCGCTTATGGGGATGAAATCGGGCTTTGCCTTGCAGGACCGGCTGGATGTGGGGCAGTTTCGGCGCTGGACGCTGGTGCTGCTGATCCTGACGGGGCTGAACCTGGTCCGCCGTGCCGCCGAACTCTGGAGCCTGTGAATGACCGACGCCGCCGACCTGACATCCCGCCTGATCCAATGCCCCTCGGTCACACCCGAGGACGGCGGCGCACTGGTTCTGCTGGGCGATATGCTGGCGCAGGCAGGCTTCGAGGTGCATCGCGTTGACCGGAACGGCACGCCGAACCTTTTTGCACGTTGGGGCGCCAAGGGGGCGCGGACCTTTGGCTTCAACGGGCACACCGATGTGGTGCCGCCGGGGGATCTGGGGTCCTGGACGCATCCGCCGTTTTCCGGCCATGTCGCGGACGGCACCATCTGGGGGCGGGGCGCCACCGACATGAAGTCGGGCGTGGCGGCCTTCGTGGCGGCCGCCATCGACTTCGTGCGGGACACGCCGCCCGATGGCGCGGTGATCCTGACCATCACCGGGGACGAGGAGGGGCCGTCCCGGGACGGCACCACCGCGATTTTGGACTGGATGGACCGGCAGGGCGAGCGGATGGACGTCTGCCTGGTGGGCGAGCCGTCGAATCCCGACCACATGGGCGAGATGATGAAGATCGGGCGGCGCGGCTCGGCCACCTTCCGCATCGGCGCGCGTGGTGTGCAAGGCCACGCCGCCTATCCTCATCGCGCCAGGAACCCCCTGCACGCGCTGACCCGCTATCTGGCCGAGCTGACGGCCGAACCGCTGGATCAGGGAACCGCGCATTTCGATCCCTCCGGGCTGCAGATCACCACGATCGATTGCGGCAATCCCGCGTCGAACGTGATCCCCGAGACGGCACGGGCGGTGGTCAACATCCGCTTCAACGACCTTCATGGCGGGGCA
>Ga0194112_10007501_pt1 | contig 14185 bp, 13 predicted proteins | sample TA2MahC400mmetaG_FD_146191 | JGI IMG/M metagenome (GOLD analysis project Ga0194112, IMG submission 146191) | Freshwater microbial communities from Lake Tanganyika, Tanzania - TA2015016 Mahale Deep Cast 400m | ecosystem: Environmental > Aquatic > Freshwater > Lake | place: Tanzania: Lake...
GTTTTATTACTTCGGAACCTGTTTTTTTTGCTAATTTGAATGTATGATCAGTTGAACCATCATCAACAACAAGAACGTCAGAATATTTTACTGCACCGTAAATCACATCTTTTATAGCTTTTTCTTCGTTATAAGCAGGGATTATGGTGATAACTTTCATTTTAATGTTTCCTATCTATAGAAATATAAGTTCTATTAAACAATTAGATATTAGATTAATAATTTTAAATATCTCCAATAATATAAAATATTTGGTGATTTGGTGGCTTTATACTATAATAAAAAAAATTTTTACCTGATTATATTATCTATCCCAGCAATTTTTGCATTTTTTATTGCTTTAATTCCAACACTGAAATATCAGTGGCCTTTAAGCTGGGATATTTACTATCACGTACATATGGCTAAACTTTACATACAACATGGGATTACATTTTGGGATCCTCTCACTATAGCACCTGGGGGAAGACCGATATATTATCCACCCTTGTTTCATTATCTATTGGCATCTTTAAGTGTTTCAACAGGCTTAGATCCATTCAAAATCGCCAGGTTCTTACAGCCGATTTTTGCCATGTTTATTGTCCTATCTTTCTCTTATGTCACGTATAAGCTTTATAATTTGTTCGTTGGAGTTTCTGCTGGTTTTTTTATCATGTTACCCGCATTGTTTTTCCAGAGATTCATGTTACCCATACCAGAAGCTATGTCTTTAATCATTTTCCCGTTATCTCTGTATTTCTATTACCTGTCCATAAAGAAACAGAATTTTAGATTTTCAGCAATATCTGGAATCTTATCCGGAGTTATTCTCTTGACCCACGCCCTATCAGCTATATGTTTGTTTCTTGTTGCATCCCTATATCCAGTTGTACTGAAACTTTCTAGAAGGAAAGTTGAGTTCACTCATTTTTTGGTATTTTTGGGGGTTACTTTTTTAGTTTCATCGATTTGGTGGCTTCCAATATTGTTAAAATATGGATATGTGTTTAAATTTCCTGCAACAAGTATGATAAGTATATCTAGATATCCAGAGATCTTCGGGAGCATATCTTTAATTTTAGCCTTGATCGGAGGATTTTTAGCGTTTAAAAAAAGATTAAACCAAGATATTTTGATTCTATCCTGGTTTTTATCTCTTATCATATTAAGCAATGTGTATTTTTTCGATATCCCAATCTTAAGTGATAGGGTGCTAACCTTCGCTGTTTTTCCATTGGCACTGCTCGCTGGATTGGGTATACAGGGCATAAAAGAAATATTTCCTGATAAAAAATTGTTTTATATATTTTTTTCAATTATAATAATGGTAGCTGTCTTTTCAGGAATTTCAATTGCAAATACAGTCAATATGGGTGTAACTGCTTCTGAACTTGATATTGCAAAATGGTTCCATATACATGGAGATAAAGAAAAAGTGGTGGTTACTTCAGATTACAGGATAGATCCCATAATAGTATCCATAGCCAGACAACCTGTTGCAATAGGAGGCTATGCTCCCGGGTCGTTAAATTCTATTGATGTAAATAAATATGTTCAAGGCAATTTCAATGAATCAGATATCGACAAGGATCATGTCGGATACATTGTCTTGAATTTGAACATAAAGACTCCAACCCATACAAAAATTGTTTATCAAAACAATGAATATAAGATATGTATGGTTGAAAATGTTTAAATGAATAATTTTGGTTTTAATGATATAAGGTTAAAGATACTAAGGTGGAATCATGAAAAGACTTTTTGGAACATTTGGGGTTAGGAAACTTGCAAATCAGGAATTAACACCTGAATTCGCATCAAAACTTGCTGCTGCATATGGAACAGTGGTTAAAGGCAAAGTAGCTGTTGGGGGAGATACAAGAACATCTACAGGGATGATAAAACATGCTGTAATATCTGGTCTGTTATCTTCTGGATGTGAAGTGGTTGATCTTGGAATTTTACCTACCCCAGCTGTGCAGTTTGCAGTTAGAAATTATTATGATGGAGGAGTTATTATAACAGCTTCTCATAATCCTCCAGAATATAATGGCATAAAATTTGTGGACTCAGATGGTATAGGCACAAGCGATGATGTGGAAGAAGAGATAGAAGACATTTTCTTTGAAGAAAAACCCCACAGAGCATCGTGGGATAATATTGGAGAGGTTTTAGAAAACTCTCGGATAATTGAAGAGTATATTCAGGGTGTTATAAGCTGTGTTGATAAAGATGCAATAAAAAATGCGAAACTAAAAGTTGTGGTTGACTGTGGAAGTGGTGCAGCCTGTTTTACAACTCCTTATGTTTTAAGAGAATTAGGATGTGAGGTTTTAACTTTAAACTGCCAGCCAGATGGATTTTTCCCTGGGAGAGAGCCTGAACCCACCATTGATAATCTTGGGGAGCTAATCAAGGTGGTGAAAGCAACAGGAGCAGATGTAGGTATAGCTCATGATGGGGATGCAGATCGGACAATATGTATTGATGAGAGGGGAGAATTTGTTTTCGGTGATAAAACCTTTGCACTGGTTGAAAAATATATGTTAATTGAAAATGGCGGAGGTTTGATAGTTACAACAGTGGCAACATCCACAGCAATCTATGATATTGCTCGCGAATATGATGGAGAGGTAATAACAACAGCAGTGGGGGATTTACTGGTTGCACGGGAATTAAAAGATAGAAATGGTCTATTCGGTGGGGAAGAAAATGGTGGGCTTATATTTCCCGATTTTGTTTATGGAAGAGACGCAGCACTCTCAACTGCCAAGATAATTGAGATAATTGCAAAAGAGAAAAAGCCACTTTCAAAGCTTATAGCAGAGCTTCCATCCTATTACTCTGAAAAAATGAAGATAAAATGCCCTGATGAACTTAAAAAGGAGACCATGCAAAAAATTGCAGAAGAAACCACTGATTATGAGGTGGATACTACTGATGGGGTGAAGATATTTACAGAGGATGGATGGGTTATAATAAGACCTTCCGGGACAGAACCCATATTCAGATGTTTTGCAGAAGCTAAAACAAGAGAAAAAGCTAAAGAAATGGCAGAATGGGGGATAAGTCTAGTTTCAAAGCATATAAAGTCATAGGAATATTATCATTAACGTATTAAATTGAATTAAAATATGAAAACTAAATGAGGTGATTATTTTGGCAGACGTGTCAGCACCAATAACTTTTATTCGAGAAATAGGGGGGTCAATGAGGGATCTAATAGTGCCTGAAGATTTTATTAAAGATTTTCATTTTGCTAGTGACGAACATCTTATGATAATGCTACGAGTTATCGGACGAGATGCAACAAAGGTTAGAGATTTCTTTGAAAATAGTGAAAAGCATATATTCACCATAAAAACCATTGAGAGCAGTCATGATGAACAAATATCAAATGAGTTCATATTAACTTCTATGTATATGGATGAAGGTCCTCCTATTTCTATCGATATAGATCAAGAGCCTCCAATGGTTAGAATAATATTGGACTTTCAAGTGAAGTAGTTAAAATTTGATTATCTTCTTTTATACTGGCAGAGGAACTAAAAACCACATGAAACTCTCAGTAATGAAAGAAAGAAGGAAAAAACCAGAAAAACACTATTAAAACATTCCTAAAATTCACACCTTAGCAGCAGTTTTAAATCTCGCGATCATTTCCTCTTTACACGTAGGGAGTGAGATTTAAGTATGTCACCCAAAAAATTCCATTTGGCCTCTTATATAACAATGGGGATTTCTTTGGTTCATCTGGAGGAATTCTAAACTCTGATTTTATAAATTTTAGAGAATAAAAGGCTAAAATTATCTATAATAAAATTTTAAAATGTATTTTATAAAAGAAGCATGTTTATATACTTAAACATTTAAATGAAGCAATTAATTCTTAAAAAAAATGATTTAACATCACAATCTTAGTATTTGTTAATATACCAAAATCAAAGATATTATAAGTAATTTTAAGAAATAATAATATAACTGATAATTTAACATAACTTTTAGGTAGATTAGATGATAGAATACGTTTTTGGACTAGCAGTTCGTGTACTCCTGACAGATGAAAATGGCAAAGTTCTCATTATCAAGAGATCTACTGATTCTAAAACTAACCCTGGAAAATGGGAGCTTCCTGGGGGTAAGGTGGATCAGGGAGAGTCCTTTGACCATGCACTTATAAGGGAAGTTCTTGAGGAAACTAACCTAAAAATAGCCCTGGATCATGTTGTGGGAGCTTCTGAACAGAATTTACCCTTAATAAGGGCAGTTCATATCATAATGTCAGGTAAAATAGAGGAAGGTGAGCTCAACTTAAGCAGTGAGCACGATGGCTATGCTTGGGTATTTTTAGAAAACCTTCCTGACTATGAATTAGCAGATTGGCTCCAGGATTATGTGATGAACCAAGCCCATATACTGAATTCTGAAGAAGATAATAATAGAGGAAAAACTGATTCTCGAGATATTTTAAAGCCATGGGTGGGCACAATTAGAACTTCGATGGATAAAATATTGGGGAAAAAATAGAATCTGGCCATTTAATTGATTATTATCCATAAATCAATTTTTCTCCTCATATCACATTTATTTAGTTTTAAAAAAGTCTTTTTTAAGTGATAAACAATAAAATCTATTTTTTTTCGATATCTAACTTTTATTAGTTTGTGGACCAAGTGGTTAACCTAACAGAAAATTACGATTTTTCAGTCAAATGACATCAAATACAGTCTTTTCAAACTAAATTGTTCATATTTTATAAGATCATGTGGTTACCTTAAAAAACCCAATTTTGCAGGCAAAAAAGTCCTAGTTAGACATTCTAAAATAAAATAAATAATTTAGGGAAAATTAGATTCCATAGAGATTAGAGCTATATTTATATGTAATTTATCGATTAATACTTATGATTCATTTATAAAGTGTATAAGAGTTGCACTATTTCTTAACATTTTTTTTGCAACAATTCAAATTTCATACTTTTTTTATAGTTTTTTTATAAAAATTTTTTATAAAAAGATTAACAATACGTTAATTCTGTAAAGAAATAATTAATAAGTCAATATGATTATTATTCAACATTTTGTCATAGATTTTCCAAACATTCGTCCTTTAAAACCTTTGCATCATCATTTCTGGAATTTATGATCAATGCTGTGTTAAAGCATTCCACTGCATCTTCAAATTTGTCTAATTCCATAAATGCAACTCCCTTGTTGCACCAGTAGGCTTCATTATCGGGATCTAGGGACAATGCATTGTTGTAGCAATCTATGGCTTCTTTGAATCTTCCAAGCTCTAGGAGAGCGTTTCCTTTTCGGTTCCATGTAGATGCGTCTGGTGCATCATCAAGACACAATTCCAATGCTTTATCATAGGATTTTAGGGCCTCTTCGACACGATCCATTTCGCTTAGAAGATTCCCTCTGGCGTTCCATACTTCTGGATCTTCAGGGTTTAGCTCCACTATTTTATCATAGCATTCTAATGCTTCATCATATCTTCCCAGCATCTCTAAGATAAATCCTCTCCAATATAGTATCACAAAGTTGTTTTTGTTTAATTTTAAAGCGTGGCTGTTACATTTTAGGGCTTCTCCAGGTTTGTTTGAATTTAGGAGAGCGATGGCTTTGTTGTTCCAGATAAATTCATTTTCTGGGTCTAGATTTAATGCTTTGTCATAACAGGAAATAGATTCCTCAAATTTACCCAGACGTGTTAGATTATCACCCTTCCTATTGAGTATATAAATATCTTCAGGGTCGATTTTTAGTGCAGCTTCATAACACATCACAGATTTATTGAATTTACCAATATCAAATAATATATCGCCTCTCTCAATAATCATTGCCTTCTCATCTATTTTCTCACCTTCCCATTCATCAACAGGAAGTTTTGTAAAACTTATTATTTGAAAGAGAGAATCATCCTGAGTATCATCTGGATACATTCTTCTAAACTCTCTTTCAAGTTCTAGAGAATCTGAAAAACCTTCTTTTCTTGCTAGTTCATCATCTTTGATGAGATCTTTAAACTTAACTATCTCCAAATCGGTAACTTCAGCTTCAAAAAGCTTTTTTCGCTCCTTTGATACCAGATTCCAGTAACAGTGCAGACGATCTCCTATATTAAGGGGCTTTTTCCAAAGTTTTCTGATAGTTATGGTCTTCTTGCCAGTTATAAGTTCAATATTCCTGCTTCCAAACAGTAAAATAGGTATAGTCTACTCCTCCTAAACTTTTTAAATTTAAAAGTGATTATCAAGCTATAAAATATCAATTCATACATCTTTCAAGTATCGATTTAATCAATCTATCTCATCAATCTATAATTTCTTCTCCAAATTCGTATGTTTTTATTTTTACATTTTTTAGGAACGGGTTTATTTCTTTAGCAATTTTTCTAAGTTCCTCTCGTGTGGGAACTGGAGTACCCTGCAATTTTTTATCCAGTACAATTCTGTTCCTGAACTGCTGAATAGTGTACATATCACATTCTATTTCACGTGCAATTTCTATAATGGCGGATTTATCCATTAAAGCCGGTACATAGGTGGTTTTACACTCAAGATAGGTTTCTGGGAAATTTAAACATATCATGAGGCTTTTTTTCACTTTATCTCCTACATCAGACCCTATAATCTCTTTGTATTTATGGAAGGGTGCCTTAATGTCCAATCCAACATAATCAACCAGTTCTATGATTTCCTGAAGTTTACGAGGGAAACATCCATTGGTATCAATTTTGGTTTTTAAATTATGCTCTTTAGAGAATTTTAAAATTTTTTCAACGTCTTTGTATTGAATGAGAGGTTCTCCGCCAGTTATAACAATACTGTCAATGAATTCAAGGGAATCAATAATTTCTTTCTTGATTTCATCGACTTTTACTGGCTCTCCACCCTCTATAATCTCTGGGTTATGGCAATAGGGGCATCGTAGGATACAGCCACCTGTGAAAATAGTCAATGATATCTTGTTTGGAAAATCAAGGGAGGATATAGCTGTTCCACCGACTATCATTCAATCACACCTTCAACCTTTTAAAAAAAGGCTGATCAAAACTTTTTAGGGTCTATCACCCTTATCAGTTAAAAAGTCATCATCCAATTATTTCTTCCAGTATCTCAATAAATCTCTGATCCTCTTTAAGTGTTCCCACACTAACTCTTATCCAGTAATCATCCAGACCTCTAAATGAACTGCAATCTCTTACAATAATTCCTCTTTTTAAGAGTTCTTCTGTTAGCAATTTTGATTTCATACCTGTGTTGCGGACATCAACCAGCAAAAAATTTGATTTTGATGATAGGACATTTAGGGTATCGAATTTTGATAAGGCTTTATAGAGAAACTCCCTGCTTTTTATTCCAATTTCTGTGGATTTCTCAATGTACTCTTTGTCCTGTAGTGTGGCAAGTGCAGTGATCTGTGAAAGTTTTGTGAGACTGAAAACCGGCTTTACTCGATTCATATATTGTATTAGATAAGGATTTGAAATTGCATAACCTATCCTCATCCCTGCAAGTCCCAATACCTTTGAAAAGGTTCTTAAGATCAATAGATTATCGTGTTCTTCCAGAAGTTTGACATTATTTACCCCTGCAAATTCGAAATAGGCTTCATCTACAACCACAAGGGCGTTTGTGCTATTTAAAACGGTTATTATGTCTTTTTTGTCTATTAATCCCCCGGTGGGGTTGTTGGGAGTACATAAAAATATTATTTTCGTTCGCACTGAAAGGGAGTCTATTACAGAATTCACATCCAGGGAGTTTCTCGCAATATCCCATTTTGCAAAGACAGGGATCCCACCATGAATCTTTAAAGTGAATTCATAATACATGTAGGATGGTATAGGAACTATAAACTCATCTTTAGGCTCTATCAGAGTTTTACCAAGCACATCTATGATTTCATCTGCTCCATCACCACCAACAATCAGATTGGCAGGGGATGTGCCAGCATAGGATGCAAGTTCCTTTATGAGATCCTTTGAATATGCTTCAGGGTACTGACTTATGGAACTAAGATAATGTTCTATGCTACGGAGAGCTTTTCCAGATGGACCCAAAGGATTCTCATTTGATCCCATCTTTATAATTTTATTAGGGGCAATTCCGTATTTATTTGCTATTTCCTCTATTGATCTTCCAGGAACATAGGGTTCAAGTTCATCTACAACCTTTTTTACATTAACCATGCCATCACTTTTCTGATTTTGCAAGTTCCATGTATCTTATGGCGTTATTTTTCATGTTTCCTATTTCTTCTTCTTGAAGCTGTCTTACAGCCTTTGCAGGGACCCCTAGTATTAAACTACCTTCTGAAAATTTTTTTCCTTCTGTAACCACAGCTCCAGCTCCAACAATGCTGTTTTTTCGGATTTTCGCTCCATTTAAAACGGTTGAGTTGATGCCGATAAGGCAGTTATCACCTACACTACATCCATGCAAAATAGCTGCATGTCCAACAGAGACATAATCACCAATTTCTACAGGATAGTCCTTTGAAGTGTGTACAACACAGTTATCCTGGATATTTGAATACTTTCCAATAGTTATAGGCTCTATATCACCTCTTACAACAGCATTAAACCATATAGAAGATAGTTTGCCGATTTCTACATTTTCAATGACTTTTGCACCTGGAAATATCTTAACGCTTTCATGGATCATATTATCTTACCTTTCTCTGTAGTTTATGATTTTAAGTTCTTGTTTTACTAAAACAACTGCATTTGGGGGTATGTTTTCATAAATCACTGCTCCAGCGCCTATTGCAGAGTCTGTTCCAACCTTGACTCCAGGATTGAAACTAGAGTTTATACCGGTTTTTACCCCATCTCCAAAAACAACACCAAGTTTCCTCTTACCAGAATCAATTTTTTCACCTTTTGTTTCCATTTTTACAGTTTTGTTGTCAAAACGCAAATTTGCGATGTTGGTACCTGCAGCGATGTTACATTTAGCTCCTATTATTGAATCTCCAACATAAGAAAGATGATTAACATTGGTATTATCCATTATGATGGAATTTTTTATTTCAACAGCGTTTCCAACTCTCACATTATCTCCTAGGGATGTATATTTTCTTAAATAGCAGTTAGGCCCAACATCACAACCTTTTCCAATATAAACTGGGCCCTGGATGTAGGATCCAGATCTGATAATACTGTTTTCTCCCAGAACAACAGGACCTTTAATTGTCACTCTTCTCTCAATTTCACCCTCATTTTTAGGTTCAATTTCACTTAAAAAGAGTTCGTTTACCTCCAGAAGTTCCCATGGCCTTCCAATATCAATCCATTTATTTCTGGATTTAAGTCCTAAAATAACTTTTCTCTCATTTATTTGAATTTTAATGGAGTCGGTTATTTCATACTCCCCTCTTGATGATTTCTTGGTTTGATCAATAGCATCAAAGATGGTATTGTCAAAAAGGTATATTCCTGCATTTATGAGTTTACTGGGAGCTTCTTCTAGCGCTGGTTTTTCTATGATGTTTTTTATTAGGTCTCCATTTGTTTCTACAACTCCAAAGGATGTGGGATCCTCAACTTCAGTTAAAATAATTGATGATGCAGCATTTTTTGATTCATATTTTTTTAACAGATCCATGATAAGATCTCTTCGTGTTATTATATCTCCATTTAAAACAAGAAAATGATCATCTGCAGCATCACGTACCATTCCTATGGCATGGGCAGTTCCCAACCTCTCTTTTTGGGTTATGTATGTTATATTTACTCCTAAATCAGTTCCATCTTGAAAATGACTAATTATATTCTCTTTTTTATAACCAACAACCATTATTATGTCTTTAATACCAGCATCTCTTAATGCTTCGACGTTGTACTGAAGAATCGGTCTTCCAGCAACCTGTAACATGGTTTTTGGCTTTGTGAGGGTCAATGGACGCATTCTAGTACCTTCACCTGCGGTGAGTAAAACAGCTTTCATAATAATCCCTCTTTCATAATAATCCTTCGATAAATTCTCGAGATGTTTTTTTAATATTCTCTGCCTCTTCTATTGTTCTACTTTCTAAAGTTATCCTAATATATGATTCTGTACCTGACGGCCTTATAAGAACCCAGCTTCCATCTTTCATGGAGATCCTGATACCGTCTATGAGGTTCACATCCAGAACATCATCAAATTGTTGGGGAAGTTTCTCTCGCACATCCTCCATTATTTGATCTTTTTGGGTATCATCACAGTTTATTTTTTCTCTTATTGTTGGATAATTTGGTAAATTATCAAGAAGTTTAGATAGGGGATCTTGGTTACTCACCAGTTCTACAACCTTAAGAGCAGATAATATACCATCTGGACACATGCAGAAATCTGGATGTAACCATGTACCTGATGGTTCCCCACCAAATGACGCTTGATTTTCTACAATTGCCTCTGCAACATGCACATCCCCAACCTTGGTTCTTATTACTTCGCCACCAACCTTCTCCATGCATTCATCTACACATAATGATGCATCTACGGTTGTAACTATTTTTCCTCCGATTTTACTTGATATTAGTGCTAAAAGTTTGTCAAAATCTGCCATGTTCCCTTCCTCATCTATTGCCACCATTCTATCAGCATCACCATCATGGGCAATGCCCAGATCGGCCTTGGTTGCTTTGACAATTTTCATAAGTTCTGAAAGATTTTCAAGCGATGGTTCTGGCATTCTACCTGGAAAAAATCCGTCTGGCTGACAGTTAAGAGTTATAACCTCACATCCTGCTTTTCTCAAGATCAATGGCGAAACCAATGAAGCAGCCCCATTTCCAGAATCTATGACAACTTTAAGACCAGGTTCTATGTTTACCTGATCTAATAAATCATTAATATAATCATATATTACGCTGCTTACATCTTCAATTTTCCTTATATTATCCCAGGATGCCTTATGGAAGTCTTCTTCAAAGATTATTTTCTCTATAGCTTTTTCTTGGGCTTGTGTATATGCCATACCACTGGGATTCCAGAGTTTTATTCCATTATATTCAGGAGGATTATGGGAAGCAGTTATCATGATTCCGGCATCAGCTTTAAGTTTCATGGTAGCATAACCTACAACTGGTGTTGGAACCATTCCCAAACGCAGAACGTAGCATCCGCCCTGTAAGATACCTGCAGTTATGGCATTTTCAATCATTTGACTCGAAGTTCGAGTATCGTATCCTAAAACAATTTTGCATTCGCTATTTTCTCTTTTAACATAGGTAGAAACAGCCCTTCCAACCCTTAGGGCAAGCTCTGTGGTTATAGATTCCCATACCTTGCCCCGGATACCTGAGGTTCCAAAGAGTTTTGGAATCATCTGATCCATATCTATGCCCCAAATTTCGTGGATTTATTCATGAGATCCATTAGAATGCTCATTACATCAGATCCTCTTATTCTACAGAGCCCTCCTCTTGCAGTAGCTCTCTCATTAAACTGATCCACATCGTCAACACGGACCTCTGGACCTGATATTACAAGAGGGACAGGATCTCCTGTATGATCCATTACAGATATAGGTGTGGAGTGATCAGCAGTTAAAATAAAGTAACAATCGTCTATTTTCATTAATTCTTCAATTTCTTCATCCACTCTTTCAATAAATTCCAGCTTCTCATCTAGGTTTCCATCATGACCTGCTTCATCTGCTCCATCAATATTGATGAGTATGAATTCATAATCCTGGCTAGATGCATCCATAATGGCATTGGTTATGTTTTTTAGATTTGTATCAACACCTCCAGTTGCACCCTTCACATCAGGAACTTCCATACCAGTTATTCTTCCAATTCCTTTTATAAGACCAGTTTCTGCTATACAAACTGCCTTCATTCCATATTTATCTGCGAATGGTTGGACTTTTGGGACAGCACCTGCTCCTCTGGGCAGAATTATATTGGCCGGATTTTTTCCTTCCTTTATTCTTTTAATATTTATGGGATGATCCTTTAACATTTCATAAGACCTTTCAACAATCTTATTTAGTATTTTAGCAGTTTTTTTTGAATTTGCTTCATCGTCCAATGGCACTACTTTCTTTGGATGTTTCCCGTCATGTTTGGGATCAGCATCAGAGACTTTATCAGATAGTCCCTCTCCCCGTAATACGAGAACTGCTCTGTGTCCTGTTGATTCCTTGAATATTATTTTAACATCCTCATCTATCTTTAAAGAATTAATCACTTGGGCAATTTCATCTGTACCTTCCCTGATTCTTCCAGCTCTTCGATCAACAATAGTTCCAGTTTCATCTGCGGTTGAGAAGTTGCATCGAAATGCTATATCTCCAGCTTCAACATTTACGCCAACACCTGCAGCTTCAAATGGTCCTCGTCCAGTATAGACCTCATATGGGTTGTATCCAAGTATTGAAATGTGTGAGGTATCACTACCCGCTCTTATACCTGGACTTATGGGATCCATAATCCCACATATTCCTATTTTTGCCAATTTGTCCATATTAGGGATGTTAGCAGCTTCAAGAGGTGTCCTAAATTCAAGCTCTCCTAAAGGACGATCAGCCATTCCATCTATTATCATTATGATCCCTTTCATATTATCACCCTTAAACAAGAAATATCCCTAAAAGACCCCCCATTATAGTAGATAAGAGATTTACATGTTCGTTTGTTATGTAATTTCTTCTCTCTAATGTGGCACCTAGGATGCTATCAACAAAACAGCCAAAAGTACCAGCAATCACAGCTATTTTTAAGTTAACCAAAATATTAGAATGTATACCTAAAAAATAAGCAAAAAAACCTATAGTTCCTGCTCCGATAATACCTGCAGCTGTACCTAGGAGGGAGATACCACCATCAGTTCCTGGGGGAACTCTTCTAAGGGTGGTTATAAGCCTTGGTTTATCCACCACACCCACCTCACTTGCCAGTGTATCTGCAGTAGCAGTGGCGATAGAACCAATAAAACCAGCATAGTTACCTGTTGCTGCCATAACAAAAGGAACTATTCCATTTGAAATAACGTTTTTGGCGGTTCTCCTTCCTTCATAAACTCCAATTTCTTTTTTGTAATCTTTTTCATACTGAGTAAATACAAATCCCAGAAAGAGAAAAATTAAAATTAAAATAAGCCAGTTAAAACCTGCAGAAAAAATGATTATCAGACCCATGATAACCATTAAAAGAGATCCTAGGAGATCTAGGGCGCCTCTAACGTACGTGATAACCCCTACGATCACACAGAGGATCATATATTCTGCATTTATCATTTAGGGTCCCAGTTATGTTGGTTCTTCAACTACCTGAGTTTTAATGGTTTCAACTCTCTTTAGAGGATAGATTTTTTTGAGTTGATGGTAGATTTCAGATGCCATTTTTCCTGTGACAACGGCCTCCACCAGTTCATCGAATGTCTTATCTAATGCAATTTCCTGCACCATGTTTTCCATAGTCTCTCTCATTAGTTTCTGCTGGGATGATTTTGCTCTCCTCGTTGTTATAGCCAGAACATGGACTTTTATTTTGTAATTATCCTTTGTATTCACACTTATGAGGGCATCTATTCTGCTAGTCCCTCTTCTTATCATGCTTCTGACATAATCAGTTGTTACTTTATGTCCAATAAATTTGGTTGTGGCAGTATCTCCAGCCACATCATCTATCTGGAAGTAAAGTTTTATGTACTGTTTACTGAAATCACCGGTCAGGTCCTTTAGGGAAGATTCAACCCGTCTTTTCTTTAAAATTTCAGGATCTCTTGCTGGAGTTGTTCCAATTTCTGCTTCACCAAGAGATTTAGGAGTGTTTATCTTGTACCATCGTTTTTCTTTCCAAGTATCTCGCGCTCTTCTACGCCTTGCTTTAGCCATATTATCACCTTTATTTTGTGATGATGTAAAAAGAACTTTTTAGAACTTTTTAATTAATTTAATATAAAATACTAAAAACTATTCATCTAGTTTATTAAGTTGAAAATCCTTTTATTATACCTCTCATTCATGGTTTATAAATGTATTGAATGATTTCAATCCAATTTTTGTTGATGCTCTATTGTAGAGATAGTGATATTTTGATAAAAATTAAAAATTTATTCTTTTTGAGTTTTGAAATTGAAGATTAAATCTAAATTGATTGTGATATAATATTTAACATTTTTCACTAGACCAAAAATACTATCTAAAGCCACGAAGGCAGAATATTCTCTGTTAAAAGGGTTTTAAATCTTTCTTTTGGC
>Ga0194112_10007502_pt1 | contig 14185 bp, 11 predicted proteins | sample TA2MahC400mmetaG_FD_146191 | JGI IMG/M metagenome (GOLD analysis project Ga0194112, IMG submission 146191) | Freshwater microbial communities from Lake Tanganyika, Tanzania - TA2015016 Mahale Deep Cast 400m | ecosystem: Environmental > Aquatic > Freshwater > Lake | place: Tanzania: Lake...
AACGTCGGCTTTGCCCGCGCGGTCAACCACGGGGTCGGGGAGATTCCGGCCGACACCATCGTCCTGCTCAACACGGACGTAGAACCCGACCCAGGCTTCGTCCCCCCGCTGCTGCGCGCGCTGGAGGAGCCTGAGGTCTTCGCCGCCGTGCCTCGCCTTCGGCGGCCCCTCGAGGGCGGTGTAGCGGAGAGTGCGATCGCCGGGGAGTTCCGTCGGGGGCTGTTCCGTCTGCACTTTCTTGGCGATGAGCCCTTCGCGTGCCATGCGACGCCTTCCCCCACGCTCTACCCGGTCGGGGCGGCGGTGGCGTTCCGTCGCGACGTGTTCCTCAGGCTGGGTGGGTTGGACCCGCTCTATCGGCCATACTACTGGGAGGACGCCGACCTCGGCTATCGCGCGTGGAAGGCCGGCTACCAGGTGCTCTGTGTTCCCGACAGCCTGGCCGACCACCATGCGGGCGTCATCCGCGCCACCCAGCCCGGGGGACGGATCGCGCTGGCGCAGGACGCGCACCGCTTCCTCTTCACCTGGAAGAACGTGCACGATCCCTGGTGGACGCTGAGCCACTGCGCCCTGCTCGGGCCGCATGTCCTGGCCTCGCTGTGTACGGGGCGATGGGGGTTCGTGCGGGGCCTGATCGCCGCGCTGGGCAGGCTCCCCGAAGCGCTGCGCGCGCGGCAGGCTGCTCGTCGGGCGGCCACGGTCTCGGACCGGGAGGTACTGGCGCAGCTCGGCTAACACTCGCCCACCCCTGCGTCCCAGCAACTGACGATCGTGCGGTAGCATCGCCCCATGTTCAGCCGCGCCAGGAGAGGGCTGACCGGGGTCCAGAGGCGAACGCGGATGATGGCCCCCCAGTCGTCGCCGCCCACGATCCCTCGCATCATTGTGTAGCGCACGCGCAGGTTGGCGTTCTTGGTGACGCGCACCTCGGGCGTCGCGAAACGCTCGCGCGCGGCTGCGGTGACCCACTCCAGTAGTTCCTCGGTCTCCGGCAGGCCGTTCTCCAGATGCTCGGACAGGAAGCGGCCGAGGCCGCTGCGGCCCGAGACGTCGTAGAGCCGCCGGTCGTGCGCCTGGGCATCGTGACCCGTGGGAGCAGCGATGACGACCAGCCGACGCGCGACGCGGAACATCTCGGCAACCGCGACGGATCGCTGGGCGGGGGGCAGGTGCTCCAGAAGGTCCGCCGAGACCACGGCCGGGAACGCCCCATCCGCGAAGGGGAGTCGCAGACAGTGGGCCTGCACGAAGGGGGCGGATGTCCGCGCCGCAGGGCCGGCGTCGGTGAGCACTACGGGGTTGCGCACGTAGGGCGCGATCCCCGTGCCCCCCGCGCCCACGTCCAGGACGCGCGCGTCCCGGCCGACGGCCGACGCCACGGTTCGCGCGATCGGCCGGTAGCGCCAGGCAGCGTCGGGGTTCCAGTCGGGGAAGCACCACTCGATCGCGTCTGCCACGCGGTTGAGCACGGGACGGACAAGGAGACGAGACAGCGATCTCACCGCGCTACCCCCGGCGCTGGGCGGCCCGCCCTCTCACGATCTCCAGCACGCGCGTCGTGGTCTTCAACGGCGAACGCACCAGACGCCTGGCGACCTCCAGCACGTAGTGGGCGGGTCGCCGCCGCAAGTCCGTCAGGTAGAAGCTCTTCAGGTACGTGGGCTCGGCCAGCTCGGCGTGCAGCGCGCCGACCAGAGCCTCGAATCGCTCGGTCGGCATCTCGGTGAAGTTCATGCTGTTGCCCACGGTGTAGGCGCGCCAGTCCTCGGGCAGCCGCCCCTCGGCGGCGAGTTCCTCGAACGCCTCCGATCCGGGAAGCGGGGCAAACCGGTTCACCGACATCGCGTCCGGCTTCGTCTCCGTCAGCATCTCGCGAGTGGCCAGGAGGTCCTGTTCGCGCTCTCCCGGGTAGCCCACGATGATGTTGGCGAACACGCGCAGACCGGCTTCCCGCGCCAGACGAACCGCGGCCACGTTCTCCTCCACCGTGGCTCGCTTGCGCATCAGGTCGAGAACGTACTGCGACCCGCTCTCCAGGCCGAACTCCACCTGCGCGCAACCCGCCCGCTTCAGCAGGCGGAGGACCTCCGGCGAGAGGCCGGTCACGCGGAGCTGACAGCACCACTGCGCTCGCCGCTGGACGCCGGCCCGGATGGCGGCCTCGCAGAACGCGACGGTCCGCTCGGCGTTGGCCAGGAACACGTCATCCGCGATGTAGAACCCATTCAGGGAGTGGACGGTGAGCAGCTCGTGGATCTCGTGCAGGACACGCTCGATGCTATGCAGACGCACCTTGCCGCCGAAACAGAGCGGCCCGGCGCAGAACTTACAGCGGTGCGTGCATCCGCGACCGGTGATGATGTGGGCCGCCCGCAGCCGAAGCCCGCGGATGATCTGATCGGTGGGCCGGAAGTACCGGTCGGGGCTCAGGAGGTCACGCCTGGGCGGGGGGAGATCGTCGAGGTTCTCGGCCCGGCGACAAGGGGCAGTGAGCCGAATGGCCTCGTTCTCCCAGTACGCCAGACCGGGCGTGTCAGCGAGGGCGCGCCCGTCGGCCAGGTCGCAGACCGTGTACTCACCCTCGCCGACGGCGACCGCGTCCAGACACGGGCACTCACGCAGCGTTCGTTCGGGCAAGGCAGTGGCATGGGGTCCGCCAAGGACGGTCAGCGTTTCAGGCAGAGCCGACCGCACGCGCTCCATGACGTGGAGTGCGTCCGGGATCAGGGGCGTGGTGGCCGTCAGGCCGATGAGGTCCGGCGCGAACTCCCGACAGGTGCCCAGGAGGGCCTGGTCCGGGTCGGCGTCGTTGCGGCCGCCTGCCCGGTCCAGGACGCGCACCTCATGACCGCCACTGGCCAGGGACGCAGCGAGATACCCCAGCCCGAGGGGCTGCCATGTGCCCAACGTCGCGTCCGAGCTGGGGCTGACCAGGAGCACTCTCATGTGCAGGAGATCCCCGGCCTCCGCTCGTGCGTGTTGAGGCCGTCACTTCGTCGCTGTCGCCAGCAGCTCAACCGACCGCCCGATCAGGTTCTCGAACGCAAACGGCACGTACGCCACGTTGCGGGCAAGCCAGCGGAAAGCACGCTTCCCGGCCGAGGGGACACCCGGATAGACCTTGCCAACGAGGGCGTCGGACGTGGTCTGCCCGGCCTCCGGAACGACCTCGAGCCTCCGACGGCGGAAGTGCACGTCGCGCAACCAGTAGGTCAGACTCGTCCCGAACACCATCGCCCCCTGCCAGTCGGGCAGCGCCCGCGCGCGTACGTGAGCGAACCCCGCTTCCCGCAGCGCCCGCTCCATCGGTGCAGGCGAGAAGTGCAGCAGGTGGCGCGGGACATCCAACCAGTACCAGTACCGTCCGAGAACTCGCGCCTGCAACGCGCCGAAGTTCGGCACCTTCACACACACGAGTCCGCCAGGGCGGAGCAGGCGATAGGCCGCCCGCAGGTTGCCCAGTGGATCGTCCACGTGCTCCATCACGTCGAGGAAGGTCACCGCGTCAAAGGACCCCTCCGGGAGAGGAGCATCCTGCAGGAACGCGCAGGTGCAGACGATGCCATACCGCTCCCGTGCGATCCGGCAGGCATGCGGATAGGGTTCCAGACCCTCCGCATCAAGCCCCCGGTCACGCATGAAGGCGACCACCTTCCCGACGCCGCATCCCACATCCAGCACTCGTCCGCCGGGATGCTCCCGGACGATCGCGGCGATGCCGGCGCGCGTCCCCCGGTCGATGTAGGGTCTCACGCCCTCCGGTGGCGGCGGACCCCAGTAGTGGTCAGGATAGTACCGGGCAATCCCGGCGGCCGTCGGCCGCGGGCTGACGTAACCCATGCGGCAGTCCCGGCACCGCAGTAGCGGGAACTCGCCGGGATAGAGCGTGTTGAAGTCGCGACCAACCAGGACTACGTCCGCGGCGGCCGAGCCGCACACGGGGCAGTCAACGGTCTCCAAGTCCATTCGTCTGCCTCTCCAGGAGTCCACGCGTGTAACCCGCCACGTGCGCCGCATCCACCGCGGCATTCGCCAGAGGCGCCAGCCACGCCGCTGCGGCCCGCGAGGTGCGCCGCCGGGCGCGCAGCGCGTGTCGGACCCAGTACAACGCTGCCAGAGCGGGGATGCCCAGCCATGCCGGCCACCAGAATGCGCCGCCGACCAGCATCCCGAGCTTCAGGACCGCGAGTGTGTATGCCTTGGTGTAGTGGCGGAACCACTGGCGGGCCTGAGCGTCGCCGCGGGCGTAGCGGTAGAACTGGCGCGCCAGGCGGCCAAGGCGACTCTCCGGGTTCCACCTCACGACGGCCTGCGGCTCGAAGCGGAACACCGCGCCGTGCCGGCGCAGCGCCAGACCGAAGGCCGTATCCTCGCCGTACTCCGCCCATTCGGGATAGCCGCCGACCCTCTGCCAGGCGCTGCGGCGGAAGGCCACCGACCTCCCCGACGGCAGGAACGTGCCGGGATCGACCTCCGCCGCTGCGGGCACCGTTGCCGCGGCGACCGCGGCCTGCCAGAGCATCTTGGGCTCGGCCTCGTAGTACCCCGCGACCACGCCCACCTCGTCGTCGGCCTCCAGGGGCGCAATGATCCGCTCGAACCAGTCCGGCCGCGGATGGGAGCCCACGTCCGTCAGCGCGATCAACTCGGCCGAACTGACCTCAATCGCGCGGTTGCGGCCCGCCGAGCGGCCAGCGCCCGGCGCGACGACCAGCGTCACCGGCGCGCCTGCGGCGATCCGTCGCTGGATCTGCTCGACCGTTCCGTCGTCGGACCCCGCGTCCACGATGACGATCTCGTCGGGCTTCCGCGTCTGACCCGTGACCGCGTCGATGAAGGCCTCGATCGCCTCAGCCTCGCGGAAGCACGTCGTGGCCAGTGCGGTCTTCACAGCGCGACCCCGCCTTTGGCGGCCCAGAGCTGAACGTACAGATCCGCCACGCGCTCCCACGTCTGGCTCCGGGCGAACTCGGAAGCTCGTGCGGCCACCGCCTCTCCCTCGCCTGGCGACCGGACCAAGGCCGCGGCGCGCTCAGCCAGGTCTGCAGGCGAGGCGGCGATGACGTTGTGTCCGGCGCCCGGGAAGAGCCGCAGGTAGTCTTCCTTCAGCGGGTTGTCGTACAGCGCGAGCACAATGGCTCCCGCAGCCATCGCCTCAAGCATCCCGAGCAGGCCGCTCACGCAGGCGAACTGCGCGCGCGCCAGATACGAGCCGACGTCCCCAACCTGCCCGTGGAACGTCACGTCGAGACGATGCTCCCGCGCGAAGGCTTCCCCCTCTTCCCGCAGGCTCCCGCTCCCACATACCCCCAACGGCAGGTCGATACCGTGTTCCTCCTTCAACCGCCGCACGGCTTCCAGGTAGCCGAGGAAGCTGGTGTCAGGCTCCAGCCTACCCACGAACACCGCGCCCTCGCCCATCGCGGGCCGCTCCGTCGGGGCGTCCACGCCTCCGTGCGTGACATGGTCGCAGCGGAACCGGTACCACTTGGGGATGAACGCGCCCGCGCAGACGTTCCCGCGCGTCAGCCACAGGACGAACCGCCGCAGCACCTTCGCCTCGAAGGGAATCGGGTACCCCTCATACCCGTGGAAGGTGGCGAAGACGGGCAGCCTCGGTCGCGTGAGGCGAGACGGGAGATAGTACTTGAGGAACGGATAGGCGTCATGGGTGTGCACGAGGCTCGCCCACTCGACGAGTGGTGCGAGGTCCCGGCGGCCCGCGCGGCCCCGCAGGCTGAGCCGAGTCACCTCAACGCCGTCCACTTCCTCGCGCGCAGGCCACGCATCGTCCCATCGTGGAGTCGCGATCCTCACCTCCAGGCCGCGCTGCCTCAACTCGCGCACCACGAAGCGGACGTGTCTCTCTACCCCGCCCAAGCGTGGTAGATACGAGGACGTCAGCATTAGCACGCGCAAGTTACGTGGGCCTGGGGCTGTGCTGGGCATGCGCACCGGCTCGATCAGGATAGGCGGATTGCAGAGCCTTGCAGAAACACGGAAACAGTGGGGCGGGCATTCTTGCCGGCCAGCGGGGCGTGGCGGGCAAGAATGCCCGCCCCACTGTTTCCGTACCTACGAAAGGCCCAGTAGGAACCGCGCAGGCGACGCTTCCCCGGGCTGTCCGCGCGACCCTTCCCGGGGCGTAGGGAGGATTGCGCGAGCGACGGGGCGAAGCTCAACAACGAGTCTCGCAACATCAGCCGTGCACCAACCTGGCTGTCACGCGCACATGACACCCATCCCAGACCCGGAGCCGCTTCCGCGCGTCATTCGTCGTGGGGGCGCCTACAAGCCGGAGATCCGCATCGAGGTCATCGACGGCGCTCACGCGCTGGTCAAGGACTTCGCGGTCTGTGGTCGCTGGTTCCGGTGGGTGATCGGCCGCTGGCTGGTGGGAAGAGAGTGCCGGGTGCTCCGGGCGGTTGAGGGCATTCCGGGCGTGCCGCGGCTCGTCTCGCGTCTCAGCCCGTATGCGATCGCCGTCGAGCACGTCGGCCGGTCGATTGCGGTGATGGAGCCCGAGGAGCTGCCCCCCAACCTCTGGCCCGATCTCGAGCGGATCGTTGACGACCTGCACCGCCGCGGCATCGCCCACGCCGACCTCAAGACGCTGGAGAACATCCTCATCGACGAGAGCGGCGCCGTCCACATCGTGGACTTCAACTCCGCCGTCAGGCGCCGCGGGCCCCTCTTGGGCTTCGTCTTCCGGCACGTGAGCGCCGACGACCGACGCGCGATCATCAAGGCCAAGCTCGAGCTGCAGCCCGATCTCGTGACCCCCGAGGAGGAGGCCTTCCTGAACGAACGCTCCTGGATCGAGCACGCGTTTCGGCGTGCACGGCGCCCCATCAGGCGGTTCGCCAAGTGGCTGGGCGGGAAGCCCGCCGAGCCCGGCCCGGGCCGCCCGTCCGTGCAGCGTCGGAAGGAGCGGGAAGCCGCCCTTCGCCAAGAGCCCCCCGGCTGACGCCCCGCCTTCGCCACTAGCCGAGGTTGCCGGAACTGCGACCACGCAGAGTTGTTCGTAGCCGGTGACCTCGCACCCAACCTGCTTGCGCGGGCCCAGCCCCGCGGATTGCGGCCGATTCGCCCCCACGTGGTTGGTCGGCGGCAGGGACGAAGAACTGATGAAGCGACTGACGCACGCGAGCCGGTGGCTCGTACTCGCGACCCTCTGCGCGGAGCTGTCCTGCCCCACCATCCACGGCCAGGACGCCCAGTCGGCCCCCGCGACCGACCCCCGGGCGGACGAAGCCATCGCTGCGCCGCCGGCGTTCAGCAGGTGGTTCTCCCAGACATGCTGGGACGAGGCGTATGCCGTTGAGCGTGCGGCCGGCTACGACAAGCTGAAGGTCGCCGAGGCCATCGAAGCGTGGAAGATGTACCTCACCCTGTACCCACAGGCCGGCATGGCGAACGAGGCGGCCTGGCACATCACGAGTCTCACCCCGCGCTACAACGACACCCCGAAGACGATCGCGGCCTATGAGAGCTACATCCGGGACTTTCCGGATGGCGATTACGCCCCGGATGCGCTCTGGAACCTGACCTACCAGTACGTCCGCATCCCGGACTGGGACGCCGTCCTCGCCAAGTACGACGAGTTCCTGCGGCGCTACCCGAAGAGCTCCTACGGTGATGTCGCCCTCAACGGCCTCGCCAGTCGCGCGAACACGCTCGAGAACTACGACCTCGCTCTGAACCTCTATAATCAGCTTCTGGAGCGCTACCCGACCAGCGACTACTGCGACGATGCCGTCAGCGCGATCGGCAACATCTACGTCGATCTCGTGAAGCCCGACGAGGCCACCCGGGCCTTCCTCCATCTCGCCAACGAGTACCCGTACAGCAGTCTCGTGGAGTCGGGGATCGAGCAGCTCATCGTGCTGTACTACCAGACCGGCGACCCGATGGCCGCGGTCGAGATGGGGCGCAAGTTCCTCGAGGCCTTTCCACACAGCTACTACACGAAGTACGTGCGCATGTACATGTACTACGCGGTTCGGCGCGCGAGGGTCGCGATCCCCGGCTTCGACCTCGAGATGCCCAACCTCTACAACGACGACGAGCTGGACGAGTACGACCTCTTCCGCAAGGAGCACGACGCGGCGTACGAGGCGGCGGCGAGCGCAGCGAAGATGCAGAACTACGCCGAAGCGGTCCGGCTCTACGACGAGTTCCTGGCGGAGTACCCCAACTCCGACAAGACGGATGATGCCCTCTATGCCATCGGCCAGGCCTTCGACTCGCTGGAGACCTACGCGGTCGCCGCTGGTAAGGCCAAGACCCCGGAGCAGCTCGGCCAGGTCGCGGCCGACTGGCAGTCCGTGACCGGAGGATTCGAGCAGGCGGTGGCGGGGGGCGACCACCCCGTGCGCAGCGCGATCGAGGCGTACATCGTCCTGTCCCAGTCGATGCCGGGCAGCAACTACCGCGATGATGCTCTATACCTTGTCGGGGCGGACTACGAGAAGCTGGAGGACTGGGTCTCGGCGTGCAAGGCTTACCTGGACCTCATTACCATCTACCCCGTCAGCGCGTACGCCAACAGCGCCGTGAGCCGGCTGGATGCGCTGTACCCGAAGCTCCCGCTGAACGGGGACCGCGCCGCGGTCATGGCGACCGTAATGAACGCGTACCCACAGCATAGCCTGGCCGATGACTACCTGTACAAGCTCGCCGTGCAGGCGCTGCTGGATGGCAACGTCTCCGGCGCCCGCGACCTGTTCGCCCGCTACACGGCCGACTACCCGAATCGCTCGCAGGCGGCCGACGCCCTCTTCTGGCAGGGCCGCTGCGAGCAGCTCCTCGGCAACCCCCTGCGCGCGCAGCGGCTGTATGCCCAGCTTGCCGCGAGCTTCCTGCAGAGCGGGCTGGCGGATGATGGCTACGTCGAGTACGGCTACATACGCCGAGGAGAGGATGCGAGGGTCGTGCAGGCGGGCGTGGAGGCGCTCAATCGTGCGGCTCAGGTTGTGGGCAAGCCCCTCGTGGGCTACGACGCGATCGCGCGCGACCACATCCTCCTGATGGCGCCCTCCGACAAGGTGATCGACGTCCGCGCCTACAACCTCCCGGACCACCTCGAGGAGGCCTACGGCCGTCTGGCGCAGTTCATGGGCGGCGCTCCGGCGGATGGCGCGCGCATCGAGATCGTCATCGACGACTCGGTCAACTCCCTCACACCGGGCAACCCGATCCGCATTCCGCCGAGACTTCTCGGGCCGCCTCCAGCCTGGCGCCACTGGTTCGAGGCCGTCGCGCTGGCCTTCGTGAACGACCCGGCCATCGCGCCCGTCACGAACGCCATTCCCGGCCTTGCGCCCGGCGCGGCCCGGTTCGCTTCGGTGCAGTTGGAGGACATGCTCTTCGCCGACCTTGGCGAGATGAACGTCGGCGCCACCAACCTGTCCAACCATCTGCGGGACCTCAACGCCACGAAGGACGCCGCAACTGCGGCGCTCAAGCAGCACGTCCAGAACAAGGGCACAGCCGACAAGATCGACGTGAGCATCGGTCTGGGGATGATGTGGGACGCCTCCGTGCGCCTGGCGGCGGTGCCCGGGGAGCTGATCGACTGGACGCCGCTGACGACGCTCTTCCCGGCGGCACGGAAGGTGCCCCCCGAGGTGGCGAAGCAGGCCGAGTCCCTGGAGCAGAAGGCCGCCCTGGCCGCCTACTGGATCAACACGGGGTTGGGGCAAGATCAGACGGCGGTGCTCAAGAGCTGGGGCTTTCCGCTGACACCGGAGGAACTGGCGAAGGTCAAGGCGGCGGTCGAAGCCGCAGCGCCGCCGGCCGAGGGTCAGCCTCCCAAGGCCGGTTGAGCCGGGAACGCGCCTACGTGCTCGCCGCCTGGATGAAGGCCGTCAGCTTCTTCTCATTCGGGGCGCGGCCGGACGCGATGATCGTGTTGTCCACGATCACCGTGGGTGACATGACAATCCCGTAGGCGGCAGCCTCCGGGTCGGTGGTCTTCAGGACCCGGACCTCAATCTCGGGGAACCGCTCGGTCACCCGCCCCAGAATCGCCTTGGCCTCCCGGCACTTGCTGCACTCCACCTCAGCCGTCACCAAGACGATGTTCACGACGCGCCTCCGCTCTTCCCGGCCTTCGCTGCCGAGGAGGGCGGGCCCGACTTGGGGGAACCATGGCCCGGGCTGCCGATCTTGGACGGCGGCAGTTTGTGGTTGGCCGGCGTACCGTACTCTTCCCGGAACACGACGTCCAGGGCGCTCAGGAACTCCCGGTCACCCCAGCGGTCGCCAATGTTGCTGGTGGTGTCCACTGTCCTCTTACTGCCGTCGTCGCCGCGAACCTCGAATTCCTGCTCCCCGTTGATGGCGACGCCGGAGCAGTGCATCCCGGATTCCGTCTGGAGTTCCCCGCCCTTCGCACTGTCGAAGTCGATGAACAGAACCTGGACCTTGCCCTTGTTGGCCTGCCACACGCGATAGGCGAAGTCCGCGGTCTCGTTACCGCAGCTCGAATGGCCGGGGAAGTAGACCTCGATCTTCACTTTGGCGGAGGGGTCACCCGCCCGGCCGATGCCGTCCTTGAGCTGCACCGGGAGGCTGCCCAGCGACGCCTGGGGCATCGCCGGCCCCTTGCTCTGTGCGGGGGGCGGGGGCGGCGGACCGGTCGGTGCCTGCCAGCCGGGGCCGGGGGCCAGCAGACAGACGGCAACCACAAGGCCCAAGGCGCCGGCTACGCCCAGCAGCTGCCATTTGCGGTTCGGTCGTCCCATTCTGCGCTCACCGTCCAGTCAGGCTCAGTGGAGCAGCCGTCCGAGAATCTCCCAGAGGGGGAACGGGTCGGGCCTCCCCGTGGTACACGGGCAGACATACTGGCCGATGTACACGCGGAAGACCTGCCCGATCACCGCCGCCAGTACCGTGATCATCACGACGTACACGAGCGTTTTCCTGGTGCCCACCGCCCGTCCGAGCAGGATCATGCCCGGGAGGCTCAGGCCCGGTCCGGTCAGCAGGACGATCAGCCCCAGATGGGCGGGCATGTCGTTCAGCTTCAGGAACGCCTTGACGAACGCGATCTCCGAGAGCATCGGGAAGTACATGATCGACCCGAAGGCTGACGCCAGAAAGGCCGATTGCCACCGATCCCCCCCCTGGCTGGTCAGTCCCAGGCTCTGCAGGGCCGTCAGCTTCACGTGTACCGCGAGATAGCCGATGACCAGAACGCTGACCAGCAGAATGGGAACGACCATCCTCACGAGCTTCCAGGTCTCGATCCCCCAGTCCTTCAGGGCCTCTCGGTCGAACCAGCGCCAGCACAGGAGGCCCGTGATGGCGGCCAGCCCAAGCATGACGGCGATCTTGACGGGCCAGGTCAGGATGGACACTTCCTGCTGCTTCATGCTCCCGATGACCATCAGCAGGAACAGCATGCCCAGCAGGCCCGCCACGTGGCGACCGGAGTGCGCCTGCACGGTCAGCGCCGCCGCCGCAGCCACCTCCTCCTGGCGTTTGGCCTCCTCGCGCCGGAACAGGAGCGTCAGAAGCAGGCCGGCCACGACGCCGATGACGGGCACTGCCAGCATTCGCCAGAGCCCCAGCCGCCAGCCGATGACCTGGTACACGAACACCAGGCTCACGAGGTTGACCGCCGGTCCGCAGTACAGGAACGTGATCGCCGGCCCGAGGCCCGCTCCGCGCCGGTAGATGCTAACGAACAGCGGCACGATGTTGCACGAGCAGACCGCCAGCACACATCCTGAGACCGCGGCGACGGCGTAGGCAACGGGCTTCCTCGCCGTCGCCCCGAAGTACCTCAGCAGCAACGGCGGCGGCACGAACACCGCGATGGCTCCGGCCATGATGAACGCCGGGAGCACAACCGTGAAGGCTTCCCAGTTGAGGATGCAGCAACTGAAGACATCGACAACCTCGATAAGGGTACCGTTCCCCGCCACGAGGCGGCGTCCACCTTCCTCCGGTATGGGCCGCCGCCCCCAAACCCCCTGCGTCGGCCGGCAAACCACTAACCACCAACGCTGCCCCCCCTGCGGGTTCCTCCCCGAAGGCGCCGCGCGCGGAAAACCCAGAACCTCGGGCTGCCTGCGTTGTCCAACCGAGGAGTCGAACCGATGGCTGAGCCGAGACCAACCGGCCCAGCCTGCGTGTGTGCACGCCTGCCCTCACCCAACCGAAGGAGTGCCGCCGGTGAAGGTTCCTGTCTGTGATCTGAAAGCCGGCTACGCGCCGATCCGCGACGAGGTGCTCAAGGCAATCGGCGAGTGCCTGGAGGGCATGCAGCTCTTCCTGGGGCCGAACGTGCAGGCGTTCGAGACCGAGTGGGCCGACTACTGCCGCGTCTCGCAGTGCGTCGGCCTCGCCAGTGGCACGGACGCGCTTGTCCTGCTGCTGAAGGCCTGCGGGGTCGGTCGAGGCGATGAGGTCATCACCTCACCCTTCACCTTCTTTGCCACCGTGGAGGCCATCGGCCACGTCGGCGCGACCCCCGTCTTCGTAGACATCGACCCGCAAACCTACTGTCTCAATCCATCGCTGCTCGAAGCCGCCGTGACCGCGCGCACCCGTGCCGTCATCCCCGTGCACTTGTACGGGCACCCGGCTGAGATGGACCCGATCAACGCGATCGCCCGCCGCCACGGACTGCGGGTCTTCGAGGATGCCGCCCAGGCGCACGGCGCCGAGTACGAGGGCCGAAGGACCGGCTCCCTGGCAGACGCCGCCGCCTTCAGCTTCTATTTCACCAAGAACCTGGGCACCTACGGGGAAGCCGGTGCAGTGACCACCGACGACGAGGGCATCGCCCAGGCCCTCCGCGAGCTGCGCAACCACGGGGAGACGTCGAAGTACGTCCACGACCGGATCGGGTACAACAACCGCCTGGACGAGATCCAGGCCGCCATCCTGCGCATCCGCCTGCCGCTGCTGGACGAGTACAACAGCCGCCGCCGTGAGATCGCGGCGCGCTACAACGAGGCGCTATCCGACACCAGCCTCATCTTGCCCTCCGAGGCTTCTTGGGCGAAGCACGTGTACCACCTGTACGTGGTCCGCAGCACGCGCCGCAACGCGCTGGCCGAGCACCTCACGGAGCGCGAGATCGGCTTCTCGCTGCACTACCGGTGCCCGTGTCACCTTCAGCCGGCGGTCACCGAACTGACCGGCAAGCCGCCTAGCCTCCCCGTCGCCGAGTCGGCAGCCGAGCAAGTGCTCGGTCTCCCCATGTACCCGCAACTCACCGACGAGCAACAGGACTACGTGATCGAGGCTGTTCGGGCGTTCGAGCAGGCCTGAGGCTCAGAACCGGCGGAAGCCTTCCTCGATGGGTTGCGTCTCGAGGCGGTCCTTCAGGGTGCCGGTTCTCACGGCATCGGCGAGGAGGGCGACAGACGCGTCCACGGCCTCCAGCGTCTGCTCGATGTCGTCATCGCCGTGGCTGTAGGTCACGAACAGCAGGCCCCCGCGCCGGATCAGCACGCCGCGCTTCGCCGTCTCCTGCAGGAAGAGGGACCACGCATCGGCGTTGAGTTCCGCCTCCGGGTAGCTGAACCGCGGGCACGCCATCGGCGCCAGGCCCGTGCAGTCAAACGGTACGCCGTGCCGCTTGCCGGCCTCGGCGAAGCCCTCCATCAGCTTCTCGCCCTGCGCCCACAGGCGCCGGTGGACGGGCTTGTCCCGGTACTCCTGTAAGCACGCGCAGACCGCCGCCAGGCTGAGGCACTCGCCGCCATACGTCACGCTGATCAGCAGCTCCGCCGCGACCTGCATGATCTCGCGCTTGCCGCACACGACGCCCAGCGGCATGCCGTTCGCTACGCCCTTCGCGAAGCACGCGAGATCAGGCGTCACGCCGTAGTACTCCTGCGCGCCGCCCGGCGCCAGCCGGAAGCCCGTCACGATCTCATCGAACGCGAGCAGCACGCCGTACCGGTCGCACAGCTCGCGCACGCCCGCGACGTAGTCCTGGTCGGGCGCGGTCCCGCTGACCGCGTCGAGGAACACCAGCGCGACCTGGTCGGCCTTCTCCCTCAGGATCGTCTCCAGCGCCGGGAGGTCGTCGTACGGGAAGCTCTGCACCGTCGAGCGCAGGCACTCCGGCACGCCCCGCGCATTCGGAGTCGTGTGTTGGGCGGTCCACTGGTCGGCCCAGCCGCGATAGCCGCAGTTGAGGATCAGCTCCCGCCCCGTG
>Ga0194112_10007505_pt1 | contig 14181 bp, 14 predicted proteins | sample TA2MahC400mmetaG_FD_146191 | JGI IMG/M metagenome (GOLD analysis project Ga0194112, IMG submission 146191) | Freshwater microbial communities from Lake Tanganyika, Tanzania - TA2015016 Mahale Deep Cast 400m | ecosystem: Environmental > Aquatic > Freshwater > Lake | place: Tanzania: Lake...
CGCGACCCTGGCGGGGACCAACCTGTCGGGAGCCAGCCTGGCTCGGGCCAGCGGCCTGACGCAATCGCAACTGAACCGCGCCTGCGGCGATGCGGCCACCCGCCTGCCGCGCGGTCTGTCGATCCCGGCCTGCTAAAGACCCTAGACCTTACCGCGATTTAAGTGGGATCCGACGCCGCGGAAGAGCATGTTGGGCCAGTGAGACACTTAAGCCCCCTCCTCTTCGCTGCCTCATCCCTGGCGCTGCTCGGCACCGCAGGAGCCGCCTCCGCCGAGGCGGACAGGAGCCTTGCCTTCCTGTTTCAGGACCGCGACGTCGCCCGCATGGTCTCCTTGGGCGGTTCGTGCACCCGCTGCGAACTTTCCGGTCGCAACCTCAGCGGAGCGACCTTCACCGGCGCGACCTTTACTGGCGCGACCTTGGTCGGGGCGAACCTGCGCGGTGCGGAGTTGGTCGGATCGAACTTCTCCAACAGCGATTTCAGCCGGGCCGACATGCGCGGCGTGGCCATCGTCGGGGCCAACTTCAGCGGCTCGATCTTCGCGGGGACATCGCTGGAGGGTGCCGAGGCGCAAGGCGCGGTCTTCGCGCGCGCCAATCTGTCCAGCGCCAATCTGTCGGGGGCCGAGATGGTCGGCGTCAGCCTGAGCGGTGCCAATCTGACACGCGCCAACCTGTCGGGGGCGACCCTGATGGGAGCCAACCTGGCCAATGTGTCCGCACGCTCGGGCAATTTCTCGGGGGGCGAGCTGAACGCCAGCAACCTGAGCCGCGGGGACTTCACCGGTGCCAATTTCCGCGAGGCCGAGATGAACAGCGCCCGTCTCAGCGGCGCCACGGTCGCGCGTGCCGACTTTTCCGGGGCCCAGATGCGGCGCACCGACATCCGGGGCGTGGATCTGTCGCGCGCGCGCGGCCTGACCCAGAGCCAGATCAGCGGGGCCTGTGGGGACGCCACGACCCGCCTCCCACGCGGGCTGACGGTCTCCAGTTGCGCAGGGCGGGTGGTCGTACGCGTGCCCAGGCCCGCCGTCCCCCCGGCACCGCCCCTGCCGCCCCGCCGCCTGTTCTAATCCAGCCTCAGGGCCTCGACGACCGCTGTCGTGTCGCCGCTGGACACGAGGGCGCTACCGGCGATGGCATAGGCCGTGTCGCCAATCGTGACGGCGGCCAGGCCGTGGCGAGGGGTGATCATATCGGGACCACGCGACCAGGTGTCCGCCGCCGGGTCGTAGATCCAGGCCTCGGCGAACACACCCCCGCCTCCACCCGGCGCGAACCATTCGCCGCCGCAGGCCACCAGCTTGCCGCCCAGTGCCACCAGGGCCAAGCCGCCTCCGACCTGCCGGCCCGAGACGGCGGACAGCGGGATGGGCGCCAGGGTCGTCCAGCTGTCGGCCTGCGGATCATAGCGGTCGAGCCGCCCCGTTCCGCCGCCCGCGACGGTTCGCCCCCGGCCACCCACAGGGCACCGTCCAGAACCGCGCCCGCGGCACTGTTGCGGGCCACGGGTGCCGGCCGTGCGGCCTCCCACCTGTCCCCGACCAGGACCCGATGGGTATCGACGTCCGCCTGATCGTTCCAGCCGCCGTTCGCTGCACCCGCTGGCGACCGGCCGCCGACCAGGTGGATCCTGTCTCCGAGCCCCAGGCCGACACTTTCGCCCTGAGGCGATGGCAGGGCTGGGGCTGGCTCCCAACGATCGTCTTCCAGGCTCCAGACCTCGGTCGCTCCTGTCCACTGACCGGCGGCGCTTTCGCCATAGCCGCCGATGGCGAAGACCCGACCCGTGTCGGTGGCCACGACCATCGGGTGATGACGCGCCTGGGGCAGAGGCGGACCCTCGGCCCAGGAGTCGGGCTTCGGATCATAGATGGCCACGCGCCGTTCAACTCCCCTCAGCCGCGAACCCGTGCCGACCAGCCCGCCGACCACCACCGCGCGCCCGTTGGAAACCGCCGCATAGATTTCCTGGACCGGCCAAGGCATCGGGCTTCGGGCCGACCAGGCGGGAGTTCGGGCCACCGCCCCAGACCAGGGCACGGCGGCCAGGGCACCGGTGACCAGAAAGGTGCGACGGTTGAGCATGATCATGGCCTCGGTCTAATCTTCCTGGCGGCGCAGAAACAGCAGCCGCGCCGCACCGTAGTCCCGCACATCCAGGCGATCGAAGCCGGGGGTCTCGATCTCGGGATCACCGACCCCACGCTCCAGCACGACCACGGCGGCGGGAGCCAGCCAGCTTCCCCCGACCAGCTTCATCAGCGCAAGTTCGGCGAGGCCCTGACCATACGGCGGATCCAGAAAGGCCAGGTCGAAGGCCTCGCCGTCCGAGCCCGGTCGCTGGCCCAGGTCGGTTGCGCTGCGACGGTGGACGCGGGTTCGGCCCATGACATCGAGCGCGTCGGCGTTCTGGCGGATGGCCCCGCGCGCGGCCTCGTCCGTCTCGACGAACAGGGCAAAGGCCGCGCCCCGGCTCAGCGCCTCGAACCCCAGGGCGCCAGAGCCCGCGAACAGATCGATGACCCGCGCGCCCTCAAGATCGCAGGCCCAGGCGGCGTGTTCCAGAACGTTGAACACCGCCTGGCGCGCCCGATCCGACGTCGGCCGCGTCCCCTGCCCCTCCGGCGCCGCCAGCGCACGCCCACGGAAGGATCCGGCAACGATCCGCATCAGCGACCGGGGCCGGCGGGCTTGCGCGGCGGCCCCTTCCGGGCGGGCGCGGGTCTAGTCTTGGTCCCTGCACCCCCCGCACGGCGGGGCTTGTCCGCATCCCGCGCCCAGGTGTCCGAACGCGGGCCGATGACCTTGTCCTCTATCGATTTGGCAAAGCGGGCACGGGGCTTATCATCCTTGCGGGCGTGGTCGGAGCGGGGCTTGGCCTTGGCCCAGCCGGCCGGCTTCTTGGCCCGGCGTTCGGCGCGGGCTTCGCCCTCGGCGACCGCGCCTTCCGCGGCACGCACGCGACTGGGCTTACGTGACGGGTCGGACAGGGCCGAGCCGGAGCGGCCTTTGACGATCGGCGTGGCGCTGCGGCGACCGGGGATGGGCGCAGGCGTCGCCACGCTGTTGCCCGTCGGCAGGTTCTCGGGCCGAATATGAGCGGCCAACACTTCGCGGATCACCCGCGGCCCCACCTCCTCGATCGAGCCGGACGGCAGCGTTCCCAGCTGAAACGGGCCATAGGCCAGACGGATCAACCGGTTGACGGTCAGCCCGATCGACTCCAGCACCTTGCGGACCTCACGGTTCTTGCCCTCGGTGATCGAAACGCTGATCCACAGGTTCGCCGACTGGGTGCCGTCCTCTTGGGTCTTGGCCTTGTCGATCGTGGCTTCGACCGGGCCGTAGCGGACACCATCGATCGTGGTGCCGTCCTTCAGTGTGTCCAGGTCTGCCTGGGTCACGCGACCTCGCGCCCGCGCGCGATACTGGCGAACCAGGGCGGTTGCGGGCAATTCTAGCGCCCGGCTGAGCTCGCCGTCGTTGGTCAGCAGCAGCAGACCTTCGGTATTGATGTCCAGCCGCCCGATGGAAATGACGCGCGGCAGGCCCGCCGGCAGGGCGTCGAATACGGTCGGGCGCCCCTGCGGGTCCTTGTGGCTGGTCAGAAGGCCGACCGGCTTGTTGTAGCGCCACACCCGCGTCGCCTGAGCCGCGCCGATCGGCTTGCCGTCCACGGTGATGGTGTCATCTCTCGTGACCAGTGTGGCGGGCGTGTCCAGGATGCGGCCGTTCACCGCCACCCTGCCCAGCCCGATCAGCCGCTCGACCTCGCGTCGCGACGCGATCCCGGCCCGCGCCAGAGCCTTGGCGATCCGCTCCGTCCTCTGAGGCGCGGCGGCCTGAGTTGGAGCCGCGGCGCGCGGCGTCGGCCGGGGACTGGCGTCTCGCCCTTGACGCGGGCGGGGCTTGTCGGCGTTGTCTCGGGGATGGCGATCCATGATGAGCGGTTCATGCGCATGGCGATGACGCTTGCGCAAGCGGCGGCCGAGGCCGGCGAGGTGCCGGTGGGCGCCGTCGTGGTCGACGAAGCGACCGGTCATGTCCTGGGCGAAGGCCGCAACGGCTCGGTCGCAGCCCACGACCCTACCGCCCATGCCGAGATCGAGGCTCTGCGCCAGGCCGGTCAGGCCTTGGGCAACTACCGCCTCGGCGGTCTGACCCTGTATGTCACGCTGGAACCCTGCGCCATGTGCGCGGGCGCGATCAGCCATGCCCGGATCGGCCGACTGGTCTGGGGTGCCGACGACGCCAAGGGCGGGGCGGTCCTCCATGGGCCACGCCTCTTCGAACAGCCGACCTGCCACCATCGACCCGCCCTGCAGAGCGGGGTTTTCGCGCAGGATTGCGGGGATATGCTGAGAGCCTTCTTCCGCGCGCGCCGCAGCGGAACGGTGCGTGCGGCGGCACGTTCAGCGGCACGATGAGACATGTGGCCGTTCCCCTGTTGCTGATCGTTCTGACGCTCGGCGGCTGCGGCGAGCCGGAGCCGCAGGAGGCCCCGACCAGCGGCCAGGAAGTCCGCGCACGCGCGCTGGAGGCCCAGACGGCTCGTCGCCTGACCGGAGCCGAACGCCAGCAACGGCGCCAGGACCGCGTCATCCGCACTGTCTATCTGTGCAACAACAGCGAGCGGCTGTCGGTCGATTTCGACAACAGCCGCGACATGGCCACGGTCCGCAATTCTCGGGGCGAGGCTGTCGATCTGTTCGAGGAAGCCACCTCGGATGGACTGTGGTACCGCGCCAGCGGCTATGAGTTGCGGGGCGAAGGAGCCCAGGCCCGCTGGACGGCGGATGGTCGCGAGCCGACGGACTGCCGCGCCATCGACTGACGGATTCAGGCCGCGCCCTCGGTGATGAGAAAGTGTTCGACGGCGCCGGCATCGACCTCCTTGCTCACGAAAGCATCGCCGATCGCCCGTGCGAGCACCAGGGTCAGACAGCCGCCTTCCGCCTTCTTGTCTCCGGCCATTCGCCTCAACAGGGCACGAGCCCGGAAAGGGCCCGCCTGTTCGAGCCGGGTCGGCAGGCCCGCTGCCGAAAAGACGCTCTCGACACGTTCGGCCTGGGCCGAACCGCACAGCTCCTGGGCGGCCGAATAGCGAAAGGCCAGGGCACAGCCCAGGGCCACCGCCTCGCCGTGGGTCAACATCGTCTCGTCGAAGCTCAACTCGGCCTCGATGGCATGGCCGAAGGTGTGGCCCAGGTTCAGCAGGGCGCGACGACCGGCCTCCTTCTCGTCCTCGGCGACGATCCCGGCCTTGATTCGAACCGAGCGGACCACCGCCTGTTCCAGTGCCGCCACATCGCCCGCCAACCCGACGGCGCCGGGCCCTGCCAGTTCGTCGAAATAGGCCGCGTCGCAGATCAGTCCGTGCTTCAGGGCCTCGGCCCATCCGGACCGCAACTGGCGCTCGGGCAGGGTCGCCAGCACCCTGATGTCGGCCAGGACCAGCCTGGGCTGATGAAAGGCTCCCACCAGGTTCTTGCCGCGCGGCGTGTCGATCGCGGTCTTTCCCCCGACGGAGGAATCGATCTGGGCCAGCAGGGTGGTGGGGACCTGCACATAGTCGATGCCGCGCATGAACAGGGCCGCAGCCAGCCCCGCCAGGTCCCCGACCACCCCGCCGCCAAAGGCGAGAACCAGGTCGCGGCGGTCGAGCCCCAGCTCGATCATGCGATCGAGGACCCGCTCCAGCTGGACGAACGACTTCGAACCCTCGCCCGGCGGCACGGTGATCAGCTCATGCCCAAGGCCACTGATGGCCAAGGCCTGGCTGAGCGCGGGCCCATGCAGACGGGCCACCGTCTCGTCGGCGACCACCACGATCCGACCTCGGGCGAACGGCCTCAGGTGCGCGCCGATATCGCGCAGCAGACCCGTACCCACGCGGACGTCATACCCGCGAAACCCCGCGCCCTCGACCCGCACCGTCCTCATGTCGCCCGCCTCGTCGTGCTCCAGAATCCGTGCAGAGCCGTGATGATGGCGTCCACGGCCTGGGCATGCGCACCGGCGTCCGTCTCGACCGTCACATCGGCCTGGCCGTAGATGGGGTAGCGAGCCTCGGCCAGGTCGGTGAGCGTGCGAAGCGCATCCTTGCCGCGCAGCAGGGGCCGGGTGTCACGCCGCTTCACCCGCTCGGCCACGATGGCGAGATCGGTCTTGAGCCAGACGGTCGTGGCACGGGCCCTGAGCAGGGCCCGGGTGTCTGCGTTCAACATCGCCCCTCCGCCCGTTGCCAGCACGATACGCGGCCCGTGCAGCAGGCGTCGCATGACACGGGCCTCCCCCAATCGGAACTCGGCCTCGCCCAGTTCGGCGAAGATGTCGGACACGCTCATGGCGGCCGCCGCCTCGATGGCGTGGTCCCCGTCGTGAAAGGCCAGGCCCAGCCGCCGGGCCAGGCGTCGTCCCACAGTCGACTTCCCCACCCCCATCAGGCCGACGAGCGCTATGGTACGCTTCCAATACGGAATCGTGGCCTCACCGTCGGCGGGGTCGTGGACAACAGGCAAGGCGTCGGCGGACATGGTCGCTTCATCCTCTACACCAACCCCCCGGCTTGACCACGGCTCAGGCTGGGAATGACGCCCCAGATCGAAGCCTTCCTGGAGATGATGGCGATCGAGCGCGACGCCTCGTCCCATACGCTGAGCGCCTATGGCCGGGACCTGAACGACGCCGAGACCGCCATGACAGGCGGCTTGATGGCGGCCGACGAAGCCGCGATCGAAGCCTGGTACGCCGGTCTGGCGGCCCGGGGCCTGTCGGCGGCGACCCAGGCACGGCGGCGGTCGGCGGTGCGTCAATTTTATCGATTTGCCTTAGGCGAAGGTTGGCGGACGGAAGATCCGTCACGGCGGCTGGAGGCTCCACGCCAGGGTCGGAACCTGCCGCGCAGCCTGAGCCGCGCAGAGGTCGAAGGCCTGATCGCAGCGGCAACTCGACTGGATGGCGCGGCCGGGGTTCGGCTGATCGCCCTGGTGGAGATGGCCTATGCCTCGGGTCTACGCGTGTCCGAGCTGCTGGCGTTGAAGGTCGAGGCGGTCAGGCGCGATCCCGCCTATCTGATCGTGCGCGGCAAGGGCGGCAAGGAGCGGCTTGCGCCTCTGAATCCGGCGGCGCGCATGGCCATCAAGGCCTGGCTTCAGGCGCGCGAGCTGGGCCGTCCGCCCGATCGGCCCGACAGCGTCTGGCTGTTCCCTTCGCATGGAAGGAGCGGCCACCTGACACCCCGCCGTTTCGCCCAGCTTCTGGACGCGGCGGCGGTGGTCGCCGGTATCGATCCGGCGCGGGTCAGCCCGCATGTGCTGCGCCACGCCTTTGCGACCCACCTGTTGGAAGGAGGTGCCGACCTGCGGATCGTTCAGACCCTGCTGGGCCACGCCGACATCGCCACGACCCAGATCTACACCCACCTGACGACCGAGCGGTTGAGCCAGGTCGTGCATCGCCACCACCCCCTGGCTCAGAACGACTGACCCCGGGCACCGCTTGCCCGCCCGGCCCGGCCCCTCTAGGTTCCCCGGCCTTCGACCCGACCGGACGCCTCATGGCCACGCACTACCTCGATTTCGAAAAGCCGATCGCCGAGCTGGAAGGCAAGATCGAGGAACTGGGCCTGCTCTCGGCCACCTCGGGCTCGTTCGACGCCGAGATCGGCGGTTTGCGTCAGAAGGCCGAGCAGCTGCGGCAGAAGACCTATTCCAACCTCGATCCGTGGCAGAAGACCCAGGTCGCGCGGCACCCGAACCGACCGCACTTCGTCGACTATCTGGCCGTACTGTTTTCCGACTTCATCGAATTGCGCGGCGATCGGCAGTTCGGGGACGACCAGGCCATCATCGGCGGTGTGGCCCGCTTCAACGGCCGGGCCGTCGTTGTCATGGGCCATGAGAAGGGCCACGACACCGCGACACGGCTGACCCACAACTTCGGCATGGCGCGGCCCGAGGGCTATCGCAAGGCTGTTCGGCTGATGGACATGGCCGATCAGTTCGGCCTGCCGGTCCTCAGCTTCGTCGACACCGCCGGTGCCTATCCGGGCTTGGGGGCGGAGGAACGCGGCCAGGCCGAAGCCATCGCCCGATCGACCGAACGCGGGCTGACGCTCGGCGTGCCGTTCATCACCACGGTGACCGGCGAAGGCGGATCGGGCGGAGCCATCGCCATCGCCGCCGCCAACCGCGTGCTGATGCTGGAACACTCGATCTATTCGGTGATCTCGCCGGAGGGCGCGGCCGGCATCCTCTGGCGCGACGGCACCCGGGCTCGCGACGCGGCCATGGCCATGAAGATCACCGGCCCCGATCTGGTCGCGCTCAGGATCGTCGACCGGGTCATCCCCGAACCCACCGGCGGAGCCCACTCGGACCGGTCTGCCGCGATGACGGCGGTCGGCACGGTCATACAGGACGAGCTGACGGCTCTGTCGGCCCTGTCGGCCGATCAGCTGAAAGCCCAACGCGCCGAGCGGTTCTATGCGATCGGCCGCGCGAACTGAGGCGTTAATCGTCCGTCCATCCGCGATGGGGCAAGCTGGCGACGTGGACCCTGCCGCCCGTCGGGCTGAGCCGTGCCACGAGATCGGTCAGCTTGATGGGTGATGTCGGCGAGTCGCTTCGGGAGAGTGCGGTCTTCAACCTGACCGGCGCTGTGACCATGGTCGTGGACGATTCAGCCTTTGGCCTGGACCTGACCATTGAGGCCCTGCGCGGCTTCGGCATCCAGACGCGCTACGCCTGCCAGGGTGCGGCCGAGGCGATCGAAATCCTGAAGGACAACACCATCGACCTGATGCTGGTCGACTGCGAAATGCCGGGCATGGACGGCCATGAGCTGGTGCGTTGGCTGCGCAATTCCAAGCTGGAGCCGAATGCCTTCGTGCCCATCATCATGACGGCGGGCCACGTGCGGCGTTCCAAGGTCGCCCATGTGCGTGATTGCGGGGCCAACTTCCTGGTGACCAAGCCCTTCAGCGCGGCAACCCTGCTGGAAAGGCTGCTGTGGGTCGCGCGAGACGCCCGTCCCTTCCTGGAAGCCGGCAATTACCGGGGACCCGACCGGCGCACCAAACCGTCGGAACCGCTGGAGAGCGGAGAGCGTCGCGCCGACATGATCCGCCTGACCGCCTACAGGAACGAGGCGGCCCAGCAGGCCGGCACGGCTTCGGAGAGCGCCCCATGAGCGTCGTTCGCTGGCAGCAGCGCAAGTCCCGTCTCTCCGCCCTGATCAACCAGACTGGGGGGCTCAGCGTAGGTGCCGCCGTGACCCAGGCCCGCGCGAACCTGGATGTCCTGTCGGCACGCAGTCGCGAGATCGTGTCCGAACGGATCGCGGCCCTGATCGCCATGCCCGCGCCCTCGCCCGGCGATCCGAACGCGGCCGCCCTGCGTCTGCAGGCCTATGAGCTTGCGGGCGCCGTCATCGACGCCGCCGGTCCGTTCGAGCTGGACGATCTGTGCACGGCGGCGGCGGGCCTATGCGACCTCATCGACGCCGCGCCGGAGGGCGAGCCCTTCGACTGGCGTATCGTCACGGTCCACACCCAGGCCATGCAGCTGTTGCTCAGCCTTCCGGCGCACGAGCACCAGGCGCGCGCGCTCGTGCTCGAGAACCTCAAGCTGGTCCTCAAGAAGAAGATTCCCCTGTTCCTCGACGAGGCCTAGGACGGCCCTGATCTGCAGGCAAGACGCAGCCGGACGTCATCGTCCTGTCGTGTGCGCTCGTTAGCGCCAATGACTGTCAGGAGCTTGCCATGTCCGCCTACCCCCACCTGAACGATCTTGTCGCGACCCGCCTTTCCCGGCGTTCGATCCTGGGTGGTCTGGCGACCCTGCCACTGCTGTCGGGGGTCGGCTGTGCGACAGCCCCTGGCGGCCGAACCGGTGGCGCGGGGACGCCCACCTTCGTTTCGGTCGCCGCGACACGGGCAGATCGGATCAGCGTTCCCGCGGGCTATACCGCTCGCACCCTGATCGGCTGGGGCGACGCCCTGTTCGACGCCGACGACAGGGGTCGCCGGCTGGGGGAACTCGACCTGGACAGTCTGGACCGCCACGCGCAGTCGCACCGCTTCGGCACCCACAACGACATGCTGGCGCTGTTTCCGCGTGTCCTGACCTACCCCGCGCCGCGGGACGGCCGCGCGCACATCCTGTGCAGCAACCACGAATATTTCGATCCCGCCCTCGCCTTTCCGGGCCTGCGTCGTGCCGAGGATCTGGGTCACGAGCAGTTGGAGACCCTGTTCGCAGCCATGGGGGTCACCGTGGTCGCGGTCGATCAGGAGCCAGGCGGCCGCTGGAGCGTGGTGCGAGATCCACGCCCCGGCCAGGGCGTCAACCGGCGCATCACGCCCTTCACGCCTGTACGCTTTTCCGGGCCGGCCGCCGACCATCCCTGGCTGCAGCACGCCACGGCCGCCTTTCGCGCGGCCGAGCCGGCGCCCCCCAGCACCGTGCCCTGCGGCACGCTGGCCAACTGCGCGGGGGGTCAGACCCCGTGGGGCACCTATCTGACGAGCGAAGAGAACTTCCAGAGCTATTTCCGCGCCCAGCCCGACGACACCAGGGCGGCCCAGGTCGCTGCCGAAGATCCCGTCCTGGCCGCCGACGCCGCCAGCTTCGGCTATCGGCTGGAGGGTGGGCGCCGTCCCTGGCCCGCGCCGGCACCCTACGACCTGGCGACCAATCCCTATGGGGCCGCGGCCTATGGCTGGGTGGTCGAGATCGATCCCTACGACCCCATTTCCGTGCCCGTCAAACGGACCGCGATCGGTCGCAAGAAGGCGGAGAACGCGGCCAGCGCCCTCGCCCGCGACGGTCGCGCCGTGATCTATCAGGGCGACGACCAGTTGAACGAGTTCGTCTACAAGTTCGTCTCCCAGGGCCGGTTCGACGCGGACGACCGATCGTCCAACCTGCGCCTGCTGGACCAGGGAACGCTTCATGCCGCCCGGTTCGAGGCGGACGGCACCGGACGCTGGCTGCCCCTCAGGCTTGAGGCTGCCAACGCCGCCGCCGCCGAGGTCGGCGCACCCGGGTTCACCGACGAGGGGGACCTGATGATGCGCGCCCGTGCGGCCGCCCGCCTGTTGGGGGCGACGCCCACCGATCGCCCCGAGGATGTCGAGGCCATGGTGGACGAAGCCTGGGTCGGCACCGGTCAGGTCTTCATCCCCTGCACCAAGGGCGCGGAAGCCGCGCCACCCCGCCCCGGCAGACCGACGCGCGAGGGTGCCGACAGGAATGAGCCTCAGGCCAACCCGGCCGGTCACGTGATCCGCATAGAGGAGGACGGCGCGGACTGCGCGGCCACGACCTTCCGCTGGGAAATCTTCCTGGTGGGCGGCGACCCGGCGGCCGAGGGCGTCCGCGGCACTCTGGTCAACGGCCGCGACTTCCTGCCATCCGTGGCGGAAGCCGGTCGGATGCCCAGCTATGCCGGCGTGCCTTTGGCCTGTCCCGACAACCTGTGTTTCGACGGCTCCGGCAACGTCTGGGTGACCACGGACGGAGCTCATGATGTGTTTGGCGACTGCAACGACATGGTGGTCGTGGCCTCGACTGCGCCGGGCGCCGACCGGCCCGAACTGAAGCGATTCATGGTCGGACCCCTGGGGGCCGAAATCTGTGGTCCGACCTTCAGCCCCGACGGCCGCGCCTTCCTGGCCGCCATCCAGCATCCCGGCGAGTTCGACGCCTCGGGCGCGGATTTCAGTGATCTGCGATGGGAAGAGCCGGCGCGCGCACCACTGTCGTCCTTCCCAGATGGTCCCGGCACCTGGCCCCGCTCGGCCGTCGTCTATGTCGTCAAGGACGATGGGGGGCGGATCGGGACCTGACCCAAAACGCGTCAGTCCTCGTCAGCCTCGGGCTCGTACAGATGGACCGGGCCGGCAGGCATGATGGTCGAGATGGCGTGTTTGTAGACCAGCTGCGACTGGCCATCGCGGCGCAGCAGCACGCAGAAATTGTCGAACCAGGTGACGATGCCCTGAAGCTTGACCCCATTGACCAGGAAGATGGTCAGCGGCGTCTTGGACTTCCGAACCGCGTTCAGGAAGGTATCCTGGAGGTTCTGACGCTTGTCATGCGACATGGCAGGTTGATCCTGTTCTTGGTTTTGACGCCGGGGCAGTCGCTCTCGTCACCTTAAGCGCGGCCGTTGTGCATCCGCAACCTTGCCCTTGGCCTAAACCGCTTCGTTCGCGGCGCGATCCAAATAGAGTTGACGCAGCCGCGTCGCGATCGGCCCGGGTCGCCCCTCGCCGATCGTCATGCCGTCGATGGACACAACCGGCATGACGAAGCCGCTGGCGGAGGTGTAAAAGGCCTCGCGCGCCGTCTTGACCTCGTCTACCGAAAAGGGCCGCTCGTCCAGCTCAAGCCGCTCGACCTCGATCAACTCCAGCACCGCCGCACGGGTGATCCCGCGCAGGATGTTGGACTGGGCGTCGCGCGTGCGAAGCCTGCCGTGCTCGTCGACGATCCAGGCGTTGGTCGAGGAGCCCTCGGTCACGAGGCCCATCTCATCGACCATCCAGGCCTCGGCGGCGCCGCTTTCCTTGGCCGCCTGCTTGGCGAGCACATTGGGCAGAAGGCCTACCGTCTTGATGTCGCAACGGCCCCAGCGGATGTCGGGCTGGGTGATCACCGCCACCCCCTTGGCCGCGCTGGCGTTGCCCTTGGACAGCGGCAGGGAGCGGGCGGTGACGACGACGCTGGGGGGGGTACCCTCGGGCGGGAACGGATGATCGCGTCGGGCCGCGCCGCGGGTGACCTGGATGTAGACCAGGCCCTCGGTCACGCGGTTGCGGCGCACCGTCTCCTGCAAGACCCGCGTCAGAGCGGCGCGCGACATCAGGCCGGTGATCTTCAGCTCGTCCAGACTTCGGTGCAGACGGGTCAGATGGCCATCGAAATCCGCCAGCCGGCCGTCGAAAACGGACCAGACCTCATAGACGCCGTCGGCGAACTGGAAGCCCCGATCCTCGATATGGACGGTGGCCTGGCCATGCGGGCGGTACTGGCCGTTGACATAGGCGATCCGGCTCATGCCTCACCCGGCTCCTCGTCCTCGTCGCCACCGCGTGCGGGCGAGACCCCCAGCGACTTCAGCTTGCGATGCAGGGCCGACCGCTCCATGCCGATGAAGGCGGCGGTGCGGCTGATGTTCCCCCCGAAGCGCATGATCTGGGCCGCCAGATACTCGCGCTCGAAGACCTCGCGCGCCTCCCGTAGCGGCAGGGCGATGGTTCGATCCGAGCTCAGACCTCCATTTCCGCTGGTCGAGGCGACCTCCTGCGGCAGCATGTCGGCGGTGATAATTTCGCCTGGATCGCCGGAGGCCAGGATCAGCAGTCGCTCGATGTTGTTGCGGAGCTGGCGCACATTGCCTGGCCAGGCATGAACCTGCAGCACCGCCACGGCGTCGTCGCCCAGGCGCCGGCGCGGCAGCCCCTGAGACGCGCTCAGCCCCTCCATGAAATAGGCGATCAGCTCGGCGATGTCCTCGCGGCGCTCGGACAATGCCGGGACGCGGATCGGCACGACGTTCAATCGGTGGAAGAGGTCTTCACGGAAGGTCCCCTCCGCGATGTCCGCGCGCAGGTCGCGGGATGTGGACGTGACGACCCGCACATCGACCTGGACGTCCTGCTCGCCACCGACGCGCCGGAAGCGCTGCTCGACCAACACCCGCAGGATGCGGCCCTGGCTTTCGCGCGGCATGTCTCCGACCTCGTCCAGGAACAGGGTCCCATTGTGGGCGCGCTCGAACACACCGATCTTGCTGGGGCGGCCGTCGGGGCGGTCTTCGCCGAACAGTTCGACGTCCAGCCGCTCGGGCGTCATGCCGGCCGCCGAGATGGCGACGAACTCGGCACGCGCGCGGGGGCTGGCCTCGTGAATCTGGCGCGCGACCAGTTCCTTGCCCGAGCCCGACGGACCAGTGATCAGGACGCGGCTGTTAGCCGGGGCCACCTTTGCGATGGTCTGGCGCAGGGCCTGGGCGGCAGCCGAGCGTCCAACGATGCCGGACGGCACCGAAGCCTGGGCCCGCAGACGACGGTTCTCGCGCTTCAGGCTGGCGGCTTCGAGCGCGCGCTCGACAACGACGACCAACCGGTCGGACTTGAAGGGTTTTTCTATGAAGTCATAGGCGCCGCG
>Ga0194112_10007506_pt1 | contig 14180 bp, 14 predicted proteins | sample TA2MahC400mmetaG_FD_146191 | JGI IMG/M metagenome (GOLD analysis project Ga0194112, IMG submission 146191) | Freshwater microbial communities from Lake Tanganyika, Tanzania - TA2015016 Mahale Deep Cast 400m | ecosystem: Environmental > Aquatic > Freshwater > Lake | place: Tanzania: Lake...
CACGCCCCGGAAATTAATCAGGAGCTGTCAAAATTATCCGGCAAAAAGCTCGTGGTTACTTTTGTGCCGCACCTGTTGCCGGTTAACCGGGGGATTTTGACGACCATATACGTTAGAAAAAGTCACCACGTCACCAAGTCACAAGGTCACCCGTTGATTAGTTTATATAAGAATTTCTATAAGAAAGAGCCGTTTGTCAGGATTAGGGAAGAGGGGGATTTTCCGCAGCTAAAAGACGTGGTGAATACGAATTTCTGCGATATAGCCATAAAGGAAGAGGCAGGGCAGGTAATTATTATCGCGGCCATAGATAATTTATTAAAGGGCGCCTCTGGCCAGGCAGTACAAAATATGAATATTATGTACGGGTTTAGCGAATATACGGCATTATTATGAGCCCCCGTTACAAACTATTTTATAACGGGGTTAAGAGGAGGTTTGTAACGGGGTGAAGCTATATAGGAAAGCGGTTTTACCTCTGTGTTTTCAGGCAAACGCTGTGGCCTGCGGCATTAAGAGATCCGGCAAGCCGGATTTGGCGTTATTTTATTCCGAGGCGCCTGCTAAGGCCGCCTGCCGATTTACCGCGAATAAAATTCAGGCCGCGCCGATTAAGATAAATAAAAGTTATCTTAAAAATAACCGGCAATTTCAGGCCATCATTGCAAACAGCGGCAATGCCAATTGTTTTACCGGCGCCCAGGGCTTGAAAGACGCGGCAGAGACATCTCAAGCCGCGGCCTTAGCTTTAGGCATAGAAAAAGAAGGCGTCCTGGTTGCCTCTACGGGTATTATCGGGAAGAAACTTCCGATACAGAAAATCAAAAAGGCAATCCCGGATTTAGCGGCAGGGTTATCTTGCGGCGGCATAGACAAGGCGAAAAAGGCAATCCGGACCACAGATACCTTTGACAAGGAAATTACCGCAAAGTTTAATATCGGCGCATCTACGGTGACGATTTGCGGCCTGGCTAAGGGCGCGGGGATGATTGCGCCGAAGATGGCTTGCCCCGAGCGTAGGCCATCGACTCTGCTCGGGCCGAGTCCTGAGCTTGTCGAAGGACGTAGTCGAGGGGCGACAATGCTGGCTTTTATTTTTACTGATGCCGAGATTACCCAGAAGGCGCTGGATAAGGCCCTGGATATGGCTGTAGATAATTCCTTTAATTGCATTACCGTAGACGGTTGCATGAGCACAAATGACAGCGTGATGGTTTTGGCCAATGCCGCAGCTATGAATGCCCCGATTGATGCCAACAAGAATTTTGCGTCTTTCAGCAATGCCTTAAAGGCAGTATGCCTGGAATTGGCTAAAATGATTGTTAAAGACGCTGAAGGCGCCACCAAGTTTATTCAAATCAGCGTGGCTGGGGCAAGGGATGTTAGTCAAGCCAGGATCGCGGCTTTAAGCATTGCTAATTCCAATCTCTTTAAGACCGCGATATACGGCCAGAATCCTAATTTCGGCCGGATAGTAGCCGCAATAGGCGCCAGCGCGATAGAGGTAAAGGAAAAAGACATAAAGATTAAGGTTAGTCCTTTGAAGAAAAGCCGGATCAGCGTTGATGTTTCCGTGGGCAGGGGCAAGGCAAGGGCCACGGTTTATACTTCGGATTTGACCCCGGAATATATTAAAATAAACGCGGAGTATAACTAAAATCGTTTACCTGTTGCCCGTTTGCCCGTTGCCGGTTAAAACGGGAGAACGGGATAACAGGATAACGGGATAACAGGATAACGGATATGCAGGAAGCGATTAAAAAAGCGGATGTCTTGATTGAGGCGCTGCCTTATATCAAAAAGTTCCATAAAAAAGTAGTGGTGATAAAATACGGCGGCAGTATCTTAAGCGAAGAAAAAATCAGGAAAGGGGTCCTGGAAGACATCGTCTTTCTGAATTTTATGGGCTTAAGGCCGGTCTTAGTCCATGGCGGCGGCCCTAATATCAGCGAACGCATCCGCCAGGCAGGCAAAAAGAGCGAGTTTTTGGACGGCATGCGCGTAACCGACAAGGAGACCTTGGAGGTAGTGGAAGAGGAGCTAAAGACTTTAAACGAGCTGATTGTCCGGGAGATTACCGAGTTAGGCGCCAAGGCCATTGGCTTAAACGGCAAAGACCACAACATCATTCAGGTAGAGAAGAAAAAGGCAAAAATAGATTTAGGCCTGGTGGGCAATATCGTGGCCGGAGACAACCAGGCTATTTTGGATGAATTAAAGAAGGACAAGATAGCGGTGATTTTACCTATGGGCAGGGGCAAGGATAAAAAAACATACAATGTTAATGCCGATGAGGCGGCGGAGCATATCGCCTCCAGCCTGGCGGCAGAGAAATTAGTTTTGCTGACCAATGTCCTGGGGATTATGCGCAACGCCGAGGATCCGCATTCCTTTATTTCCGCCCTGAACAGCGCGGAGGTAAAGGATTTAATTGAGAATAAAATTATCCAGCAAGGGATGATTCCCAAGGTAAAGGCCTGCATCAGCGCGCTTTCGGCCGGCGTGAAAAAAACGCATATTATTGACGCGCGCATCCCGCATGCCCTGCTTTTGGAAATATTTACGGATAAGGGGATTGGAACGGAGATAGTCCGTTAGCCTGTTAACGGGCAAACAGGCAAACCGGCAAACGACAAATGCAAAGACAGGATATTTTTGATAGCTATAAGAACTATATAATGCCGACTTATACCAAAGTGCCTTTAATATTTGTTAAAGGCAAGGGGAGCCGGCTTTGGGATATCCACAGTAAGGCCTATTTGGATTTTTTCCCCGGCTGGGGAGCGGGCAATCTCGGCCATTGCCATCCCAAGGTGATGTCCGCGGTCAGGGACCAGGTTTCCAAGTTAATATTTATACCCAATAATTATTATCATCCTCCCCAGGCAAAATTGGCCCGGGAATTAATTTACTGGTCGTATCCGGGCAAGGTCTTTTTCTGCAATTCCGGAGCCGAGGCAAATGAAGCGGCGATAAAATTCAGCCGCAAGTTTGGGCAGGGTAGGTACGAGATTATTACTTTTGTAAATTCCTTTCACGGCCGGACTTTGGCGGCCCTGGCAGCTACCGGACAGAAAAAATATCAGCAGGGTTTTGCCCCTCTGCCCGAAGGCTTTAAGAGCGTCAAGTTTAATGACCTGCAGGCAGTAAAGGACGCCATCACGGATAAGACCGTAGCGGTAATGTTGGAATTAATCCAGGGCGAAGGCGGGATTAATGTGGCGGATAAGGATTTTGTTTTGGCTCTGCGAAAGCTCTGCGATGAAAAAAAACTGCTCTTAATTGTAGATGAAGTGCAGACTGCCATCGGCAGGACCGGAAAATTATTTTGTTATCAGCATTATGGTATCACTCCCGATATTATGACTTTGGCCAAGGCATTAGGCGGAGGGTTACCCATCGGCGTGATGATAGTGAAGAAAGAAATCGCCGATACTATGGGCCCGGGCATGCACGCCTCAACTTTCGGCGGCGGGCCGGTGATTTGCAAGGCCGCCCTGGCGGTTTTAGGCGCGGTACAAAAGGAAAAACTGCTGGCTAACGCGCAAAAGATGGGCCAGTATCTTTTTGCCGGGCTTAATGAATTAAAGGCAAAGTATAAAATTATCAAAGAGGTCAGGGGCTTGGGGCTAATGGCAGGCGTGGAATTAGAAATTGAAGGAAAGCCAATTGTGGAAAAGTGCATTGAACAGGGATTGTTGATTAATTGCACGCATGAGAAAGTCTTGCGCCTTATGCCGGCCTTAAATATTACGGCAAACCAAATTGATAAAGCAATAGGTATATTAGGCCGCGTATTAAATAACACGGATGCGCACGGATAAAGCCCGGATAAGCGCGGATAAAATTCGTGTTGATCCGTGACATAAAAATGAAAAAAGACCTGACTTCTATTCAAGACTTAAGCTTAAAAGAAATTAACGATATTTTCAGCCTAACGGCCCAGCTTAAAAAAAATAAAAATAAATTTTCCCAAGTTTTAAGCGGGAAAACCCTGGCCCTGATTTTTCAGAAGCCGTCCTGCCGCACGCGGGTTTCTTTTGAGGTCGGGATGTACCAGTTGGGAGGCAATTCTATTTATTTAAGCCCCGGCGAATTAAATTTAGGCGTCAGGGAGTCTATCGCGGATGTGGCCAAGACGCTCTCGCGCTATATTGACGGAATAGTTTTAAGGACGTTTGAACATCATAATCTGCTGGAAATGGCCAAATACGCCGCTGTGCCGGTGATAAACGGGCTCTCGGATTTTTCCCATCCTTGCCAGGCGTTGGCGGATATTTATACCATTAAGGAAAAGCTGAAGGATTTTAAAGGTAAATTACTGGCTTATGTAGGCGACGGCAATAATGTCTGTAATTCCCTGTTATTTGCCTGCGCCCGGCTGGGCCTTAAAGTGAATGTGGCCACGCCCGAAGGATTCCAGCCGGATGAATCGGCCTTAAAAGCGGCAAAAAATGTGGCCAAAACTTTCTATCGTGCCGAAGAAGCAGTTAAGGATGCGGATGTGATTTACACTGATGTCTGGGCGAGTATGGGCCAGGAAGAGGAAGCAGAAAAGAGAAAAGAGATATTTAAGGAATTTCAGATAAATAGAAATTTAGTCAAATTAGCCGGGAAAAACGCGCTGATTATGCATTGCCTGCCCGCGCATCGGGGAGAAGAAATCACCGATGAGGTTATTGAGAGCAAGAATTCCATTGTCTTTGACCAGGCGGAAAACAGGATGCATGTGCAGAAGGCGATATTAATAAAGTTATTAAAATAGGGGTCACCAAGTCACGAAGTCACCACGTCACCTGCACTGGTGAGATAGCGAGTTAAGATGAAAAAAGTAATTTTGGCGTATTCGGGCGGGTTAGATACCTCTTGTATCGTCAGGTGGCTAAAGGAGCAGGGGTATGAAGTAATTTGTTTTGTCGCGGATTTAGGCCAGGGCTTGGGCCAGGGCGAAGACCTTGCCGCGATAGAATCCAGGGGTTTGGCCGCGGGCGCTGCCAAGGTTTACATTAAAAACCTGCAGGATGAATTTGCCGAGGATTTTATCCTTCCGGCATTAAAGGCCAATGCCATATACGAGGGCAAATACCTGTTGGCTACTGCCTTAGGCAGGCCCTTGATTGCCAAATATCTGGTGCAGATAGCGCATAAGGAAAAGGCCGGCGCCGTGGCCCATGGCTGCACCGGCAAAGGCAATGACCAGGTAAGATTTGAGGTAAGCGTGGGTATTCTGGACCCGGAGTTGGAAATTCTCGCTCCGGTAAGAGAATGGGAATTTAAGTCGCGAGAAGAAGAAATAGAATATGCCCAGCAGTATAATATCCCGATAGATGTCACCAAGAAAAAGCCTTATAGCATTGATAGAAATCTCTGGGGTATCAGCATTGAGGCCGGGGTATTGGAAAACCTGGAGCAGGAGCCGCCGGAAGACGCTTATTTAATCACCAAAAGCCCGACTGGCACCTCTACCTATCCTAAATACATAGAAGTTTATTTTGAAAAGGGCGTGCCAAAAAAAATAGACGGCAAGAGCTATAAGTTGAAAACGCTTATCCAGCATTTAAATGAAATCGGCGGGCTTTTTGGCGTGGGCAGGGCGGATTTAGTGGAGAATAGGCTGGTGGGGATTAAATCCCGGGAGATTTACGAGGCGCCGGCCGCGGCCATACTTTATACCGCGCATAAGGAATTAGAGAGCCTGGTTTTAGACCGGGAGTGCAGCCATTTTAAGGAGGCAGTCGCCCTTAAATACGCGGAGCTGGTTTATTACGGATTATGGAATTCGCCGTTAAAGGCCGCCCTGGATAGTTTTGTGCAGGCAACGCAAAAAAATGTAACCGGCGCGGTAAAATTAAAATTATTTAAAGGCGCCTGCGTGGCGGTATCCAGAAAATCAAGGCATAGTTTATACAAGAAAGAACTGAGCACCTACGGCAAAGAGGATAAATTTAACCAGAAATTAGCCGAAGGCTTTATCAGGATTTGGGGAATGCCCTATAAGCGATAGAAAATTCGGGGACACCAAGTCACAAGGTCACCAGGTCACCAGTTAAGGAGAGAAAATGGCGAAGAAGCTATGGGGCGGGAGATTTAGTAAAAAAACAGATCCGTTAGTCGAAGAATTTACCAAATCCATTGATGTAGATTATAAATTAGCTAAACATGATATCATGGCGTCATTGATACATACAAAAATATTAGCTAAAGCCGGACTCATTTCCTGCCCCGAAGCCAAAATTATATATAACGGCTTGGTGGATATCAAGAAGAAACTTGATAGCGGTAAATTCATTTTTGATAAAAATGCAGAAGATATACATACAGCTATGCAGAATGAATTAGAAAAGAAAATAGGGAATATCGCGCTTAAATTACATACCGCCAGATCAAGAAATGAGCAAGTAGTTTTTGATATTAAGAGGTACTGTATTTTTGAGGGTTCAAATATAGATAAATTAATCGAGGACTTCGTAAGGCAAGTTGAAGGCATGGCTAATAGCAATAAAGATGTTATATTGCCAGGGTATACGCATATGCAACATGCTCAGCCAATCGAGTTTAAATATTATATCCTTGCATATGCGCATATGCTAAAGCGCGACTCATGCAGGTTAAATGATGCTTTAAAGAGATTAACATATCCTTTGGGTTCGGGGGCATTAGCTGGGACATCAATAGTAGGTAAATTATATAATGAAGCTGCGCAGAAAGTATATAAGGGCATGCAGCATCCATTTTTTAAAGTTGTAGAAAATACTATTGATAATAATAGCGATAGAGATTTTGTTATAGAAATTTTGAATACCTTAGCGATTTTAGCGATGCATCTTTCCAGAATGGCAGAAGATTTTATTATTTGGTCAACCCAGGAATTTGGGTTTATTGAGATCGACGATGCTTTTTGCACCGGCAGTTCCCTTATGCCCCAAAAAAAGAATCCCGATGTGCTAGAGCTAATTAGAGGCTATACCGGAGAGATATACGGAAATTTAGTTTCAGTATTAACAATGATGAAAGGATTACCTTTAACCTATAACAGGGATATGCAATTAGATAAAAAGCCGCTATTTAGTTCTGTGAAGATTATTAAAGATGAGTTGATAATTTTAACCAAGCTAATAAAAAGCGTAAAAATTAATAAATTAAATATAGAAAAGCAGCTTAACGATGAATCTTTGTATGCCACAGATTTAGCCTTTTATTTAGCTACCAAGAAGGTTCCTTTTAGAGAAGCACATGAAATTGTGGGCAGAATGATTAAAGATTCGCTAACTTTGAATATAAAAATAAAGGATATGAATGATAGAGAATTAAAAACCTATTCGCACTTTATTAATAAACAAGTTATAAGAAATATATTTAATCCAAAAGTATCGGTTAACTCTAAAAAATCATTTTCAAAAAGAAATCTACCCATCAAGATAGAGGTTTGCCAAGAATAAATCAAATATATGGATTTCCATGCGGTTTTGGAGTTGATACTTAAAGATTTTCAGCGGGGCAATATTCGCTATGGACTGATAGGCGGATTTGCTTTAGGTGCGTTGGGAGTGTCGCGCGCTACCATTGATTTAGATTTTCTTATCAATAAGGAAGATTTGGGTAAAGTAGATGCGATTATGAAATCCCACGCTTATGAATGTGTTTATAAGAGTGAAAACGTATCGCAATATGTTTCTGCCTTAAAAATCTTCGGCGAGATTGACTTTCTGCATGCGTTTAGAAAAATATCCCTTGGGATGTTAGAGCGCGCGCAAGAGAAAGATATCTTTGAGGGCAGATTTAAAATTAGGGTATTAATACCCGAAGATATCATCGGCTTAAAAATTCAATCATTAGCAAATAATCCCGCCAGGATACAGCGGGAATATTTGGATATTGAAGCTTTAATGGGACATTTTGGGGAAAATCTAAATTGGGGATTAATTGAAGAATATTTTTCTTTATTCCAGCTAAAAGAAAAATTTATAGAGTTAAAAGCCAAATACTATCATGCTAAGTAAAGATGAAAAAAAAGAGCTAAAAGAGCTGGCAAGTTCCTCTAAGTTAAGGAATGATATGCAGGCTATGCTAAAGATGAGGCATAATCCTTTTATGATAGATGGTAAGGTAGATTTAGATAAGTTTTTAGAATTTTTAAACGAATATAATTACTTTATTAACCATAATCCCAAAATATTTAGCAAGATTATAGATAACGATATGCGTTTATAGGGACGTTTCTCAGGCTAATTACGGAAGTGTCCCGGGCAGGAAAATATGCACGAGTTTAAATATAAAAACAACCATTTATATTGCGAGGGGCTAAAGGTAGAAGACCTGGTCAGGCGCTTTGATACGCCGCTTTATATCTATAGCTACCATACGCTCATCGGCCATTATATGAAATTAAAAACCGCCTTTAGCCGGATCGCGCCTTTGGTCTGTTATTCGGTAAAGGCAAATTCTAACTTGGCGATTCTTAAGGCCCTGGTGGATAAAGGGGCGGGTTTAGATATTGTTTCAAGAGGGGAGCTGGCCCGCGCCGTTAAAGTAGGCTGCCCGCCGGAAAAAATTGTCTATGCCTCGGTAGGCAAAACCAGCCAGGAGATAGAGGAGGCGGTAAAATCAGGGATCCTTTTCTTTAATGTTGAGTCTTTGCCGGAGCTGGAGAATATTAATCGTATCGCCGGCCAGGCGCATAAAATCGCCCGCGTGGCCCTGCGCATCAACCCTGATGTAGAGCCCCGGACGCATAAGTTTATTACTACCGGTAAAATTACCAATAAATTCGGCATAGATTTTGAAACCGCATCCGGCATTTTGCTGTTTCGCCAGAGGTTCGCGCATTTAAAAATCTGCGGGCTGCATATCCATATCGGTTCCCAGATTACCGATAGCGCGCCCTTTGTTGCGGCAATCACCAAAGTAGCCAGGTTCGCCAGGCAGCTGGAAAAAGACGGCGTTAGCCTGGAATATTTGAATATCGGCGGAGGCCTGGGGATTGTCTATAATCAGGAAACGCCCCAGACCGCCAAAAAATTTGCCGCCAGGGCCCTGCCGCTATTAAAAAAAACCGGGCTCAAAATAATTATGGAGCCGGGCAGGTTTATTGCCGGCAATGCCGGAATTTTGGTCACCAAGGTTTTATACGTCAAATCTACGCCCAAAAAGAAATTTGTCATTGTGGACGCGGGGATGAATGATCTAATCCGGCCCGCCCTTTACGGCGCCTATCATCAGATTTTATCTATACGCTGTACGCTAAACGCTATACGCTCTCCAGAAAAAGTTGACATCGTCGGCCCTATCTGCGAGAGCGCGGATTTCCTGGCCAAAGATAGGCGTATGCCTAAAGTTAAAGCAGGCGAGTATCTGGCGGTGATGGGCGCAGGCGCTTACGGCTCCAGCATGTCCAGTAATTACAATTCCCGGCCCAGGGCCGAAGAGGTTATGGTGGTTAAAGATAAAGTCTTTGCCGTCAGAAAAAGGGAAAATCACAGCGATTTAATGCGGAACGAATTAATTCCGTCGTTTTTGTTAGGGCTATAAAATGAAGAATATTAATTTTACGAAAATGGTGGCCTCGGGAAATGATTTTGTGCTAATTGACGGACGTCACCACGTCACCACGTCACCACGTCACCATAATTTGGCAAAAAAGATTTGCGACCGGAAATTTGGCGTAGGGGCGGACGGGTTACTGGTTTTGGAAAAATCTAGGGCCGCGGATATTAAAATGCGCGTCTTTAATGCGGACGGATCTGAGGCCCAAATGTGCGGCAATGGGGCCAGGTGCGTAGCGCTGTATTTAAGTCGCAAGTCGCAAGTCACAAGTCACAAGTTTAAAATTGAAACTGGGGCGGGGATTATTCAGGCAGAGGTAAGCGGGGATAATATCAGGATAAAATTAACTGACCCCAGGGACATAAGGTTAGATATACCGATAAAGATCAATAACCGGCGGTTAAAAGTAAATTTTATCAATACCGGAGTGCCGCACACAGTTGTTTTTGCCGCGGGCCTGGATAAGATTGACATAGTTAATCTGGGCAGGCAGATCCGCCGGCATCAGAGATTTAAACCTGCCGGCACAAACGCGGACTTTGTAGAAGTAATCAGCGATGATACCATAAAAATCAGGACTTACGAAAGAGGAGTGGAAGACGAAACCCTGGCTTGCGGCACGGGAAGCGTGGCTTCCGCATTGCTATACGCTATACGCTATACGCTATCCGCTAATTCTATTATTAAGGTGCATACCCAAAGCGGCGAGATATTAAAGGTTTATTTCACTAAGATAGCGAATAATTTTAGAGATGTTTGGCTTCAGGGCCGGGCCAAAATCGTTTTTAAAGGAGAATTTTTGCCATAAATAAGCTATAGTATGAAAGTCTATTCACAGCACGAAATAACCAATAACCAATTTCCAAGCAACAAACAAATCTCAATGACCAATAACCAATCATCAAACAAAACGTTCCCTAAATCTATTGTTTGGTTATTGGGATTTGGTTATTGGTCATTATTTGGTTATTGTTTCTTGGTGTTTGGTTATTCCGCTATTTAACAACACATATTATACGAGGAGGATAAGACATGCTTATCTGGCTGGTTGTGGCAGTTTTAGTATTGTTAGGGCTATGGGTGATTGCGGCGTATAATGGATTAATATCTTTAAAGAACCAGGCCCTTAACGGCTGGAAGCAGATAGATGTGCAGCTAAAAAGGCGGCATGACCTGATTCCGAACCTGGTGGAGACCGTAAAAGGCGTGATGAAGTTTGAACAGACAACTTTAACTCAGGTAATTGAGGCGCGCAACAAGGCCATCTCCGCGCAAAGCATCGCGGATAAGGCCGCGCAGGAAAATGTCCTCACCGGCGCCTTGCGGCAATTATTCGCGCTGGTAGAGAATTACCCGAACTTAAAATCAAACGAGAATGTATCCAAGCTTCAGGAAGAGCTGGTTTCCACGGAAAACCGCATTGGCTTTGCGCGCCAGTTTTATAATGACATCGCCACAAAATTCAACATTACGCAGCAGACATTCCCCGTGAATATGATTGCCACAATGTTGGGTTTTAAGCCCGCGGATTTATTTGAAGTTACTGACGCGGCGGAAAAAGAGGCTCCTAAGGTAGACTTGAACCTGAAATAATGAATATATATGAACAGATTACCGGTAATAATCGCGCGACCCGGATTATCGTAAGCGTATTTATTTTATTTTTTTTATTTATCGGCTTTGGTTTTGATTATTATTACGGGGTGGGCTTACGCGCCCCAATTTTTACCGTCATCGCTCTTTTATTCGGCCTGGTTTCCAGCTATGCCGGCTGGCGCTATGGAGATAAGCTCATTCTTTCCTCCACACATGCCAGGGAATTAGACTTAAACGACCCTAAACAAAAGCAATGGCAGAATGTGGTGGAAGAGATGAGTATTGCCTCCAATATGGCTTTGCCCAAGACCTATATTATTGATGATCCGGACCCCAATGCCTTTGCCACCGGCAGAAGCCCGGAAATTTCTTCTATAGTCGTCACCCGGGGTTTATTGGAGGTTTTAAACCGCGATGAACAGCAGGCGGTAGCCGCGCACGAGATGAGCCATATCAGGAATTTTGATATCAGGATTATGCTGATGATCGCGGTTTTAGTCGGCTCAATAGCCTTGATTTCAGATTGGGCCAGGCGCGGACTTTTCCGCGGAGAAAGGCGCAGCAGCCGCAGGGACAGCGGGAGCGGCGCAGCGGTTTTAATTATTCTGGCAATATGGCTGGCGACGGTAATATTGGCGCCGTTATTGTCCCAGATTATGGCGATGTTTGTTTCGCGCCGGCGCGAATATCTCGCTGACGCCTCGGGCGCAGAGCTTACCCGCAATCCCCTGGCATTAGCCAGCGCTTTAGAAAAAATAGATTCCCGGGCCGAGCCCACGCGTTCTATTAATCAAGGGAGCGCGCACCTGTGTATCTGCGACCCGAAAGGCCGGCCGATAGGCGTAAGAGAAGGACGGTTAGCGGATTTATTTGCCACGCATCCGCCGATTAACAGGCGTATAGAGGCATTAAAGCAGATGGCCTACGTTGCCTAAGAAAATACGGAGGAAGAAAATGTTTAGAGGTTCAATTGTTGCCATTGTGACGCCATTTCATCATGGTAAAATTGACGAGAAAAAATTAAGGGATTTAATTGAATTTCAGATTAAAAACGGCGCTTCCGGCATTGTGCCCTGCGGCACAACCGGCGAATCCGCGACTTTATCCTTTCAGGAGCACGACCGCGTGATTGAGATTACTATTGAACAGGCCAAAAAAAGAGTGCCGGTAATCGCCGGAACCGGTTCCAACTCCACCGAAGAGGCGATTATGCTCACCCGGCACGCCGCCAAAGCCGGCTCAGACGCGTCTTTGCAGGTTTCGCCTTATTATAACCGGCCGACGCAAAAAGGCCTGTATGAGCATTTTAAGGTGATTGCAAATTCAGTGGATATCCCGATTATCCTTTATAACATTGCCTCGCGCACCGGAGTAAATATTGAACCCGAGACCATCGCGAAATTAGCGCAGGATTGTAAAAACATTGTGGGCGTAAAAGAAGCCTCCGGCAGCCTTGACCAGATGTCGCGCATAAAACAGCTGTGCCCAGAGAATTTTGACTTAATTTCCGGAGACGACAGCCTGACCTTACCTGTATTATCTATCGGCGGCACAGGCATCATCTCGGTGGTAGCCAATATCGCGCCGAAAGATGTCTCGGACCTGGTGGCTGAATTTGAAAAAGGCAATATCAAAAAAGCCCAAAGCCTGCATTATAAATTACTCCCTTTAATTAAAGCGGTATTTCTGGAGACTAACCCCATACCGATAAAGACCGCGATGGGGTTATTAGGGATGTGCGAGCCGGACTTAAGGTTGCCGATGTCGGCGATGCTGCCTGAGAATTTGGAGAAACTCAAAAAAGCGTTAAAAGAATACGGGTTATTATAAGTCACCACGACACCAGGTCACCACGTCACCCGTAAAATCTTTTACTGGTGACTTTGTGACCTTGTGACTTGGTGACAGAATGATGGGAGTTTTTTATGATTATTAAATTAGGCATAGCCGGTGTTTGCGGCAGGATGGGCAGGCGAATATTGGAATTAGCCTGCGGCGATAAGGATTTTGAAGTTACCCTGGCATTAGAAAGAAAGGGTATCCCGCAAATCGGGAAAGAACTGGGCAAGCTCAAAATATCTTCCAGCCCGGATGGAATGTTTCTTATTGACGTATTTGTGGACTTTACCACTGCCGAGGCAGCAGAGGCCAACCTGGATTATGTGGCCAGGTATAAAAAGGCGCTGGTATTGGGCACTACCGGTTTGAATGATAGCCAGTTAAATAAGTTAGAAGAAGTTTCTAAAATTGTCCCGGTAGTATTTTCCCCGAATATGGCGGTGGGGGTAAATGTTTTATTTACGCTGTTGCCCGAGTTGGCTAAAAGATTAGGGCCGGATTATAGCGTAGAAATTATTGAGGCGCACCATAAGGCCAAAAAAGACGCCCCTTCGGGCACGGCAAAAAAATTCGGACAGATTTTAGCCGATACCACAAAAAAAGAAATACCCATCCACGCTGTCCGTTTAGGCGATATCGTGGGTGACCACACGATTATCTTTTGCGGTAATTCCGAGCGTATAGAGATAAAACATCAGGCGCATTCGCGGGATTTATTCGCCTTGGGCGCCTTAAAGGCCGCCAAGTGGGTAATAGGTAAGCCGCCGGGGTTGTATTCTATGCAAGATGTTTTGAAATGAAGCTCCTCGGGCTAAGCCCGCGGTTTCTTGGAGCGAAATACTGAGCGGCCATTATTCATCCTTGCCCTGAAGGGCAAGGTTTTCTGGCCGCGAATGTATAAATTAGAAATAAGAAGAATTACAATATACAAATTACAAACCACAAACAAATTCCAATATCCAATGACCAAAACCACAAACCTTATCAATAGGAAGTATTGTTTTGGTAATTGTAATTTTGGTATTGTATATTGTTTGTAATTTGGTGTTTGGAATTTGTAATTTAATTACTAAGACTATCGCAGAAAATCTGCGATAATGTCACAAATAGGTATTTAGGAGTTGTGTTGAGGGCTTCTCTCGGTTAAAATGGCCACAGAGAGGAGAAAGCTATGGGAGATGAACAAACGGTTGTAGCGGCAG
>Ga0194112_10007508_pt1 | contig 14179 bp, 10 predicted proteins | sample TA2MahC400mmetaG_FD_146191 | JGI IMG/M metagenome (GOLD analysis project Ga0194112, IMG submission 146191) | Freshwater microbial communities from Lake Tanganyika, Tanzania - TA2015016 Mahale Deep Cast 400m | ecosystem: Environmental > Aquatic > Freshwater > Lake | place: Tanzania: Lake...
AAGGGCTGGGCCAGCCACCACTGCGGGAAGGTGTTGGTCGAATAACGCTGGTGATAGATCGCGAATGCGCTCTCGAACCGCTCGTCCTTGAGGTCGGGATAGAATTCCGCGACCTGCTCGGCCAGCATCATGCCCTTGTAGATGATCGAGCGGCAGGACAGCGAACAGAAATAAAGGTCGCGCACCTGCGCCGCCACAGCCGCCTTTTCGATGCGGCGGCGGATGATGTAAAGCTCGCGCTCGAAGCGGACCTGGTCGATGTCCTTGTCGCAGCGGATCAGGATCTGCTCGATCTCGGGGCGGGTCGCATTGGCCTTTTCGCCCAGGACGCCGGTGTTGACCGGAACGTGGCGCCAGCCATAGATATAGTGGCCCATCCGCAGGACCTCGGATTCCACGATGGTCCGGCAGGCTTCCTGCGCGGCAAAGTTCGTGCGCGGCAGGAAGACCTGGCCCACGGCGATCAGCTTGTCCTTGTCGGGCTCATGGCCGGTGCGGCGGATCTGGTCGTAAAAGAAGGGCACGGGGATCTGCACATGGATGCCTGCGCCGTCGCCGGTCTTGCCGTCGGCATCCACCGCGCCGCGGTGCCAGATCGCCTTCAGCGCATCGATGCCGTGCTGCACGACCTTGCGGCTGGGCTTGCCGTCCAGATCGACCACAAAGCCCACGCCGCAGGACGAATGCTCATCCTCGTGCCGATACAGGCTGTTTTCGGCCATCCAGTCGCGGCGGGCCTGTTCTTTCGTTTGCCAATCCATGCTCATGATGCGGCCCTTTCCTGCAAGATCTGCGTCATCAGCTGATCGCAGTCGAATTGTGGGGTGGTGTCGCCGAAACCGGCCTCGCCTTGGAAGGTGAACAGCACGGGGCTGTCATTCGTCTCGCGCCGCGCGCCCGTCCAGTCGGTCGAGGTTTCGACCCCGCCGAAAAAGCGCCCGAACTCGCGGCTGATGAACTGCTGGCCCTGACGCTCGATCAGGATTTCGCCGTTCTCGCTGCGGGTGGTCAACTGGAAGCGCGTCCGTTCCAGCGGCTGGCCATCGACCTCGACCGTTTCGCCGGTCAGGATGTCATGACCCTGGTGGTGCAGGCGCATGCCATCGCTGGACAGGGTCCAGAAGTCGAAGTCGTCGCGCCCGGTTTCCAGCAGGGTGCTGAAGCTGGCGTGATTTTCGGCCTCTTCGACCAGCGTGTCGCTGAGGCCTGCCTGCGGGTTCCGGCTTTCGATCCAGCGCGTTTCCGCGTCAATGGTGGACAGGTGGGACAGCCCGTCCATGCCAAAGATCGCGCTGCGCTGATGGCCCTCGGGATCGGCCTCGCAAAGGTAATACTGGCTGACCGTGCAGCCGCGGTTCTGGACTGTCATCTGCAGCGCACATCCCGCCGGAGGCGTGAAGGTCGCGGCCTGACCGGGCAGGGCCGTAAGGGTCCAGGCCGTGGCCCACGCAAGCAGCGCGAGCACGGCGGGTCCGCGGCTGTCGCCGCGGGCGACCGCCTGATCGCATCCCGAGCGGCGGGGCGGTGCATGTCGGGTGGCCCTGTCATGCGTCATGGGCGCGGTCCTATTGGGCGGCGATGCGGGCATCGCCCGTCAGGAAGTTGGCGATCGATTCGGCCGCCTCGCGCCCGTCCCGGATCGCCCAGACCACCAGGCTTGCCCCCCGCACGATGTCGCCCACGGCAAAGACGCCGGGCAGCGAGGTCTGGTGCGTCTGGAAGTTCGCCTTGATCGTGCCCCAGCGCGTCACGTCCAGTCCGTCCACGCCCCACAGCTTGGGCAGGTCCTCGGGCTCGAAGCCCAAGGCCTTGATGACCAGATCGGCCGGTTCGTCATAGTCGGCGCCTTCGATCAGCTCGGGCGACTGGCGGCCGGTCACGTCGGGCTGCCCCAGGCGCATCTTCTGGATGCTGATCGAGGCGATCTGCGTGACCGTCCGGACGGGACCGTCCACGTCGGCCTCCTGGTTGGCGGCAAAGTCGCCCGTCACATGGCCAATGAACTTGCCCGGCCCGGAGAGCCACACGAACTCGACGCCCTCTTCCTCGGCATTCTGCACCTCGCGCTGTGATCCGGGCATGTTGGCGCGATCGCGGCGGTACAGGCACTTGACCGACTGCGCGCCCTGGCGAATGGCCGTCCGGACGCAGTCCATGGCGGTGTCGCCGCCGCCGATGACGATCACGCGCTTGCCGTTGGCGTTCAGCTCTCCGTCCTCATAGTCGGGAACCTCGTCGCCGAAATCGACCTTGTTGGACGCCGTCAGATAGTCGATGGCGCGCACGACGCCGCCGGCGCTGGCATGTTCCACGTCCAGGTCGCGGGTCTTGTAGACGCCCGTGGCGATCAGCACCGCGTCATGCTTGCCGCGGATGGCGTCAAAGCTGATGTCCTCGCCCACGTTGCAGTTCAGGACGAACTCGACCCCGCTGTCGGCCAGCCACTGGTTGCGGCGCATGACCACGTCCTTTTCCAGCTTGAACCCGGGAATACCATAGGTCATCAGCCCGCCCGCGCGGTCATAGCGGTCATAGACGGTGACCTGGAAGCCCTGCCGGCGCAGCATGTCCGCCGCAGACAGGCCACCCGGACCGGCGCCGATGATGCCAACCGACTCCGCACGTTCCTGCGCAGGCTTGACGGGCTTGACCCAGCCTTCCTCCCACGCGGTGTCGTTGATGTATTTCTCGATCGCGCCGATGGTAACGGTGCCATGGCCCGACTGCTCGATGACGCAGTTGCCTTCGCACAACCGGTCCTGGGGGCAGATGCGGCCACAGATCTCGGGAAGGGTGCTGGTCGCCTGGCTGACCTGATAGGCTTCGTACAGGCGGCCTTCGGCGGTCAGGCGCAGCCAGTCGGGGATGTTGTTGTGCAGCGGGCAGTGGCTCTGGCAATAGGGCACGCCGCACTGGCTGCACCGGCCCGCTTGCTCGGCCGCCTTCTGGGCGGCGAATTCGCGATAGATCTCGTGGAAATCCTCGCTGCGTTCGTCGGCCGAACGTTTTTCGGGCATTTCGCGAGCGGTGGTGACGAACTTGAGCATCTTCTGCGTGGCCATGGCTGCGCACCTCCTCAAAAGGATTTCCACAACCCCCATAAACCAAGGGCTTCATGATGAAAAGTCAGCAATGCTGACCCAATAGCAACATTTTCTGCCGGAGCGGCAGGAAAGCGGACCTGCATATACCAAATTAGGTCAGCACATATTACCTAGAAAGCGCCAGAGCCAGCAGGGCCAAGGTTCCAAGCCCGATTCTCCACCAGGCAAAGAGGGCATACCCATGCTGCGAGACATAGCCCAGCAGCCACCGCACCACGACGACACCGCTGATGAAGGCGGCGGCAAAGCCGATGGCGATGTTCCCCAAGGCACTCGCATCCAGGACGTCGATGTTCTTGTAAAGGTCGTAGGCAAAGGCCCCCAGCATCGTGGGCATTGCCAGAAAGAACGAAAATTCGGCCGCCGACCGCTTGTCGGCCCCCAGCAGCAGCGCGCCCACGATCGTGGCGCCCGAACGGGATACGCCCGGAACCATTGCCAGACACTGGATGAAACCGATCTTGAGCGCCATCGGCAGGGGAAAATCCTCGGCCCGGTGATACCGCGGGGCGGTGACGCGGCGGTCCACCCACAGCAGGATCACCCCGCCCAGAATCAGCATGACGGCGATCAGCATCGGCGTCTCGAACAGCACCCGCTTGATGAAGCCATGTGCCAGCATGCCGATGACAACCGCCGGCAGGAAGGCCAGCAGCACGGCCGCCACAAAGCGCCGCGCTGCGGGATCGCGCGGAGCCGCCGACAGGATCTGCCAGATGCGGGTCGCGTAGACGCCCAGAACGGCCAGAACCGCGCCCAACTGGATCAGGACTTCGAACGAGCGGCCGGGCGAATCAAACCCCAGGAAGTGGCCTGCCAGAAGGATGTGACCCGTGGACGAGACCGGGATGAACTCGGTCAGGCCCTCGAGAATCCCCAGGACAGCGGCAACGATGGTGTTCGGTTCCATCAGCGGTCGCGCAGGTTCTTGGCCGACCGCTTCATGGCAGAGTACTGACCCGAAGGGCGGAAGCGCACAAGGTAGCCGTCCAGCACCGCAGTGGTCGCCGTCGGCTGGATCCCCAGTTCGGCAAAACCCCTGGCGCCGGGACTGACGACGTTGTCCTTGCGCAGCAGGGCCAGCTGATCGCGGCTCAGGGCGCTGTTGGTGAACAGCCCGCCCGTGACCGTCTGCACCACGTCCAGCGCGGTCGCCGCGATGCGGGCGACTCCAAAGGGCAGGCCGATGACCGCCTTGCGCCGGTGCGTGGCCTCCAGAACCTGGTTCACGATCTGCCGCATGGTCAGGATGTCGGGTCCACCCAGTTCGTAGATGCCCGGCTCGGCCGTGCCGTCGGCGCCCATCACGGCTGCCCGCGCCACGTCCTCGACAAAGACCGGCTGCATCCGGGTCCGGCTGCCGACGATGGGCAGGACTGGCGCCATCCGGGCCATGCCGGCAAGGCGGTTGTAGAAGTTGTCGTCCGGGCCGAAGATCACCGAAGGGCGCAGCACGACCGCATCCGGGCGATGGGCCAGCACGGCGGCCTCGCCGCGCGACTTGGCGGCGATGTACTTGCTGTCGGACCCGGGGTCGATCCCAAGCCCGGAAATATGAACCATGCGGGCAAGTCCCAGTTCGGCGGACAGGCGGGCGATGTTTTCGGCCCCGGTTTCGAAGACCGCCTGAAAGGTGCTCTTGCCCTGCGGCGTCAGGATGTTGACGCAGTTGACGGCGACATCGGCCCCCACCAGGGCGGCACGGACCGAATTTTCGTCGCGGATGTTGCACAATACGGGGGCCACCTGGCCCACCACACCATAGGTGCGGGTGAACAGCGCCTCGTCGGGACGGCGCACGGCGACGCGCACGCGCCAGCCATCCTTGGCCATCAACCGTGCCACGTGCCGGCCGACAAAGCCCGATCCGCCAAAGATCGTGACCAGTTTCGCCATGGGCCTTTGCCTCCTTCGTGCCGAGAACGTGCTGCGATCCTTATCCAAGGCACGGGGTTCGGGCAAGGTGATGCAGGGACGCAGGACGGCAGAAGCTGCGACTGCTGCCGGGTTGTCGGGTATCCGCCACAAAATGATCGAAAATCTTTCACGACCCCCATTGACGGCCCCCGTCACTCCCTTTAATCAGCCGCCTACACCACCTGCCCAGGTGGCGGAATTGGTAGACGCGCACGGTTCAGGTCCGTGTGCCGCAAGGCGTGGAGGTTCGAGTCCTCTCCTGGGCACCATTTAAAAACCCCCGGAAGCAGATCGCTTCCGGGGGTTTTTGCTGTCCGTGCCTGCGCTGGTGGCGAGGGTGCGGACCAAGCGCATCCGGATGATTTGCAGCGGTGTTTCATCCCCAGCCATGTGGTTCGTTTCCACAGCGCGGACTGGACATGCGCAACGTCGCATCACAGTGCCGGTTGTTGTTCCCGCGTTGCAGAGTTGCTCGATATCGGCCGAAGCTGCCGAAGATGATGCTCCGGGCAAGGATCATGACCGCCTCAAGCCGCGACTCCTGCGCCAGATTGGTCATAGGACAAATCCGCCGTCATTCGTTTTCGCGGGATGATCTCCGGGTTGATCGGAAGGTCGATCAGCAGCCGTGCGAGCCCATGCAGCACCTGTCTTTGTGTCCCTCCGGCACTGCGGCTGCCTTTATTTCATCCAGCCGCTTGTCTCCAAGCTGCCCGATCATGGTACTGAACGGATGAGCCTTGGTTCCGAAGCGGGAATGTACGGTGCACCCGGACGCGCCGGCATCTGCCGTGACCAAGAGCCACCCGTATTTCATCTTTCCAAATGGCGACATGTCCGAAGAGACGATGGAAACCGTTCTTACGGCCATCACGGCGACCATTGGATACAACTTTGCCACAGACAGCCGCCTGTGCTTGGCCCGCAGCTCGATGATCCACGTGCCCGAAGCGCCGGCCGGTCAAGGAGCTGCCGTTCGGTGATCTGGTCCTGACCCAGGATGACGGCAACCAGCCGATCCGCTGAACCGGAAGCAGCCATGCCGGCTCCGCTACCATGGCCATCCACCCAAGCTGCGCCCTGTCCGCATCAAGAAAGCAGGCGCCTTGAACTTGGCCGTGTTTCCGCATCAGTGCGTGCCGGTCGGCCCAAAGATCGCGCAGCGGATGCTCGGCAGGAGCGAGGTGCCGCTGCCGGCCAAGAACCTGCCGATCCATGACGGATTCGAGCTGGTCGAGGCCTTGGAGGAAACCGGGAATTCCCGCGTCACTCTCGATTAGCACGGCTTTTTGACGGCCCGTGGCGCCAAGGCCGGATCGCTGTTCGCAGGACCTCAGGCGCTGCGCATCTTGGGAGTGGCCGCGCGCAAGGAGCTGCTGGCGCTGTTCCCGAAATGGGCCCACCCGATGTCAGGGAAACGGCCAGCGCACGGTTTGCCGCAGAACCGGCTGGTCCGCAAGATGCGGCCCGCCACCGGCAGAACGTCCGCACCCTGGCGATGTGATGCGCCCGGGGGATGCGTCAGAAGTCCAGGCCCAGGTCCAGCACCTGGACCGAATGGGTCAGCGCGCCCACGGAAATGTAGTCCACGCCGGTCGCGGCCACCTGGGCGATACGTGCAAGCCGCATGTTCCCCGAGGCCTCCAGCACGACCTGCCCCTGCGCCATGCTGACCGCCTGGCGCAGGGTGTCGCTGTCCATGTTGTCCAGCAGGACGACATGCGCGCCCCCTTCGTCCAGCACCTCGGCCAGCTGGTCCAGGCGGTCCACCTCGATCTCGACCCGCAACATGTGCGAGGCGCGTGCCTTGACGGCCTGCAGGACCGGTCGGATGCCTCCGGCCGCGGCGATATGGTTGTCCTTGATCAGGATCGCATCCGACAGCGAGATGCGGTGGTTGAAGCCGCCGCCGTGCAGGACCGCCTGCTTTTCCACAAGGCGCAGGCCGGGCGTTGTCTTGCGCGTGCAGGTGATCCGCGCCCGCGTGCCACGGGTCTGATCCACAAAGGCTGCCGTCATCGTGGCGATGCCGGACAGGCGGCCTGCCAGGTTCAGGGCCACCCGCTCGGCCGACAGGATGGCGGCGGCGTCGCCCTCGATGCGCGCCAAAACATCACCGGCGTCAAAGGGGGTGCCGTCAGCGATCAGCACCTCCAGCCGCAGATCGGGATCGACCAGCCGGAAGGCCAGCGCAGCCACCTGCATGCCCGAGGCCACGCCGGCGTCACGGGCGCGGATGCTCGCGCCCGAGCGCGTGCCGGCGGGGATCACCGTGCGGGTGGTGATGTCGCCGTTGCTGCCCAGATCCTCGATCAGGGCGGCGCGAACCAAGGGTTCCAGGATCAGGTCGGGCAGGGGCGGCAGGACGGTCATAAGGGCTCCGGTTCGGGGGCAGGACGCAGGGTCAGGGCCTGCGCCAGCGTCATGCGGCTGCGCTGTCCCTGGGGCAGCGTGCCGGGAAAATCCGTGCGGCAATGTGCGCCGCGGCTTTCGCGCCGCAGCAGCGCCGCCGCGCATACAAGGGTGGCGGTGGCTGTCATGTTCAGCAGTTGCGGGCTGTCCGGCTGAGCATCCTCGATCTGGGCGATCATGCGCAGCGCAGCATTCAGCCCCTGTTCGTCGCGCAGAACCCCGGCACCCGCCGTCATCGCGGCACGGAGGCGAGCCACCAGCGCCGGTTCCGGCAAGGGAGCGGGCGCGGGTTCGGGCAGAACGACCTCTGGAGTGGGGGCGCCTGAGCAGCCGATGGACAATGCCGCGCGGCGGGCAAAGACCAGCGCCTCGAGAAGGCCGTTCGAGGCAAGACGGTTCGCGCCGTGCAGGCCGGTCGAGGCCGCCTCTCCGCAGGCCCAAAGGCCGGGCAGACTGCTGCGGCCATCCGGATCGGTGGCGATCCCGCCCATATGGTAATGCGCAGCCGCCGCGACCGGGATCGGCTGCCGGACCGGATCGATGCCGGCCCGCGCGCAGGCGGCTGCCACGGCAGGGAATCCTGTCAGGATGCGCGCGCCCAGGGCGGCCCGGCAATCCAGTGCGGGCGCGCGGCCTGCCCGGCTTTCGGCATAAACGCCGCGTGCAACGATGTCGCGCGGAGCCAGTTCGGCATCCGGATGAAGGGCGGCCATGAAACGCACGCCCGCCGCATTTACCAGATGCGCGCCCTCGCCCCTCAGCGCCTCGGTGGCCAGGGGGGCAGGGTCTTCACCGCTGGCGATGGCGGTGGGGTGGAACTGGACGAATTCCGCATCGGCAATCACCGCGCCTGCGCGGGCGGCCATGCCGATCGCCTCGCCCCTAATCCGCGGCGGATTGGTGGTGACCGCGTAAAGTCCGCCCGAGCCGCCGCCGGCGATAAGCACGGCCGGTGCCCGCAGTGCAACCGGAGCCGATCCGGCGGCTCGCGCCAGGGCGACGCCCGTGACATGCCCGTTCCGGGTCATCAGGCCGGTGGCGCACCAGCCTTCCAGCACCTGGACCGAGGGAGTGGCGCGCACGGCCAGCACCAGCGCGCGCATGATCTCGGCCCCTGCCTGGTCGCCCTTGACCCGGACAACGCGGGGAAGGCTGTGCGCAGCCTCGCGCGACAGGACGTATCCGCCCGCGGCATCACGGTCGAAGGGCGCGCCAAGGCTGGTCAGCGACAGGATATGTGCGCGCGCCTCGGCCGTGACCATGCCGGCAACGGCGGGATCGACCGTGCCCGCCCCCGCCCGGACAGTATCGGCGGCATGCAGCGCGGCGCTGTCGGGCGGGTCCATCGCGGCGGCAACTCCGCCCTGTGCCCAGGCCGAACTTGCGCCCTGACCCAAGGGATCGGGCGAGATCATCAGCACCGGCCGCGGCGCCAGCACCAGGGACGCGTAAAGCGCACCCAGCCCCGCACCCACGATCACCACCCTTTCCGTGGTGATCATCGGATCACCCGGCCAGCTGGCGCGACAGGTCGATCATCCGCTGCACCGACAGGCGCGCGCCCTCGGCCACGGCCGGGTCAACCTCGACCGCGCCTGTCATGGAGTGCAGCGACCACAGGACCTTTTCCAGCGTGATCTTCTTCATGAAGGGGCACATGTTGCAGGGGCCAAGGAACTCGACCTCGGGATGCGCGTCCGAGATGTTGGCAGCCATCGAGCATTCGGTCACCAGCATCGCCTTTTGCGGCCGCTCGCGCCCGACCCAGTCGATGATATGGGCGGTCGAGCCGGCAAAGTCGGCCTCGGCCACCACGTCGGGCGGGCACTCGGGATGGGCGATGATCCTCAGCCCCGGATGCCAGTCGCGGAAGTCGCGCAGGTCCTGGGGGGTGAACCGCTCGTGCACGATGCAGGCGCCGTCCCACCAGACGATGCGCTTGTGCGGCACCTGCTTCGCCACGTTCTGCGCCAGCCACTTGTCCGGCGTCATGATGACCGTGTCGCCGGGCATCGCCGCCACGATCTGCGCGGCATTGGACGAGGTGCAGCAGATGTCGGAGGCGGCCTTCACCTCGGCCGTGGTGTTGACATAGCTGACGACCGGGGCGCCGGGATAAAGGGCGCGCATCCGGGCGATCCCTTCGGCTGTGATGCTCTCGGCCAGCGAGCAGCCGGCCTCCAGGTCGGGCATCAGGACGGTCTTGGAGGGGTTCAGGATCTTGGAGGTTTCGGCCATGAAATGCACGCCGCATTGCACGATCACGTCCGCCTCGACCCGTGTCGCCTCGATCGCCAGTTGCAGGCTGTCGCCCACCACGTCGGCGATGCCGTGGTAGATGTCCGGGGTCATGTAGTTGTGCGCCAGCACCACGGCCCCCCGCTCGGCCTTGAGCAGGTTGATTGCGGCGACGTAAGGGGCGGCGACGGCCCAGTCGGGAAAAGGCATCACCCGGTCCATCCGGGCGTGGATGTCCGACATCTGCCGCGCCAGGTTGACGGAAGGGGCAAGGTCGTAATGCGCCTCCAGCTCGGCGCGGATATTGGTCAGGTCCAGCAAGGTCGGCTCCTCCCTCCGAGGCGTCCGGGCAGGCCCGGCTTGCGTGATGACGGCTGGCAGAGGGACTTAAGCCATGGGCGGACGTGCGGCAACCTTCATCTTCTGCCGCGTCGCCTTGCGTTCCTTCCTGCGGCGCTGCCACGGGGCGCCGTGATCAAGCCACAGGGCCGACAGCCACCACAGCGTCAGGCAGGCCCACAGATCGACGGCCAGGCGATACCAGGCCGGATGGCCCGGCGGTGTCATCTGAAAAGCGTCGCCCAGCACCGAAAGCAGCGCGCATGCCACAAAGGACCACAGCCCGCCTCGCCCGATCTGCTGCAGCGCGACGCCGGGACGGGTGGCTGCCAGCCACTCCATCGGACGCGCAAGGGGCGCGGCCACCAGCCAGGCCGCCGCCACGATGGCCAGATAGCGGGTGCCGTCCAGGCTCCACTTGTCGATCGTGCCATAGACCGATTTCAGCGCCTCGCGGAAGGCCAGCGCCGGCTCCCCGATCCGGGCGCCGATGACGATGGCGCAGCCAAAGGCGAACATGCCAAGCGCAAGAACCGTGACCAGATGCCGCCAAGGCCACAGCCAGGCCATCAACTGCTGGCGGAACAGCCCCATCGCGGTTCCGGTAAAGAACAGCATCTGCCAGCCGAAGGGGTTGAACAGGAACCCGCCCTGCGCGCGGTGGTTGGGGATCATCGCGTTCAACTGGGGCGCGTGCCACCACAGCAGGATCGATCCCGCCGCCACCGCCACGGGCCAGCGCAGCATCAGCGGCACGACCACCAGCGCCGCAACGATCAGCACGACATAGACCGCCAGCACGTCGATGATGTTGGGTTGCAGCCAGAAGGTCCCGACCGTCACCAGGAAACCGATCGGATTTTCCAGGATCCAGACCGCGTATTGCGTCCAGATGGCGGTGTGCGGCCGGCCGCTGGCCCACAGCGCGGCGGACAGCAGCGCCATGACCGCCGTGCCCAGGATCATCGCGCGCCAGACCTCGAAGGCCCGGCGCCCGAAGCGGCGCTGGGCGGCCAGGCGGCCGTCCCGGGCCTCGACGCCGCGCCAGACCATGCCGACCAGGAAGCCCGACAAGAGGACGAACAGTTCGGAGGCGTCGAAGATCGAGAAATTGGGTAGCGTCACGCCCCGCATGACCGAGATCGGCATGTGGTTGACCATGATGCTGACCAGCGCATAGCCGCGCAGCATATCCAGCGCGATCAGACGTTTCATGCAGGCAACCGGCTCCAGCGCATCAGCAGCTGCGGGTCCATCAGCATGGCGTCGGTTTCGGTGCGGTCCAGGAAGTCCAGCGCCTCGGCGCGGGTGGAGGCATGGGTGATCTTGGCCTCGGCCGTGATCCGCGCCATCCGCAGCGACAGCGGCAGCACCTCGGGGAAGGGGGCCAGCATTGATATGTGCTGCTGCAGGAGGTCGGCGTCCTCGCCCAGGCGCAGCAGGCTGGCGCGGCCGGGCACGGCATGGGGCAGGGCGCGCGCGATGGCGGCCGCCTCGGTCAGGATGGCCGGAGGGTGGCGTTCCTCGGGCGTGACCAGCAGGCCACGCAACCGGGCCCAGCGACCAAACACGGGGCTGGCCGACAGACGCGAGGTCAGCGGCGACAGGATCAGGCCGGCAAGGATCGGCGACAGCCAGATCAGCTGGGCCGGCGAAAAGCTGGCCAGCACGACCAGCGTTCCAAGCCCCAGCGCCACATGCGCCCAGTGATAGCGCAGCACGACACCCCATCCCGGCATGTGCCCGGCCCGCACCTGGGCGTTCCAGCCGCTGTCGCGGCCGCCCAGGATCTCGAAGATCTGGCGGGTCTGGACCAGCATCTGCACGGGCGCGATCAGCGCGGACAGGATCGTCTCGAAGATGGCGCTGGCAAAGATGCGCACGCGGCCGCCCGAGTTGGCCGCCAATGGTCGCGCCCAGGCCCGAAAGGTCGCGATGAACTTGGGAAGCAGCAGCAGGCCCATGGCAATGGCGAACAGCCACAGCATCCGGCGGCTGTCAAAGACCGGCCATTGCGGAAACAGCTGATAGGCGTTGGGAAAATATTCGGGTGTGGACAGAAGGACCGTGGCCGACAGACCCAGCCCCACCAGGATCAGCCCCAGCCACAGCGGGCTCATCAGAAAGCCCAGGATGCCGATCAGGAAATGTGCCCGGCTGATCCCGCGCAGGCCCTTGATGCCCAGCAGGCGGGTGTGCTGCAGGTTCCCCTGCGCCCAACGGCGTTCGCGCACGGCCATGTCCAGAAGCGTCGGCGGACAGCCTTCGAAGCTGCCGCGCAGGTCGTGGTCCAGCCGCACCTTCCATCCGGCGCGGCATAGCGCCGCGGCCTCGACAAAATCGTGGCTGAGGATGGTGCCGCCAAAGGGCGGCCGGCCGGGCAGGCGCGGCAATCCGCAGGCCTGGGCAAAGGCCTCGATCCGAATCATCGCGTTGTGGCCCCAGTAATTGCCCGTGTCGCCGGACCAGGCCGACACGCCGCGCGCGATCATCGGGCCGTAGACGCGGCCGGCGAACTGCGTCAGCCGGGCAAAGATCGTTTCTCCGCCGATCAGCATGGGCATGGTCTGGATCAGGCCCATTCGGGGATCGGCCTGCATGCGTGCGGACATTTCGCGGATGGTGGCACCCGTCAGGACGCTGTCGGCGTCCAGCACGACCATCTGGTCATAGCGCCCGCCCCAGTGGCGCACGAATTCGGCCACGTTGCCAGACTTGCGATCCTCGTTCGTCAGCCGGCGGCGATACCAGACAGGCAGCGGCGACATCCGGCGGGCGGCCGAAATCACCAGCGTCTCGTTCACGGCGATGGCGGGATCACGGGTGTCCGACAGCACGAATATCTCGGCCCGGTCGGCCATGCCCTCGGCAGCCAGTTCGCGCGCCAATGCCACCAGAAGACCGGTGCTGAGGGCCACGTCCTCATGATAGATGGGCATCACGACCACAACCCGGGCGGTGTTCAGCCCCTGGGGCGTGACCAGGCGCGGCGCCAGGAAACCTGCCAGGCTTCCGCAAAAGGAAAAGCCAACCCAGGCAAAGGTCGGCACGAACAGCGTCAGCAGCGCGATCTGCAAGGGTGTCGGGTCAGCGCCAAAGCTGGCCAGCATCTGCGAAAAACCAAAGACGGCCAAGGCGGCCGTGCCGCCGAAGGCCACCAGCCGCGCCAGCCAGACGCGCAGGCTGTTCATCTGCCGCCCCGGACCGGCCTGGGGCGGGCTGGCGAAATCCTGGACCGGCATCTCGAGGGGCGCGGCCGGGGGAACGGCCTCGGCCGGCGGGAAGGACAGCTGATCCTCCGCCGGGGACATGTCGGGCGCGATGCTCATGCGGTCCAGCGCGTCAGCCAGGTTTCGCTGAGTGCGACGCCTTGGTCGTCCGTCAGCAGGGCATGCAGTTCGGCCAGGGGCGCGCGGCCGGGCTCGAACTCGAAGGCCAGGCGCAGGACCCGCTGGTCCGGCAGCGGCTTGAGATAGGCATGCACGATCCGGCCGTCCGAAGCGTTGACCTGGAACTGCGGCAGCTGGTCGCGAAACAGGCCCAGTTCGAAATCGACGATGAAGCTGCGCGTCGTCTCGACATTGATCGAGCGGCCGGACCGCACCTGGCGGACCTTGGCCAGCGGCAGGTCGCTGGGGGGCAGGGGCGAGAAGCTGAGGCGATAGCGGAATTCGTGCCGCTGACCGCGCACCAGCGGGTCCTTGGGCACCCAATAGCTGACGATGTTGTCGTTGAACTCGTTTTCGACGGGAATCTCGACCAGCCTCACCTCGCCCGGGCCCCAGTCCCCTTCGGGCTCGATCCAGGCCGAGGGGCGCAGGTGATACATCGCCTCGGCGTCCTGAAAGGTCTCGAAGTCTCGGGCCCGTTGAACCAGGCCAAAGCCGCGCGGGTCCGTGTCCTGGAATCCCGAAATCTGCAGGTTGCGCGGCGCCATCAGCCCGCGCCACAGCGCCTGGCCCGCGCCCGTGTGCATCTGCAGGCCGTCGCTGTCGTGGCAGGCCGGGCGATAATCGTCCACCGTGCGCCGGCTGGCCGGGCTGAACCAGAACATCGAGGTCAGGGGCGCCAACCCGGTTTCGCGCAGGTCCACCCGCGGAAACAGCGCCACGCGGGTGCGCACCATCGTGAGGGGGCCGGGGGTCACGTCGAATTCGAACGCGGCCGCG
>Ga0194112_10007509_pt1 | contig 14178 bp, 12 predicted proteins | sample TA2MahC400mmetaG_FD_146191 | JGI IMG/M metagenome (GOLD analysis project Ga0194112, IMG submission 146191) | Freshwater microbial communities from Lake Tanganyika, Tanzania - TA2015016 Mahale Deep Cast 400m | ecosystem: Environmental > Aquatic > Freshwater > Lake | place: Tanzania: Lake...
GGGTCGCCTTCCTCTGGACGGCCCGCTATCGGCTGGGCGGGCCCTGGGTCGACCTGGGGCACCTGGAACGAGAGCGGACCGTGGCCTACGACGTGGACGAGGTCGTCGGGGTGCTGCAGCCCTGAGCCCCTGCCTCACCAGGGGCGTGGGGCGGGTAAGGTGCTCCCGAGATGTTCGGGCGCAAGCGGGTGAAGCCCATCGAGGCCAAGAGCCTCGACGACCTCAAGCCCCTGCTCGCCGAGGGGAAGCCGGTGCTCCTCGATTTCATGCAGGTGAACTGCCGCAGCTGCCGCATCATGGACGGCATCGTCAACGAACTGGCCGAGGAGTACGCCGGCAGCGCCTATGTGGTCAAGGTGGACCTGGCCCGGGTGCCCGCCGCGACCGCGGCCTTTTCGATCAAGGCCACCCCCACTTTCGTGCTGCTGGGCCGGCCGGCCGCCCCGGCGGCGAAGAAGAAGGCGGCGCGCCGGGTGGAGTCCCCGGCCGGCGGGACCGATCGGGGGCCGGTCGCCCGCTGGCGGGCCTCCGGCCTGGTGCGCAAGGACCAACTCACTCGTGCCCTCGAGGGGGCCGGAGCGGTGCGCGCCGAGTAGCGGGATACCGGCGGCTACCCGTACGCGTAGAAGCCGCGGCCCGCCTTCCGCCCCAACAGGCCTCCCTCCACCATGCGGAGCAGCAGCGGCGGCGGGGCGTAGAAGGGGTCCTTGAACTCGGCGTAGAGGGTCTCGGCCACCGCCAGCACCACGTCGAGGCCGATGAAGTCGCACAGTTGCAGGGGACCCATGGGATGGTTGGTGCCCAGCCGCATCCCCCGGTCGATGTCCTCCCGGGTGGCGTGCCCCCCCTCGTACATGCGGATGGCGGCCATGGTGTACGGGCTGAGCAAAGCGTTGACGATGAACCCGGCCCGGTCGGGGGCCTGGATCACCTCCTTGTGCAGCACCTCGGCGGCGAAGTCCCGGGCGGCGGCCAGGGTCTCCGGCGAGGTGAGAACCGACGGGATGAGTTCCACCAGGTTCATCACCGGCACCGGGCTGAAGAAGTGCAGCCCGACCACCTGTTCCGGGCGCCGGGTGGCTCGGGCCAGGCGCACGATGGGGATTGAGGAGGTGTTCGACCCCAGCAGGGCGTCGGGGCGGGCCACGATCTCGTCGAGGCGGCGGAACAGCGCCGCCTTCACCGCGGCGTCCTCCACCACCGCCTCCACGACCAGGTCGCGGTCGGCCATCACCTCGAGGTCGGCACCGAAGGACAGCCGCCCCTGGACCGCCTCCCTCTCCTCCGCAGACAGCTTGCCCCGCTCGACCGCCCGGCCGAGCGAGCCCTCCACCCGCCGCTGCGCCGCGGCGGCCAGATCGGGCCCGGCTTCCACCACGACCACCTCGAGGCCCGCCCGGGCACAGACCTCGGCGATGCCCCCGCCCATGAGCCCGCCCCCGACTACTCCCACGCGTTGCCGGTTCACCTTCTCCTCCTCGATCCTCTGCCGCCCCGAGCCTATCCGGCGAGCGAGCCGCCGGTCGGGCGGTAACCTGGGCCCATGGAATACGGCCCGCGTCCCCGGCCCGTCTTCTTCGGCCTGGCCCTCATCACCATCGGCGTCCTCTTCCTGCTGCGCGAGATGGACCTGCTCCCCGACGTCTCCCTGTGGACCCTCGTCTGGCTCGGCCTCGGAGGCTGGCTGTTCGTGGGCACCCTCGCCGGCAACCGGCGCGGCTGGTTCTGGCCGCTCACCCTGCTGGCCATCGGGGGCTTCATGCTGGCCCGCGACCTGGGGTACCTGCCGCGGCGCTTCGCCCTCTGGCCGGTGGTGGTGATCGCCATCGGCCTCTCCCTGGTCCTGGAGGCCGTCGGCGGCAAGGGGGCGGATCGGAAGCCGGAGCGGCCCGGGCCGACCGTCTGAAGCCGACGGGCCCTCACCCGGTAGCATCGGGCAGCCGATGACCCTGCCCGCCCCCAGCCCGGCCTCCGCTCACCTGGGCCTCAGTCGCGCCGAGGTGGCCGAGCGCGAGGCGGCGGGCCTGGTGAACGCCGTCCCCTCCGGGCCGAGCCGCACCCTGGTCCAGATCATCCGGGCCAACGTCTTCACCGTCTTCAACCTGCTGCTGGGGGCCCTGCTGGTGCTGGTCCTGGTGGTCGCCCCCATCCAGGATGCCCTGTTCGGCGTGGTGCTCATCACCAACTCCGCCATCGGCATCCTCCAGGAGTTGCGAGCGAAGCGCACCCTCGACCGCCTCGCCCTGTTGAACGCCCCCCGGGCCCTGGTGGTGCGCGACGGCCGGGAGGTCGACCTGGCGGTGGACCGGGTGGTCCTCGACGACCTGCTGGTGCTGCGCCCCGGGGATCAGATCGTGGTCGATGGGGAGGTGGTCGCCACCGAAGGGCTGGAGGTCAACGAGTCCCTGCTCACCGGCGAGTCCGACCCCATCCTCAAGGAACCCGGCGAGTCGGTGCTGTCGGGCTCCTTCGTCTCCTCCGGCGCCGGGCGGTACCGGGCGACCCGGGTGGGCGCCGAGGCGTACGCCGCCCGCATCGCCGAGGAGGCCAAGCGCTTCACCCTGGTGCGCAGCGAGTTGCGCAACGGCATCAACCGGCTGCTGGCCGTCATCGGGTGGACCATGATCCCCACCGTCACCCTGCTGGTCTGGAGCCAGGTGCAACTGGGCGACCACGTCGGCATCAAAGAGGCGCTGCGGGGCACCGCCGCCGGCATCGTGGCCATGGTGCCCGAGGGCCTGGTGCTGCTCACCTCGGTGGCCTTCGCCGTGGGTGTGGTCCGCCTGGGCCGGCGACGGGTCCTGGTGCAGGAACTCCCGGCGGTGGAGGGCCTGGCCCGGGTCGACGTGGTCTGCTTCGACAAGACGGGCACCCTGACCGAGGGCAGGCTGGCCGTGGAGTCGCTGGAGGTGCTCGACGAGAAGCACGACCCGGCCCCCGCCCTGGGGGCGCTGGCCGCCTCCGACCGGAACCCCAACGCCACCCTGCAAGCCATCGCCGACGCCTTCCCCGCCCCGGCCGCCGGGTGGCGGCCTTCCGCCGCGGTCCCCTTCTCGTCGGCCCGCAAGTGGAGCGGCGCTTCGTTCGACGGCACCGGGTCGTGGGTGCTGGGAGCGCCGGAGATGATTCTCCCCGACGACCCGCTGATCGCTGCCTCGCTGGAGGCGGCCGCCTCCCGGGGCCATCGGGTCCTGCTCCTGGCCCGGGGCTCGGGGCCCCTCGCGCCCGACACCCTGCCGCCGGGCCTGGAGCCGGTGGCCCTGGTCGGGCTCACCGACCGCGTCCGGCCCGACGCCGCCCAGACCCTGCGCTATTTCGCCGCCCAGGGAGTGGCCGCCAAGGTCATCTCGGGCGACCACCCCCAGACGGTGGCCGCCATCGCCGCTCAGGTGGGCCTCGAGGGAGCCGACCGGGTGGTGGACGCCCGCACCCTGCCGGAGGACCCCGAGGCCCTCGCCGAGGTCCTCGAGCAGGGCACCGTGTTCGGACGGGTCACCCCCCACCAGAAGCGCGCCATGGTGGCCGCCCTGCAGTCCCGGGGGCACGTGGTGGCTATGACCGGCGACGGAGTCAACGACGCCCTGGCCCTGAAGGACGCCGACATCGGCATCGCCATGGGGTCGGGCGCCGCCGCCTCGCGAGCCGTGGCCCAGCTCGTCCTCCTCGACGGCTCCTTCGCCACCCTGCCTTCGGTGGTGGCCGAGGGTCGCCGGGTCATCTCGAACATCGAGCGGGTGGCCAACCTCTTCCTCACCAAGACGGTCTACGCCTTCCTCCTCGCCATCCTGGTGGGGCTCTTCTCCCGGCCCTTCCCCTTCGTCCCCCGCCACCTCACCCTGGTGGGCTCGCTCACCATCGGCATCCCCGCATTCTTCCTGGCGCTGGCCCCCTCCGCCCAACGAGCCCGGCCGGGATTCGTGCGCCGGGTGGTGAGCTTCGCCCTCCCCGTGGGGACCCTGGCCGCCGCCGCCACCTACTGCGCCTACGAACTGGCCATCTTCGAGGGCATCGGCCTCATCGAGGCCCGCACCCTGGCCGCCCTGGTCCTGGTCTCCATAGGCCTCTTCGCCCTGGTGATCAACGCCCGCCCTCTCACCCCCTGGCGGCGCCTGCTCATCGGGGGCATGGCGGCGGCCTTCCTCATCGTGCTGGCGAGCAACCGGCTGCGGCACTTCTTCGAGCTGGACCTGCCGCCGCTGGTGGTGCTCCTCGCCGGGGTGGGCATCGTGGGCCTCACCGGCGGGATCCTCTATGGGGCGCTGCGCGCGGTGGGGTGGGCCCAGCAGGTCCCCGACATGCTGCGCTCCCCCAAGGGGGAAGGGGGGGTGGTCCCGGTGCTGCGCCACTCCGTCGCCTGGCTGCGCGAGCGGGCCCGGCGCATCGGCGACCCCCTCGACCCCGGTCTGCCCCCCGAGCCGCCCGGTTAGGAGGCGGCCGCCGGTACGATGCCGCCCGGCCGATGCCACAGGATCAACAGGTCATCACCATCACCGAGGAGGCTCTGCAGCGCGTCCTGGAAGTGCGCGCCGCAGAAGACGACGCCGCCGAACTGGCCCTGAGCCTGGCGGTGGCCGGGCCGCGAGGCCGGGGCTGGCAGTACGAGTTGGCCCTCGTCCCGCTGGCCGACGCCGGCGAAGAGGACGCCGTCGGGCGCTACGGCGACCTTCCGGTGGTGGTCCCCGCGGCCAGCGTGTCCCTGTTGCAGGGGGCGAGCCTGCGCCTCGACGAAGGCGGCCTGGCGCTCGACAACCCGAACCGCCCGCCGGCCGCGCCCTGGTGGCCGGGGGACGATGCCCCCTTGGAGGCCCGGGCGGCCGCCGTCCTCGACCACGAGATCAACCCCTCCATCGCCGGCCACGGGGGCTGGGCGCAACTGGTCGAGGTGGAGGGCAACGACGTGCACCTCAGCCTGGGGGGCGGCTGCCAGGGCTGCGGCATGGCCCAGGTGACCCTGCGCCACGGCATCGAGGCAGGCCTGCGGCACTGGATCCCGGAGTTGGGGGCGGTGCTCGACGTCACCGACCACGCCTCGGGCGAGAACCCCTTCTACTGAGCCCGGCCGCTCAGGCCGCGGGGAGAGCCACGGTGAAGACCGAGTGGCCGCTGCGATAGTCGTAGCTGAGGTCGCCGTTCATCAGGCGGGCCAGTTGCCGGGACACGGTGAGTCCCAGGCCCACCGACTCGGTCCGCCCCACCTCCTTGTGGGCCCGGCTGTAGGGAGCGAAGATGCGCTCCCGGTCGGCCTCCGGGATGCCGGCGCCGTCGTCGATCACCGAGAGGGCGACGAGGTCGCCGAGCCTGTCGACCCGCACCGTGATGTGGGGCCCGCCGTACCGATCGGCATTGGCCAGCAGGTTGCGGAAGATCTGGCGGACTCGCACCGGATCGGCGAAGACCTTGGCCTCCCCCTCGTGGCGCACGGTCGCCACCTCCTTGCCGAGGCGTCGCGCCACCAGCACGGCGTCCACCTGGTCCCACAGGTGGATGGCGTCCCGGGTGACTGCCACCTCATCGAGGTCCAGGCGCGAGGCCACCAGCAGGTCCTCTACCAGGTCGGCCACCTCGGTGGCCTGGTCGCCGATGAGGTCAATGAAGTGGTGCACCTCCTCCGGGTCGAGGTGATCCAGCCGGTCGCGCAACTCGTGGGAGAACCCGACCACCGCGGTGAGCGGGGTGCGCAGTTCGTGGCTGACGGTGGCGACGAACTCATCCTTGGAGCGCACCAGTTGCCGCAGGCGGTCGGCGGCCCGGGACTGATCGGTGACGTCGTGGGACACGCCGATGACCCCGACCACCCGGCCCTCCTCCCACATGGGAGAGAAGTGGGTGGCGAAGACCAGGTCGCCTACGCCCAACGTCCCGTGGAAAGACTCCCCCGCCAGAGCGCGGCGCATGGCCTGCACCATGCCGGGGGAGTCGCGGTGCATCTCGAAGAAGGAACGGCCCACCGCCTCCCCGGAAGCCAGTCCCAGGGTGCGCAGGCCCTGCCCTTCGGAGAAGGTGAAGACCCCGTGCTCGTCGACGGCGAAGACCACGATGGGAGCGCCGGCCATCACGGTGCGCAGCCGATCCTCCACCCGGCGCAACTGGTTACGAGCCCGCAGGTGCTCGGTGAGGTCGGTGAACGACACCACAGCCGACGACGGGTCGGGGCGCCCCTCCACGGTGGGGACGACGAGACGCAGGATCCCGGTGTGAAGGGCTCCTTCGGTGTCGCCGAGCTCGACCTTGACCTCGTGGCGGGTCTGGCCCCGCCAAAGGGCGTCGATCTGGGAGAGCAGCGCCTCGTGGTACTCCGACCCCAGAGACCCGGAGGCGGCTGCCTCGGCGAATCCTTCGGCGCTGGGCGCCCGGAACAGGGAGCGGGTGGCCTCGTTGACCCGGCGCACCACCACCCCCGCAGCCGCCAGGTGCGCCTGCTCGGGCCGGGAGGCCAGGAAGGAGGCCAACTGCGTCGCCCCCTCGGCGTGCCAGCGTTCGAACTGGGCCACCACGGAGGACAGGTCCACCTCCCAGAGAGGGGTGGGGGACATCTCGAAGAGGTTGCGCAGGTGGGCCTCGCTCTGGCGCAGCCGGGCCTCGGCCCGAACCCGGTCGGTCAGGTTGGTGAGGTGCACGAACAGGTAGCGCGGCCGGGCGGCGGCATCGTGGACCAGCGACATCCCCACCAGGCCCCAGGCAGCGCGGCGGTCTTTCAACCGCAGGCGGATCTCACTCTGGATGCTCCACGCCTCCCCCGCCAGGAGTTGCTCGACGGCGGCGGCGTGCCGCTCCGTGTCGTCGGGGTGCAGGAAGGCCGACCAGGGGGCCCCCAGCAGTTCCTCCGCCGGGCGCCCCAGCAGGTCGCACAGCGCCTGGTTCACCTGGAGCAGCACGCCGTCGAGATCCAGAGCCGCCATGCCGCTCGAAGCCCCTCGGAAGGCGGCCTGCAGCACCCCCTCCGCTTCCTGGAGGCGGCCCACGGTGAGATCGCGGTCGATCCGCCAGCGCCGGGTGGCCGCCCCCACCAGGCAGGCGGCCGCCCCGGCGGCGAACACCACCAGGCTGCGGACGGACGCCGTCGGGGTGGCCGGAGGCCTCGCCGCAAAGAGGAGGGCGGCGAAGTAGGCACCGGCCACGAGCGGAGGGACCGCAGGCGCCCGCCCGGCGGAGAGGACCAGTGGATAGACCAGGGCCAGCGGGAGGAACCACACTTCCAACGGGCCGGGGATGGACTCGGTCATCTGCCCCACCAGGAGCAGCACCGACAGCGCGAAGCCGCCGCGCACCATCGGCCACCACCGCTCCTGAGGGCGCACCAAGCCCCCAACGGCCATCAGCACCAGCATGCCCAGGATCCCGGTGCCCGACCAGACCCACACCCCCGGGTCGGCAGAGGCCCAGACCACCCCGGCATGCCCGGCCAGGCCGACCACCACCGCCGGTTCGAGGCGGGGCAGCAGCCGGGTGTAGAACGAGGGCAGGCGACTTCGCGTGGCAGACCTCCGGGCGGGCGCTCGCCGTGCTATCGGCAGCCTCCGGGGCCTGCTGAAGGGCAACGCGCCACCTGATTCCGGAGCGGACCGCCCCCGTCGCGTCGTCCGCCGCCGGTGGCCTCAGATGCCGCCGGCGATCTCTTCGAGGCAGTCCATCAGCCACCGGTGGGCCGCCGTCCCCGGGCGGAAGTCGGCCTCTGCCACCGCCTGGATCCGCCCCTGCTCCCGTAGCTCCACGACCTGGCGGTAGTTGCTGCGCGGCTCCGTCTGGTAGACGCCCAAGGTGCGCCCGCCCCGTTCGTTGAGCAGGCTGAACACCGGCACGTCGCTGGGGCCGTCGCCGATGTAGATCATCCGCTCGAAAGGGACCCGGCGCTCCGGCGCGCTCATGTGGGCATGGACGTCGACGGCCGGGTCGCGGTTCGCCCCCTTGTTGATCTCGAAGAGGGCCCGGGTCTTGGCGGTGTTGTCGATCACGCAGCCCGGCCGGAGGATGCGCCCGGCCTTTTCGACTTCCCCGGGGCGGCCCAGGAAGCCGGGGGGAGCGGCATGGGCGACGAAGCTGCTGGCCCAGATGCCGTCGAGGTGAGCGGCGATGGGACTGCCCTCCACCATGGGGCGCAAGCCGGCGCTGATGACGTAGTGCTCCACCGTCAGGCGCCGGGCGGAGGCGGTGGCGAGAGAGGCCGCCCGGCGGCGGGTGGCCTCCAGGAAGTCGGGAATACCGGGGCTGGGACGGAGTCGGCCCCCCAGGGCGCGCAGCCGGGCGTTGTCCAGCCCGGGGAAGACCCCGGCCTCGACGTAGGAGAGCAGGTGCAGGAGGTAGGCCGCATCGCGCGAGATGACCTCGCCCCGCTCGCGGTGGTAGGCGGGCAGCGCCTCCACCTCCGCCCAGAAGGCGTCGGCATCGACCCCGTAAGCGGCGAACAGGGGTTCCTGCTGGTCGCCCACGATCAAGGTCCGGTCGAAGTCCCAGACGAAGGCGACGACCGGCAGGGACGGCCGCGAGCGGGTCATGCCGGCCAGGGTACTGCCCACCCCGCCCTGCGCCCCGGCTCCTCGGCGTCGCCGGGCCCGGGGCGATAGGCTGCGGCGGCAAGAGGGACCATGGCCGAGTTCGAAGTCCGGGCGGTCGCCGCCGAGGAAGTCCGCGCCTTGCGCCGGGCGCTGCTGCGCCCCCACCAGGAGGTGGAGGAACTGGTCTACGCCGGGGACGACCACCCCGAGACGCTGCACCTGGGAGGCTTCCGCCACGGCCGCATGGTGGGCATCGCCACCATCATGTTCCGCCCCATGCCCGGACGGGCGGAACGGGCCGCCTGGCAAGTGCGCGGCATGGCGGTCGACCACGGCCATCGCGGCTACGGCCTGGGCGGGCTCCTGCTGCGCCGCTGCCTGGCCCATGCCGCCGCCGGCGGCGGCCGCCTCGCCTGGTGCAACGCCCGGGCGGGGTCGTTCGGATTCTACGAGCGCCACGGCTTCCGGCGGGACGGCGAGCCGTTCGAACTGCCCGACATCGGGCCCCATTACCGCATGTTCCTGCAGTTGGAGCCCGCCCCCCCGGCCGGTCGGCCCTCAGGCGAGGAATGACCAGGGGCCCGGAGCGGTTGCACCGGCCGTTACCCCAACCGGAGGCCCGACCTTGCCGCCGACCCGAGTCCTCGCCGTCTCCGGCAGCCTGCGGCGCGCCTCGTACAACACCGCTGCGCTGCGCGCCGCCGCCGAACTGGCCCCCGAGGATGTGTCCATCGAAGTCGTCGCCCTCCACGGGATCCCCAACTTCGACGCCGACCTCGAGGCAGTCGGGTTCCCGCCGGAGGTGGTGGCACTGCGCGAGGGGATCGCCGCGGCCGACGCCCTGCTCATCGCCACCCCCGAGTACAACTGGTCGATCCCGGGGGTCTTGAAGAACGCCCTCGACTGGGCCTCCCGGGGCGGCGAGTCGTCCCCGCTGCGGGGCAAGACGGCGGCGATCCTCGGGGCCGGCGGCCGTTTCGGCACGGTGCGGGCCCAGGCTCACCTGCGGGAGATCCTGCGCCACAACCACGTCTGGGTGGTGGGCCTCCCCGAGGTCATGATCGACCAGGCCGAGACCCGTTTCGACGCCGCCGGGGCGCTGACCGACGAGCGCTTCCGCCGCCAGATCCGGCGCCTGCTCGAAGCACTGCGCGACGAAGCCCTGCGGGGACCCTGAGCCCCTCGGGGCGCGGACAGGCCCGGAGACACTTCGGCGTCGCCGCCGCCGTGAGAGGACCGGCTCACGGATCTCCGGGCCCGGTGGTCCGGGTTGGAGTCGCCACCTGCCCCGGTCTCGCCCGGGGAGCGGCCACCCCTGTGATGGCCGCTAGCGCCCGGCCACCTCCGGGGTCCTGTAAGAACTGCCAATCACTGCTGGACCACCTCCTTTCTCCGTTGCCGAGAAGGCTAGCGCCGCCGGACGGCAAATGGGCCCGCGGGCGCCCGAGCGAGAAGGCGGAAGCCCCGGGAATCAGGCCTGGGGAGGCGGCCCGGGGATGCGGGCGGGCTCCGGCCGGGGCCGGAAGTGACGCCAGCAGAACTCGTTCTTGTTGTAGCGGGAGATGAGGGTGCTGCACCCGGGATGAGCGCACGCGCGGCCCTCGGAGTACACCTTCTTGGGGCGCCGTCCCGCCACCTGCTTGATGGAACTCACGGCCCTAAGGATGGCGCGCGCCGGGCGCTATGGCAAAGCCGCCGCCGCCCGGAGACGGGCCCTTCCTTCTCGGGATGCGGCGCGGCCGCCCGCTGCGGTAGCGTCCGCCCATGCCCGCCATGGTGCTCTCCCGGCCCGGCCCCATCGAGACCGGCCCGCTACGCCTCGAGGACCGACCCGACCACCCGCCGGGCCCCGGGGAACTGCTGCTCGAAGTGGCTGCCTGCGGGGTGTGCCGCACCGACCTGCAGTTGGCGGAAGGCGACCTCGAGGCCCGCCGACTGCCCATCGTCCTCGGCCACCAGGTGGTGGGCCGGGTGGCGGCGATCGGCCCCGGGGTCGAGGGATGGGCGCAGGGCGACCGCGCCGGGGTGGGCTGGCTCGGCGGGTGCTGCGGCGAGTGCGAGCGCTGCCTGGAGGGCCGGGAGAACCTGTGCCCGGCGGCCCGCTTCACCGGCTGGGACGCCGACGGGGGCTACGCCACCCGGATGGCGGCCCCGGCGGCATTCGCCCTGCGCCTCCCCGACCGCTTCCCCGATCTCGCCGCCGCCCCCCTGCTCTGCGGCGGGGTGATCGGCTACCGCGCCCTGCGCGTGTCGGGGATCCGCCCCGGAGAGCGCCTCGGGCTGTACGGCTTCGGGGCCTCGGCGCTGCTGGCCATCCAGGTGGCGGTCCACTGGGGGTGCGAGGTGTTCGTCGCCACCCGCTCCGCCGCCGAGCAGCAGCGGGCCCTCGACATGGGCGCGGTGTGGGCCGGGGGCTACGACGACCCGCCCCCGGCGCCGCTCGACGCCGCGGTCACCTTCGCCCCGGCCGGCGAAGTGGTGGTCGCCGCCTTGCGGGCCCTGGACCGGGGAGGGGTGCTGGCGGTGAACGCCATCCACCTCGACCGCATCCCCGAGTTCCCCTACCAACTGCTGTGGTGGGAACGGCAGATACGCAGCGTGGCCAACTTCACCCGGCGCGACGCCGCCGAATTCCTCGACCTCGCCGCCCGCCTCCCCCTCCACACGGTGGCCGAGGCCTTCCCCCTGGACGAGGCCAACACCGCCCTGGCCCGCCTGAAGCGAGGCGAGGTGAGCGGGGCGGCGGTGCTGGTGACCCACTGACCCCCGGTGGGCAGCGTCGCAGGATTCCGCGTAAGGTGGCGCCCATGACCATCTTCATCGTCTTCGGGGTCCTGGCCGACATCGCCGGAACGGCTCTGGTGATCGTCGGCGCCATCAACCGCAACCTCGACCTGATCGGCCCGGGAGCGATCCTGCTGGTCATCGGGACCATCTTCTGGCTGGTGGGCATCAAGACCAGGGGCATCATGGGCGGCCAGAGCCTCCGGTCCATGATGCGCGGCGCCTCCGGCATCAAGGAGGGGGGCATCCCGGCCCGGGCGGTGGTGCAGAGCATCGGCGAGACCGGCATGACCATCAACGAGGCCCCCGTCTTCTCCTTCGACCTGGAGGTCCACCGCGAAGGGCAGCCGCCCTATCCGGTGAAGGTCAAGCAGTTGGTGCCCCGCATGCTGGTGGGGGCGGTGCTCCCCGGCTATGAGGTGACGGTGCAGGTGGACCCGGCCGACCCTTCCCGGGTCGGCATCGACTGGAGCGAGATGCCCCGGCCGGCAGGAACCGGCATGGGGGCGGGCCTGCCCGCCCCGGGGACCTTCACCGCCGCGGCGGCGGGAGTGCCGGCCGCGGAGTTGGCCGACGCCGTCCGCAGCCTGCCCCCGGAGCGCCGGGGCAGCGCCGCAGAACTGCTGGCCCGGGGCCGGCGCGGGACGGCCCGCATCCTGGGAGCACGGGCCATGGGGACCGCCGGCGACCTGGGGGCGGTTGCCGCGGGAGACCCGCGCGCCGGTGACCAGGTCCTCCTCCTCGACCTGGAGGTGAAGCTGCCGGGGATGGACCCGTACCCGGCCAGCGTCCTCCACCGCGTGCCCACCCCCCTCCTCGGCAAGGTGGGACCGGGCCTGGAAGTGCCGGTGGCCGTAGGCCGCGACGACCCGGAGCGCGAGGTGGCTGTCGACTGGGAGGCCCTGGAGCCGGGGTAGCCCGAGTCACTTGTCGGCGGCGGCCGGCGGCACGATCATCGGCTCATGGAGGCGGCGGCCCCCACCCGCTACTGGCACCTCCGTGAGGACGGACGGGTGCAGTGCGACCTCTGCCCGCGCCGCTGCTCGCTGCGCGCCGGCCAGCGGGGCCTCTGCTTCGGCCGGGCCAGGCGGGGCGATGCCATCGTCCTCACCACCTACGGTCGATCGAGCGGTTTCGCCGTGGACCCCATCGAGAAGAAGCCGCTTTTCCACTTCCTCCCCGGCAGCCGGGTCCTCTCGTTCGGGACGGCGGGCTGCAACCTGGCGTGCCGCTTCTGCCAGAACTGGGACATCTCCAAGGCGAAGGCGGAGACGGTGCTGCGGGTCGCCGCCGCGCCCGAGCAGATCGCGGCGGAGGCGGCCCGCCTCGGCTGCTCCGGCGTGGCCTTCACTTACAACGACCCGGTGGTGTTCCACGAGTACGCGGTCGACACCGCCCGGGCCTGCCGCGCCCGGGGCCTGGCCGCCGTGGCCGTCACCGCCGGCTACGTGAGCGCGGCGCCCCGCGAGGAGTTCTACGCGGTCGTGGACGCGGCCAACATCGACCTGAAGTCCTGCGACGATGCCTTCTACCGCCGCTACTGCGGGGGGCGCCTCGCCCCGGTCCTCGAGACGCTGGAGTATGTGGCTCGCCACACCCGAACCTGGCTGGAAGTGACCACCCTGTTGATCCCCGGCCTCAACGACTCCCCGGTTGAGGTGGCGACGCTCAGCGCCTGGGTGGCGGAGCACCTGGGCCCCGACACCCCGCTGCACTTCAGCGCCTTCCACCCCGCCTTCCGGATGACGGATCGCCCCCCGACCCCGGCCGCCTCCCTGGCCGCGGCGCGCCGCCTGGCCCGAGCCGAGGGCCTCCGCTTCGTCTACACCGGCAACATCCGCGATCCCGAAGGACAGTCGACCCGCTGCCCCCGGTGCGGCGCCCTCCTGGTGGGACGGGACGGCTACCGCCTCACCGCCCGGGGCCTGGACGACGCCGGGAACTGCGCCGCCTGCGGCGTCCCGTGCCCGGGGATCTTCGCGGGCGCCACCCCCGGCGACGGCCGCGTCGCCGCCCCGCGCCGATGATCGGCGATCCCCTCTCCGGCTCATGGGAGCCCGCCTACCTGGAGGCGTGGCGCTCCGGGGCCCTCGACCAGAAGGCGGCGGCGGCCCGAGAGGAGTTGCGTCACTGCCGCGCCTGCCCCCGCGACTGCGGGGTGGACCGCTTCGCCGGGGAGACCGGCACCTGCCGGGTGGGGCGCCACGCCCTGGTGGCCTCGGCGTTCCCCCACCACGGGGAAGAGGACTGCCTGCGGGGACGCGGCGGCTCGGGCACCATCTTCTTCGCCGGCTGCAACCTGCGCTGCGTCTTCTGCCAGAACTGGGACATCTCCCAGCGCGACTCCGGCGCGGCCTGCCCGCCCGAGGACCTGGCCGGGCTGATGCTCGCCCTGCAAGACCGAGGATGCCACAACATCAACCTGGTCACCCCGGAGCACGTGGCGCCCCAGATAGCCGAGGCCCTGGCCCTGGCGGTGCCGGGCGGCCTGCGCCTGCCTCTGGTCTACAACACCGGGGCCTACGACGGCCCGGCTTCCCTGCACCTCATGGCAGGCCTGGTGGACATGTACATGCCCGATTTCAAGTTCTGGGAGCCGGCCACCGCCCGGCGCCTGGCCGCGACGGCCGACTATCCCGAACGGGCGCGTGAGGCCATCGCCGAGATGCACCGCCAGGTGGGGGTGCTACGCCTGGGCCCCGACGGCCTGGCCCGGCGCGGCGTGCTGGTGCGCCATCTGGTGATGCCCGGCCTGGGCGCCGAGACGGCCGCCATCCTCTCCTGGCTGGCCCGGACGCTCTCCATCGACACCTACGTGAACCTCATGGCCCAGTACCGCCCCGACCATCGCGTCCCCGCCGAGGCCCGCTTCGCCGCCGTCGACCGCCGCCCTCTGCCCGAA
>Ga0194112_10007521_pt1 | contig 14170 bp, 20 predicted proteins | sample TA2MahC400mmetaG_FD_146191 | JGI IMG/M metagenome (GOLD analysis project Ga0194112, IMG submission 146191) | Freshwater microbial communities from Lake Tanganyika, Tanzania - TA2015016 Mahale Deep Cast 400m | ecosystem: Environmental > Aquatic > Freshwater > Lake | place: Tanzania: Lake...
TGACATGGGTGAATTCCTAAGACCATTGGAAGAACTTGAGGATTTTGCGGACTGCCTGGCAGTCAACAGAATCAACAAGTACCTCAGAGAAGCAATGTTCAGTGGGCAAGGGTGGCAGATAAACCAGCCACCCATTTGTGATGGAACGTCTCCGCGTGATGCGTTCATTCGCAACGAGATTGCTGCCCTGAAGAAGATTGACGAGACTTCGGTAATATACAAGAGATTCTTCTTGTAGCAATATTAAGGATAATTGAGATACCACCCAGCCAGGGTGGTTTTCTCTTTATGGGTAGTCTCTTGACATCAGACTACCCTTATCTGTATGGAAGGAGGTGAATAATATGAATACAGAAAACAAGACGGCTTGTGTCGAATGCTGGAATCGTTTTCCAGCGTCCGTGCTCAAGCCTGTAGCAGTACCATGCTACCGGTTTATCTGCCCAGAATGTTATGGGCAGGTAATGAGTAGAGTTGGGAAGAAAAGGCGATTTGCATTTTAGTTAGCCTTTTTGGAGGGACCCCTGGGAAACTGGGGGTCCCTCTTTTATGGGTAGAATTTAGATCCCTTGGACAGGGCTGCCCAGAAAGGAAAACATGAGGAAACTCTTGGTTGCGCTGGTCATCTTGGCTGGCGCAATCGGTCTCCTTTGGCTGATGGAGGCTACCAAGTCTCCTGCTTTCTGCCGGATTCCGGTCGTTACTGCGCAAGCGGGAGACGATGCCTGGGGCCTCGCAGAGAAGTACTGCGAAGGAGAAAGGAGAGAGGTGGTCGATAAGATCGTCTCTCTGAATGGGTCCTCGCAGATCATGCCGGGACAAGTCATCCTCCTTCCCACTAAGTAGGGGGGAAGGATCCGAGGAGTGGTGATCCTATACATATTATTATAATTCACCGTTAGAGAGACCCCTTCGGGGGTTTCTCTTTTATGGCTAACCCCTTGACTGGGGAAGTCGCGTCGACCCGATCACGCACAAGCATCGGGAGAAAGGTGGAGGCTATGCCACCCACAGTTCTTAGCGAACTGATTGTAGCCTTGACCGGAGTTGTTTTCAGCTCCGAATCAGGTTACAAGGCATTCGGGACCAACGTCAAAGACCCTATTATGGGCGACGTTGACTTCGACAAGTTCACTCAGTGGCAGACTGAGCTGCTCAATGCAGCACAGACTATGGCTGAGTCGTTCTCTGACGAAGAGGACCCGGATCGGTATGAGTCTGCTCTTGACGACTTTGAGTCGTTGCTTGAGCAGGTCCTGCCGCAAAGGCCGGAGTAGCTGAGACTCCCCGCTAGTTAAGTCTAGCCGAGGTTGGTAGCCGCCTTGGGAACAGAAGGTACCAATAGAAGAACAGACGCCGCGAAGGCCTGCCCGATGGGGTGGTAATGCGTCTGTTTTTCTTTTATGGCTAACCCCTTGGTTGGGGAAGTCGCGTCGACCCGATCACGCAAAAGATCGGGGGAAAGGAGGGCGTCAATGCATTTCTTAATGCACGGGCTATGGCTGAGTAACGGTCACGCCTTTGACATCCCGCCATTCGTCCTTCGGGACACCGATGGCTCGGTCATTGCCGAGTACCCCTACACAGGGGAGAAGTACGTAGAATACGACTTCTTCATCGGTAACCCCAAGGCCGGAACGGTAGAGCATGCCAATGCCGAAAAGGCATACTGGCAGTACTGCCGCACCTACCTGGCTTAACTGCCAGAAGAAGAGAGAACCCCCTTCGGGGGGTTTTCTCTTTATGGCTAGATCCTAGGACAGGACTGGCCAAGGAGGAAAGTAATGTCATACAAGGAAACGGAAGTCGAGGAAAGGGTGTACCGGAAATACGGTCTCGCTGCCTCGGAACACATCCTGCGTAATGCACGGGCTATCCAGGACAATGCCAAAAACAGGACCAAGAAGCAAATGAGCTTGGAGGTCGCAGTCAAGAAGGCAATCGAGTGGATGTATACAAAGTATCCACGCGAACAACTGAGAGACCTCGGGATGATGTAATTTCCCGCCTTGCCTGGCTTAACTGCCAGAAGAAGAGCGAACCCCCTTCGGGGGGTTTTCTCTTTATGGCTAGATCCTAGGACAGGACTGGCCAAGGAGGAAAGTAATGCAAATCAACGACCAAGACGGTGGGAGGTGGAGTGCAGAGGTTTCAATGCCACTGCGCTGCCTCCTGTGTGACGCTACAATTAGAGCGTTTTGGGACTCATCCAACGGTGGGTTCTGGTCTTACCTCGACGACGCAACGGAAATATCCATTCAGCCTGGGTACGGCTCAACGTTGGATGGTGACAACTTCCGGGCATACCTGTGCGACAGGTGTCTTCGACAAGCGGCAATCAATAACCGAGTCGTTTGGCTTGGTAATTGGTTGATGGACCACCCCGAATCCGGATTGGAACTGGGTCACTATCCAGACTGGGAAAAAGAAGGAGAGGAAAAAGAAGAAGGAGAATGAATCAACGAGAGATACCGTGCAGCCAGCACGGTTTTCTCTTTATGGGCAGAATTTAGATCCCTTGGACAGGGCTGCCCAGGAAGGAAAGCATGAACCGTAAAAAGGTCACGTGGTGTGGATGCATGCAAGTGCGTTCCGCCAAGGATGGGGTCGCTGACCTCTTCAGCCGTCAACTCGTGGACGGAAAGCTTCGTGGAGAAATCTGGGAGCTGTTCGAAGCGAGGAGCATGGCAGAAGTCAGAGACGAGCTGTCGGACCTTGCATGGGGTTTGGGCAGGATCATCGGTGGGTTTGTCAACAAACCCTACGTTCGGATTCCAGGAGATGGAATTCACTACCGCAAGGTGGTGGACCGGATCGAGGACTACGGGTGTATGAGGAGCAGGCGTTTCCTCATCGAAGGAAAGTGCCCCAACGAGTGAGCTGAAGAAAGGCAGCTCAAAAGAAGGAGACCCCCCAAAAAGGGGGGTTTCCTCTTTATGGGTAGTGATAAGACCTCAAACCTCAAAGGAGCAATAATGAAACAGAAAGCTGTGTTAGTAGATATTGACGGTACTCTCGTCAGTATTACGGAGAATTGGAGTGCAGAAAGGGATAGTGAATGGGTTGAAGAAACGATGAATGCGGTGGGGTATGAAAAAGGTATTGAATTGGTGAAGGAGTACAGTAAGATAGGGTACAAGATTGTGATTGTTACAGCAAGGGGTCAGAGTTGTTATGAGAATACGGTTAAAAAGTTGAAAGAGATTGGTGTGTATGAGTATGTGGATGTGATGATGCACAGGACTGGCAAGTATGAGAGCACGAGGAGTGCTGTGTGGAAGAAGGCAGCAATTAACATGCTGAAGCACAAATATGAATTTGTGTTTTCCTTGGAAGATGAAGAAGGCAACCAGAAAGTTATGCGGGATTATGGCATGATTGTCATCGATGCAAAGACCTGGTGGTAATAATAATCCTTAAAATATTGACCTCGTAAGAGGTTTCTCCTTTATGAATAGACATCCGGTCACTCAATCCCTAAAAAGGAGGTCGCCATGAGTGATAACAGTCCCATCCACAATCCAATTATCAACAACCCATTCGAGCCACGAAAGGAGCCCGAAACCATGAAGTACGTAATCCGCAACGAACGAGGTGAGATGTATCAGAAGGAGGTATGGTACGCAGGTATGAATCCTGCAGAAATGCGGAGCATTGACATTATTAAAGCTCTGTGGGATGCTGACAAGACTCTGCTTGAGATGTACCTGAATGAGCAGAGACACAACGACAAGCATCCAGAAAAGAAGGCCTTTGAGGGTGTAATGATGGTCGTTGATGATTCGTATCTGGACATGAGGTCAATCCTCAAGGAGTTTGCGGGAAAGGTCCGCATGAGTGGAATGGCGACACATGGAGAATGGGATTTCTCTCCCCTGCACGTTGTCTCGTACCGATTCCTGATGGAGGATTCATACATCAGGAAGATTGATGGGGAAAAGGTCAAGATCAACAGAATCAGCATGTATGAAATGCTGGTGACAGAAAAGAAAAGTGATAAAAAGCCTGGATTCGTTATTGAGTTCAGGAGTCATGTCAAGAATTCACTTGGTCAGGTGTATACAAAGAACTGGCCTGTGGTCTTCCACATCAACAAAACTCCAAATGGTGTTCGGTTTCTGTGGAGGAATAACAAAACTAAAGAAACACATTGGGGTGTGGGCTACTACTCCATAGCAAGAAAGAATGGTGTACCACAATTTCCGCTGGTGACAGAAAAGATGGCTAATGCATTTCAAAGTGTCAGGAACAAGATGGTCAAGCACCATGACATTCATGAAATTCTCAAGTACATTCCGCTTCAAAGCATTGAGGGAGAGAGTCATCATCCAATGAGTGTTCTGCAAGATCAAAACGATACATGGTCATCGTATCAATACCCGATTGATCAATTCAGCGTCTACTGGATTGGTGGTTCAACAAGTGTCAAGGACATCTTGAACAAGGCCTTTGATACTAAGCGTGATGAGCAAGGTAGACTTGTGGGTGGAATCACCAAGAAGGCATTTGGTGGTTTGAACAACATCGACAACTTCATTGATTTGCGTGCAGCAATTAACGTTGTGCGAGCATTGCGCGGGTTTGATCCACACATCTTTGAGAAGATGAATACAGAATACGTTGAGGTGTGGACTCACGAAGAAGACGGAATAAGATTTGTGGAGCCGCAAAACATTTCTCGGTTTGCATTCTCGACAACTAGGGATTTTGCTAATATTAGGTATCATTTTCAGCACTTTGGAAATGATGAGGATCTTGCTTTGAAATTCTTTATGGAGGGATCACCACGGGTGACATGGATGATAACTGACACTGTCCGCGCATTCAGAGGAATTCGGTCACAGAGGCTGCGTCGTGCGATCAAGGCTGAGATCAAGCGACAGAAAATGGATTACACTCAGATTCACGATTATGTTATGCAAGAATGGAATAAAATTAAGCACGAAAACCAGGTGTTTAGTTCCACGACACTGTGGAAGAAGCATGGGAAGCTTCAGCACACCATGATCTCGCCAGATATTCAACTGGTGTTGCCGTCAACAACTCACGAGATGATTGAGTGGGGCAATACACAGTCCAACTGCATCGGCTCTTACGCTGATCGTGTTCTCAACAATGACACAATTATCGTTGGATTCAAGGACAGCAACGGTGAATGGATTGGACATGCGCAGTTCACGGAGAAAGGAGAACTCAACCAACTTCTCGGTAAGCACAATCAAAAGATTGAGGACTCATACAAGAAGGTGATTGTTGACTTCTTGGTCAATGAGTTTGAAGTATCAGCAGACCAATACTGGGGGAGGTGATTAAATTGAGATACTTAACGCGTTTAACGCGTAACATATATAGATTATACCAATGCTTATGTCAATGTAATATAATAATTATTAATAACAAAATATATGTGATTCGGGTAGGCCTATACCTAAAAGCTAAAGCGGGTAAGCCTATACCTAAAAGCTAAAATTCTTTTTTATGGATAGATCCTAGATCTAATCCTAGGGGCCTGAGCCGAAACTACAGGAAAACCCTGGTTCTCTCCACCAGGCTGTATCGAGAGATGCAGCAAATAAAGTTGAGAGTCACAGTGAAGCGGACACGCTGTGGTTAAACAATAATGTTCGCCATTAGCATGCAACTGGGAGGTTGACATGTTTCTGTATCTGAACACCGCACCCAAGGCAAACGCCAAGAAGGATGGTGGAGTTTTCCACACCGTCCTCGTCGGCGTGAGCAAGGAGGTCCTTGCGGAGAAGACCGGCATCAGCCAGTCGGACCTCAAGGACCTCAACCTGAAGGTCACGATGGAGGTCTTCCCCGAAAAGGTGGACCTGTACACGCGGGCCTTCAAGAAGGCTCAGGCCAAGGGTGCCAAACTGGTGCTCAAGTGTGACGAGATCATCGTCACCGAGCTCAAGCCGAACGACTACACCACCCTCGACGGCAATCTCGTTAAGGGAATGCAGTGCTCGGTTTGGGCAGACGGTGAGTCCCAGCTGCAGATCAAGCGGGGATCGTTCACGGTCTCTGCGGAACTCGCAGAACTCCTCGAGGACGACGAGGACACGCTCTAGAGAGAGCAAAAACTTGCCTGGCTTAACTGCCAGAAGGAGAGAGAACCCCCTTCGGGGGGTTTTCTCTTTATGGCTAGATACAAGATCCCTAGGACAGGGCTGGCCAAGGAGGTAAGTTATGGCTTATAATTACAAGAATGCTCTCTGCAACAAATGCAAAGAGCTAGTCTTGAAAGGTGAAGGCAAATGGCTTAGCTGGCCATACCATCACACACTGTGCAATTCGTGTTACAACAAGAAGTTCAAGAAGGACAAATTGTTCTGATTCCTAGGAGATTACCCCCGAAAGGGGGTTTTCTCTTTATGGGTAGATTCTAGACTCCAAATCTAGCATCTAGATACCCAACCGCGCATGGACGGCCTCTATGCACTAAGCCACAAGGAGGTGGTAACGATGTTTCACGGCATCGTAAACAGAGGTGATGGCTGGTTCCGGGTCATTACCTCTCTCAAGCTTCACGGGAAGGATAATGTTCTCGAAGAGTTTGAGGGTGGGCCTTACTGGCCCGCTTTCTTGGAACACTTCTTCCCTGATCGATACAGGGTTGAAGTCCGCAAGATCCACGGCAAGGGTCTCAACGGAGTGAAATCCGATGACCCCAAGTCTGCGTTAACACCAATAGCGCAAGAGGTGATCCGTTGGTCTACTGCTACAGACCAGTACAGCCTCCGCATTAAGAATGCCGAAGTTAAGAACAATACAACCTGGCTCCATGAGCTTGAGAATATTGGTCTAATCATCGGTAATTCAAAGAAGATGAGCAAGAGGCTTTTGGAGCTTGTTCGTCTATCTTGTGCGGCAATGTACATTCCCAAGAATGAGCTGAAGGTTGAAGAGATTGATTATATCAGCCTTGGATGCATTGATTCCGATGTCGACGGAATTAGTGCTATTAGCATGTCGTTGGCAGTTAGGTGCATCCTGGCCAATCCGATGGCAACGGAAGAATGGGTTCAAGAGCAGATCGAAAACATCTATTCTGGTGAAACTACAGTCGTTCAGCTTCGTGTGCTGACGCCAAGTGGTTTAATCAAGGGTAATGCTCTTGTTCTACCGGATGGTATGATGAAAGGATTTGATATCAGGACATTTGCTCCTAACATCAAGTCAGAAATTCGTACTGTTGGGTGGAATTGGATCACAATTGAGCCGTCGCACTCAGTGCTTCCCGTTAAGTCAGACGACTTGACTCACGCAATTTATCAGGAAATTGATGGTTTGTATGCCGGAGACAACCTGATAAAGACACTTGAGAACGTCTTGGACAATGCGTTTGAAGACCTCAAGAGTGGCAAGCGTAGCAGGTGGATGACTAAGCTGGTGGACAGTGCTGAGATTATTGTGCGTTCCGACTCTGGTTTGCAAGAAGATAAGTACAGGACACCAAAGTCAACATTAAAGATGGTGCAAACAGCCATTGCAAAGTTGGATAAGCTTGGAATCCCCTTCGAGGCAAGTCAGACTCTGAGGTACTTGACTGTAAATGGACTGTCTATGCAGTTCCTGGGTCGTGAAACTGGTGTGGTTGGTAACGTCTGGAGACAGAAGAACAAGCACTGGATGCCAGTTCAATGGGCCTATAGTGCTCACATTGTGACACAAGAAGTCCTCAAGATCTTTGGTTTCAAGACAACCAAGGGTCATTGGGGTTATTATCATAATAAGACTCGTTGTTTTGTGGTTCCAGGCGATTATTTTGCCAGGAATTTGGTCAATCATGGTGGACCTGACGAGGACGATATCGTGAAAGTCCATGTCAGGATTGTTGATTTTGCTGACAGGCAGCAATTGATGGCATTCATCCTCCGTAATCCGAACGATTTCGGTGAATGGAGCATGATTCCCATCAGAAAGTATGGCCCAGTGTTTCACAATTACACGGAAGTACCTCCTACAATCAACTACCAGGAGCTGATAAGTAAAGTTCCTCAGATGACTACGCTGAATGCACAAAATGCAATCACCTACGGTCAACTTCCTGGAACTGCAAACCTTGTCATTGGCAAGAAATACAGTCTTGCTGATGAATCTCGTTGCCGGTTGGCTTCAATAAACTTCCCTGGAGGTGTTGGTAGTTCAGTTCTGCCCAAAATGATGTGGTATGCACTCAATAAGACCTACATTCCCTACTGTATTGCAACGAATGAGGAAATCATCGACGCTCTTCAGCAGGGTCTTGCAACTCCAAGTGACGTTCTGCTAATCAAGAGCTGGTCAGAAAAGACATTTAGAGACCTGCTTGTCAATCATGGTAAGAATGGAACCAAGATGGACATGTTCTGGATGCAGACTCGTCTTCCTGACAAGTATGCCAAAGACATTGATGCTACAAGTATTCAGGACTCTCCGTGGTGTCAGCTTCACATTCAGCGAGAAATATTGGTAAGAACTAAGGTATCAGCAATGCTTGACTTTATTAATAGTAGCATTGTTATGCCAGAAGTTCTGGTCAATCTTAACTTTACCGAGGAAGAGATTGATACTGCTACTAAGGATGTCGAGAAGATGTCTACCAAGTGCAGTACGATGTCTACAACCCAATGGGTTGAGTATGTCTGTGGCTTGTTTGATCGCGTGGATCAGAATCCTGAGAAGGGTATCGAATACATGAACCGCAAGATCTTGGCTATGGCGTACTGCTCAATTATCAAGAAGCAGAAGTTTGTCAAGGCAAACCATGATCGTTGGCTCTACGCATTTAGTTCGAAGAGCCATCGTCAGCCTACAGATTGGCTCATCCGAGCTCTGCAGGCTCTTTAATAACTCCCTTCTAAAGGGGGTGGAGTGACTGTCTAGACTATAGACTGTCTGTTTAGTTCCTTTCTTCTAAAAAGAACGGATGAGTCCCCTAACAATCACAACCACAAGGAGAAATGTCCATGTCATCCAACCAGAATCTCATCTACATCAATACGCCCCCAAAAGTCAACCACAAGAAGGACGGGTCGGTTTTCTACACTGTCCTCTGTGGTCTGTCCAAGAAGTTTCTCGCGGACAAGGGCATCGATGTTGACCGCCTCACGATGAACATCTACGAGAACCAACTCGACAAGGTCACAAAAGCATTTGCGGCCTGCAAGAAGTCGGGTTTCAAACTCGCCATCGCAGCAGAAGACATCGTCGTCACCGAGCCCAAGGCGAACAGTTACGTGAACGCCCAAGGAGACCACGTCACCGAGATGCAGGCCTCTTGCTGGGGCGAAGGAGACACTAGGCTCGTCGTCGTAAAGAACAATCTCAGCGTGAGCGACGAACTGCAGGCCCTTCTCGACGAAGTCCAGCCAGACTCCGACACGCTGTAATCCAACGTTCACCCCCGTCCCAGTAGATTCGTGCTCCGGCGCGAGTCTACTGGGACTTTCTCTTTTTTAGACTAGTCTTCAAAATTCAATTTAAAGTACATACAAAAAAGAAGGGTGTAAACCCTTATCAAAGGAGAACAATCATGAAACTGTCCGAAATGACCAAGCAATCTGTTCGTGCGCGTGATCTCATTGAGATTGCTGATGCACAAAACGAAATTGCACGCAGAGAACTAGAGCTCGTCTCTTGGGTTTCACCGCTGGGCGACTACTACATCGAGCCTCGGTCGGTGATTCAACAAATAATCGAAAGCCAGTCTTGGAGATAGTCAAACCATCTGCATGACACCTCCCAAGTGGGTGAGTGGTCGGTACCTTTCTGCCGGTCACTCACCCACAGGTGACATATATTATTGTTTTTTTAACCTAAACCAAGAAACGGAGAATACAAGGTGCTGAAAGTATTGAATACACTACGCTGGGTGTATGTCGGATTTTTGCTTGGTGCAACTACCATGTGCTATCTGATATCTGAAGGCGAGAAAGTAGAAGAAAAAGAGAAGTTGAAAAAGAAGTCCAAATACGATGACCCGGATTGGGTGCAAGAAAAGATGTATGGAGAATACTCACATGCGTAAGAAAATTGCAATGGTAATAACAACTATTTGTTTTGTTATCGGTTTATACGGTGGCAATCGTTACATTACAAGGAGAAAATAAGTGAATACTAAAGAACAAGAATTTATTGATGCTGGCGATGCCTTTGATATCGCTGTCAGTGAAAGTAGATTGTTGCACTTCAACGGCGGACAGGCTCACATTCAAATGTGGGAAAACCGCAATACAGTGCTTTCAATTGATTTTACTACACCCAGACCACAGATTACAATCTGGCTCAGTGAACGGTACGTTCAAGATAACAAGCACGCGTGTGCAAATTACAAAGAACGGTACAAAAACTGGTCAATGAAAGAACACCTGTTCAATCATTTCCAAAAATTTCCAATTGAGGAGGTAGCATAATGGCATTATTCATGCTGGGATTTATATCATGCTATGCGCTGATGGCAAGTCTCTACATTATGATGATCAGCAACCGTAATGATCGTCGTCCTTTTCCCGCTCGTTGGGAAAAGTGACGATAATCTCTTTTTTCCCACTAACTTCTAAAGTACATACAAAAAAGAAGGGAAAGGAGTAACAATTGGATTGGTTGACCAACCTATTAACAGCAATACTTGAATTCTTCCTTCCAGGAAATAACACTGACTCATATTAAGTTAATAAAGGAGCAATATGAAAACTGAAAAAGCAACCAAATGGCTTGGCAAGGCGACAGCAAAAACAATCAATGCAACTGGTAGTCTGACCGGTAAAACTGTTAATATTGTTAAATCTGCACCTGGCAAAACCACAAACAAAACAAAGTCGATGGTGACTTCGTTTTCTAGTGGATACAAGTCAGTCCGTCCAAAACTTGAAGTTTCAGACGAACTTGAAGAGCTTATCGATACAGTTTAACCAAAAAGAAGGGTATAGGACTGTCCTTACCCTTTGCACACAATAAAAACAAAATTACATACACAATAGATTATATAAGGAGAAATATAAAATGTCCACATCCATCCTGAGCAAGTTCAACCTGTCCAGCGACCTGTTCTCTGCAATCGCAGAAAACATCGACGCTCTTCAGTCCACTGCTCGGACTCAGTCACTTTCCGTTGGTAAGACGGTTAAGTTCACTGGTTCGATCAACGGCACCGAAGTTCCCGCCGAAGTCACGCTGCGTGAAGCTGCACTTTCTCGTCTCTCGGTTCTTCGCCAGACCAGCCCGTACTCCGGCAAAGAGTACCTGCTCGTCACTGGTGTCATGAACCCCGTAAAGCTCGATCTCAACGTCAACATCAACGGCGAACAGATGAGCATCATCAACCTGCTTCATGTCGCAGCCAAAGATTCTGGCTCGGACATCGACCGTGCAAAGTTTGAGTCCAGCCTTGTGGCAATGGGCATGAACTTCAGCGGTGGTATGCCCTTGTTCTTCCAGCAATTTGGTGCCAACGAAGACGGTATCAAGCATGCCATCAACGCCTTCAAGACTGCAGGCGCTGTTGACGTTATGAAGACGATGACAACTCCTGGCCGTATTGTGGCAGCATACCAGCACAAGTCTGGTGTTCCTGTCAGTTCGTTCGAGCTCGGTACAACCGACCGTAGCAAGAGCCGTACTAGCCAAGGATTCTTGAACCTTGTTGATGCAGCTATTGACACTTTCCAACGCGTCTACAGTCTGCGTCTTGAGGCTCACGTCCTCACCCAAAAGATTGCAAACCTGCCTCAGGCCAAGGTCAAAGATGCCGAAGCCAAGCGCAAGGAACTCATTGACCTGTCGCGTCAATGGGTTTCCAACTGGTCTGGTAGCCAGCAGCGCATTCAGGTTGCAAAGAACAATGCTCAGACTCCTCTATCCATCTACGACCCGGTGAATGCCCCTTGTGGCCGTTTCACTCTCGAAGTGGCTGGAGAGTCGGTGGCTTGCGACCTGTGGTCAAACTCGGCACGTGCTGAGCAGACATCACAGGTAGTCACCGAAGAGGTCAACGAAGAAGACCCCTTCTGAGTTAATGTCGTGGTGGGAGTTCAGGTTTCGTGATTGTGCCTGAACTCCCATCACACCGCATCGGTAGGTTACATCTCATCAATGCATTCAGCACGCTTTTTGACGTAGGCAATGCATCTTGAGAACAAGCGGTTCGATTCTGCTTCGATGCGCCGAGTATCCTGGATAAGACCAAGAACATGGCACTTATAACCATGTAACGATGCGGGTTATGTCCCGTAAGTTGTCGTGTGATTAAGATTGGCCTCACCGATCTTAGTCTACCTGTGAGGCAGGTAGTCCAGGGGAAAGTCTAAGTTGTTAGTCATCTCACAAATAGCATGAGTGTCTGGGGAGATCCCAGAACAGCTGTCCTTCAGCCGATGAAACACTATTTGTAAAAACTAACTGCAATACACAACTAGCTAATAGCCTGTAGCTTTGACTTGTGTATAAGATTTTGGCTTATACGGTAGATAACTGTAAACCCGTAATATAGGAAACTATATTAATCCGATAATACATACGAGGGTTCTTACAAGTAGTATATATTGTCCAGTTAGATCTTTTTGTAGAAGATTGCGTGTATAACGCGTCTTAAACGACACTGTGGTGTGCCCTATAATACGTCCATGGTCGCAAGACGTTAAAATGCGTAACCTTGGCCTTTGGTACGAGGGTGACATTAGTGTCAGTGTCTGGTATATGCACAAACAGCGTCGTATCAATATACCATTAAGATCTTTTTAAAAAGTTCATACAAAGGAGAAAACATGCCAATCACCGAAGAAACCATCAACGAATACGTCTACAGCAGTGAACAAATGATTGAAAGTCAACGGCAAATGATCGAAAAACTCAAAGAAGCCATTGAACTCAAAAACAAACTGTACAATACTGCCATCGAATACGCTCAACTCATCTACAAAGGTCTACAATCAACCAATTCCGAGACCAAAGCCAATGCCATGTGGCACCTAGCCAATCTCGCTCAACATGAGGAGACAAAATGAGGCAACCAATACTTCCATGTATTGTATGCAACAAAAAAATGAATTACCTATGGCCAGAAGAAGAACTAACCAACGTAGATGATGGAGTTGACTTCTACATGACTGGCTGCTACGGATCCAAATTCGACCTACAGGAATTTACAGCTATCCTCTGCGATACCTGTCTAGAGACTGCCTACAATAAAGGACATGTAAGGTTCGTTAAAGAATATGACATACTATTCTAATGTACTTACCAGTGTATATGGCTTAGGCTGTATACACTGGTAAATATTTTTTTCTATAGAGCGAGAATCGCCGCAATTAAAACTTTAATTTTAATGCATATGATTCGAGCGATTTATTTCGTCTATGGCTTGCATACAAAGGAACAATATGATATATTATTGTTCCCAAGTAAGCTAGTCATATAAAAGGAGAAGTAAAAAGACTATGCCTCGGCAACATCAATCTTCAAGCATGAAGAAAGTCCTTACCGAGTTGTTGCGGTTAGGATTCACAGTTGAAAGAGCTAAGTCGGGCGTTTATAAAATTGTCCCCCCTCCGACAATTAAAGGCCCTATGTACACAACTCATGGCACAGAGTCCGCTCTGCACCCAATGAGACGTGACTTTAAAAGAATATATAATATAGATATCCGAGTATGATTTAAACAGTTTATGCGGGCCAATAAAGAGTCGGTGTAGGTTTGGTGGTCACCTGCATCGACTCTTTATTACTTGCCCCTGAATAATAATATTATTATAATTTTTTATTCTAGGGCGAGAATCGCCGCAAAACAATAATGCTATATCTAATATACATATATACATACATAACAGACAATAACAAGACATAATAAAGCATAAAAACCCAATATACCACATTTTTGTTAATTAAAACTATTTTTAGGTCCCCTTCCACGTGGGGGCCCAGTTGTAAGGTATATAAACTTGTTATTATCTGTTGGGGATTTTGTCCACGAAGTGGGGCAAAGTGGGGATTCAAACAATGCTTAATACATTAGAGATAATGTTGAGGGTTCACAATGTTTCCTGTCAACTTTAATCCCTTAGCAACTTATATTGGTTATATTCATATACGTATATATTTAAAGTAAGGTTTTGATTTGCGGCGATGTCATATTTTGGATGGTTTTTATTGGCCCATACAAAAAGACGGATACGAGTTATTAATA
>Ga0194112_10007523_pt1 | contig 14167 bp, 11 predicted proteins | sample TA2MahC400mmetaG_FD_146191 | JGI IMG/M metagenome (GOLD analysis project Ga0194112, IMG submission 146191) | Freshwater microbial communities from Lake Tanganyika, Tanzania - TA2015016 Mahale Deep Cast 400m | ecosystem: Environmental > Aquatic > Freshwater > Lake | place: Tanzania: Lake...
CCGCAGCAGGTCGAGGACTCCCAGGCGATCTCGAGGGTCTCCCCGGGGCTGAGCCGCTCGCCCCCGGCGGGCGCGGTCACGCGCAGCGCACAGGGATCGGTCAGGATCGAGAAGGTGGCATCGCTCGCGTCGCTCGCCACGCCGGCGGCGTCGGTCACCCGCAGCCGGTAGCCGCCTCCACCGGGCCCGCAGGAGAACACGGTGAACGCGTAGCTCCCGGTGTTGGGCGCCGCCGGCGCGATCAGCGCGCAGACGGCATCCTCGTGGAGCAGCTCCAGCGCGACCGTCGTCCCGCAGCAGGCGCCCGCGTCCCAGTGCAACGTCACCGTTCGACCAACGCAGAGCGTCTCGCCCCCGTTCGGCGAGGTCACCGTGAGCGCGCACTCGCCGGCGATCTCGAAGGGACCCTCGCCGTCCGCCGACCGCAGCGTCGAGAGGTCCGTGACGCGCACCTGGTAGCCGTCCGGCCCTCCCGCGCAGGCGGCGGCCGGCCACTCGTAGCTTCCGTCGTTCTCCGTCTCCCCCGCGATCTCCGCGCAGACCTCGTCGTTGCGCAGCAGCTCGATCCTGACCAACTCCCCGCAGCAGGCGCCTCTCTCCCAGGCGATCGCGACCGCATCCCCGGGGCAGAACGATTGCCCCGACGCCGGCGCCGTCACCCGCAGCTCGCACTCAGGAGCGATCCGCAGCGTCTCGCCGCTCTCGGCGCTCTGCAGGGTGAGCGGGTCGGTCACGCGCACGCGGTAGCCCTCGTCCGCGCCCGGGCAGGGGGCGACGACCCAGGCGTACTCGCCCGAGTTGGAGGCCGCGGCGGCGATCGTCTGGCAGACCACGCCCTCGTGGAGCAGCTCCAGCAGCACCGTCTGGCCGCAACAGGAGCCGCTCTGCCAGGCGATCAGGCACTCGCTGCCGGTGCAGAGCAGTTCCCCGCCGGACGGATGGAGCAACGACAGGGCGCAGGGCTGCTCGATCGCCCAGACGTCGTCGCTCGCGTCGCCGGCGCCCGTCTGCGGATCGGTCACCCGCACGGCGTAGCCGCTCCCGGGCCCGGCGCAAGCATCGGCCGTCCACGAGAAGTGGCCGTCGTTCTCGGTCGCCGCGGCGATCGTCGCGCACGGCTCGCCGTCGAAGAGGAGCTCCACGCTCACCGTCTGTCCGCATCCGCCCCTTGTCTGCCAGGCGATCGCCACGCTCTCGCCCGGGCAGAAGACCTCCCCGCCATTGGGGGCCGTGAGCTCGATGGCGCAGGGAGTGGTGATCGAGAAGGGCGCGGCGCTCTCGAAGGCCAGCCCGCTCGCCAGGTCGGTCACCCGCAGCCGGTAGCCCTCGGCATTCTCGCCGCAGCGCTGCACGACCCAGGCGAGACTGCCGTCGTTCTCGGTGGACGCGGCGATCGGCAGGCAGACCCCTTCTCCGAGCAGCAGGTCGACTCTCACCCAGGAACCGCACGTCCCCGATGCGCTCCAGGCGATCTCCAGGCCCTCCCCGACGCGCAGCGCGGCGCCTCCCGCGGGCGCGAGGATCTCGATCCCGCAGGCCGACGGGGGTTCGACGATCACGAAGGGCGCGGCGCTCTCGTCCGCCGCCGTTCCGCCCCGCTCGGCGACGCGGATGGTGAAGCCTCCGCCCGCCGGGCCGCAGGGAGCGACGATCCAGGCGAAGCCGCCGTCGTTGGCCGTGGACAGGGCCAGCGTGTCGCAGGGGACGCCGTCGAGCAGCAGCGTGATGCCGACGGAGTCGGCGCAGTCGCCATGAGAGCTCCAGGCGATCGGCAGCTCCGCGCCCATCTCATAGACGCCGCCGCCGGCGGGGGCGATGAGCGTCAGGCTGCAGGGCACCGGCGCGGGGTCGATGCGAAAGACGCCCGCGCTCGTCGCCGCCGCCGAGCCGCCCCGTTCCCTGACCCGCAGCGCGTAGCCCTCGCTCTCGCCGGCGCATGGGACCGCGATCCAGTCGAAGCTGCCGTCATTCGGCGTCGCCGCCGCCAGGAGCGCGCACGGCGTGCCCGCGCGCAGCAGCTCGATCGAGACCGAGTCGGCGCAGGCGCCCGAGGCGCTCCACGAGACGGCGACCCCGTCCCCCGCGCGAAAGGCCATGCCGTCGCCCGGCGAGAGAAGGGCGAGATGGCAGGGCAGCGGCGCGGGGAGGATCGCGAAGGTCCCGTCGCTGGTGTCGCCCGCCGGCCGGGGAGCTGAGGACTCGCTGACCCTGACGGCGTATCCGCTCGCGGCCGGGCCGCAGGGTTCCGCGATCCAGGTGTAGACGCCGTCGCCGCCGGGGCAAACGGCGATCGTCGCGCAGTGCGAGCCGTCCCGCAGCAGCTCGAGCGTGACCGAGTCGGCGCACGCGCCCGACGATTCCCAGGCGATCGACACCGGATCCCCCGCCGTGTAGGTCTCGCCGCCGTTCGGCGACACGAGCCCCAGCGCGCACGCCTCGGCGGGCGGCGGGACGATCACGAACGTCCCCGGGCTCTCGTCGGCCACTCCCCAGGCTGGATCGGTGACCCGGATCGAGTAGCCGCTCGAGTCCCCACCGCAGGGCTCGGCCGCCCAAGCGAAGGACGTGGCCGCGGCGGCCGCGGCGGCGATCGTCGCGCACGCCAGGCCGTCGCGAAGGAGCTCCAGCCTGACGGAGTCGCCGCAGGCGGACCCGGCTTCCCAGGCGACGAGCAGCGTCTCCCCGACGCGCACGCGCTCCCCCCCGAGCGGAGCCGTCAGCCGGAGCGAGCAGACCGGCGCGGGGCGCGAGCGGATCGAGAACTCGCCGTCGCTGGCGTCGGCCTGGCCGCCGGGAAGGACGACCACGCGGACCCGATAGGCCAGGCTGTCGGCGCCGCAGGGGCTGCAGAGCCAGGCGTGCTCCCCCGTGTCGGGGATCGCGGCGGCGATGGTGTCGCAGACTGCGCCGTCGCGGATCAGCTCCAGCCGGACCTGTGACCCGCAGGGCCCGTCCGTGGACCAGAGGATCGTGTGGACCGAGCCGGCGACGAGCCACTCTCCCCCGTTGGGCGAGACGACCGCGAGCCTGCAGCGCGGGCTCTCCGGGCTCTTGTCGCCGCAGGTCGTCGCCAGGAGCGCGAGGGCCAGGACCGGGATCACGGATCCGGAGTGCCGGAGCATCTTTCCAACCCTCCTGTGCCGATGCAGACCGTGGCGTCCCCGCGGCTCACGGGGCAGGCGCAGGCGCGGACCGCGGCCCGCCGCTCCGCAGCGCGGCGGCGAGCCGCTCAACGAACGACGATCAGCCGTGCCGACTCCTCCAGCTGTCCCCACTGCAGCCGGACGAAGTAGACGCCCCGCGGCACGACCCGTAGAGCCTCGTCGCGGCCGTCCCAGGGAAGGCGATGCTCGCCCGCGCCGAGCGGCCCGTCGTGCAGCCTGCGCAGGCAACGCCCGCTCGGGTCGAAGATCGCGACTCCCGCCGGCCCTCCCGCGGGCAGGTGGAAGCGCACTTCCGTCCCGCCGGTCAGCGGATTCGGCGAGGGGGGCGCCAGCATGAGCCGCGGGCCGCGCCGGACCATGGGCGCCGAAGCCGAGGTCGCGCACTGCGCGGGAAGGACATCCAGCCCGATCCATTCGACCGTGACATAGACGCTCTCGCCGCGGACCACGGGCCCGCCCAGGTTGCAGTAGTCGTAGCCCCCAGGCACCCACATGCCGCCGGCGGGAACGGGGCGGACGGGGTCCGCCAGGCTGTAGATCTGCACCCAGGCCGGATCGGTGGACGCGGCGTACAGGTGACTGCCGGTGGCCGCCAGCCCCCCGGCACGGACCAGGTTCTGAAGGCGGTGGAAGCCCCGGCTCACCGGCAGCAGGGGATTCGAGATGTCCACGACCTGTAGCGAATCGGCGGACATTCCCCGAGACAGATAGAGGTAGTCGCCGCTCGCCGTCAGGCCGTAGCTCTCGGGATACGCCGGAGCGGCCGGCAGGGCCGCGACGATGACCGGAGCCGCCGGCTGCGAGACATCGACGACGACGAGCGCGGACTCGGAATCCGTCAGACCGACGAAAGCATAGTCGCCGGCGACTTCCAGCCCGACGGGGAATCCGGGCAACTCGAGCGCCCCGATGATGGGCAGCGTGTCCGCCGCGGAGCCGTCGACGACCCGCAGCGCGGGTCCTACGAGGGGGTATCCCGCGTCAAGCAGGTAGGCGCGGTCTCCGACCGCCTCGATGTCGAGCGTGGTCCCGACCGTGGCCGCCGAGCCCCGCAAGATCGGATTCAGCGGGTCGGAGACATCGACGCGGCACACGGCCCCGTACTGGCCGACATAGGCGTAGTGACCGGCCACGCTCACGCACTCTGCGGGACCCACGTCCGCGTACCCCGCCGGCACCGGCGCCGAGGGATCGCTGACATCCATGACCTGGAGCCCGCCGTTGTACGGGCCCTCCACGACAGTCAGATAGGCGTGGTGGTCGAGGACGTCGAGCCCGCGTGTGCAGCCTTGGACCTGCGCGCCGCCGACGGCCTCCGGCAGCGAGAGCGAGGCGATATCCACGACCTGCATGCCGCCCAGGCCACCGACGAAGGCGTGGTCTCCGGAGATCCCGCAGCCGACGGCGGAAACCTGCACTCCGGCCAGCACTGCGGGCGCGCCAGGATCGGCGACATCGATCGCGGTGATCCCCTGGCGCACTCTCGAGACGAACAGCACGTCCCCGGCCAGGGTGAGCCCACGGGCGCCCGGCATATCCAGGGTGGCGACGACGCCGGGAAGCAGGATATTGGAGACATCCACGACGACCAGGTCCAGATCAGAGATGGCGAAGGCGTGCGTGGGCGTGGTCGTGACGGCAATCCGTCCTTCGGCCGGAATCGTGTGCATGACCCAGGGGGCCGAGGGATCGGAGACATCGACGATCAGCAGACCCGCGTAGCAGCCCAGGTAGGCGTAGTCCCCCCGCACCGACACGGCGTAGCCGTCCCACCAGTGTCCGGGCGGAAGCTCCGGCAGCGTTCCCTCGACCTGCGGGCTCTCCGGCACCGAGACATCGACGATGACCAGTCCCTGCAGGAGGCTCGCGACGTAGGCGTAGTCCCCCTGCACCGCGATCCCGGTGGTATGGTCATCGATCGGCAGCGACCCGACGGTCGACAGCGAGAGGGGGTCGCTGATGTCGAGGATCCGCAGGGCCCCGTCTCCCCACGCTCCGTGCACCACATAGGCGTAGTCCCCGGAGAGCGCGATGCCCTCGGGGTGGCCGGGGAGAGGCGAGATCTCGACGGCGTGGATGTCGGTCGGGTCGGCGATGTCGACGACGACCAGGCCGAACTGGGAGTGCAGGGCGAAGGCGTGGTCGCCGCGAATGGCGACGTCCCCGAACCACTCGACGGACTCGAGACCGCCGATCCAGCGCATGTGCTGGAGGTAGTCGGCGCAGGCCCCCCGTGCTGGGGGAGCCGGGAACAGCGAGGCGACGAGGATCAGCGCCGGGAGCAGGGCCGGCGCCCGCGGCGGGCGCGGACCTGCGGCGACGGCGCCTCCCCCGATTCCCGCCCAGAGCCCGGCGGGCGTGAGCTTCGATCCGATGGCGTGGATGCGCATGGCGGCCTCCTGATTCGTGGGCGCGGCTTCTCGGTTCACATGCCCACTTCCAAAGGCACGCGCCGTGCCGGGAGGACAGGGGGGGCGGAGGAGTTCCGGGAGAGCTCGCCAACTACTTGCCGGTCCTTGCATTGGGAGCGCGAGGCATCGGGGGAGGATTCGCGGATGGCCGGCGGGGCGGGACCGTCGTTGTCCGATCGGGCAAGTCGGGCATGTCCGATCCGGGCAGCGCCCCCCGGCGCCCGGGCACGATTCCGGGCGAGGGCGCGCGCCGTCACGGTGCGCGCGCACGCTCGCGGTGGCGCGATCACGGTTCGGGATCACGCTCGCCTGCGCCCCCGCCCTGGAACCCCCGTCGACCGCCGCGATGGCGGCCGAGATCAGGAAGCGCAGGAGCCGTGCCAGGCGGGCGCGAGAATGGAACTCACAGCGCGGGAAGGGATTGCGATGCCGGGGGGAGGCGAGCGCAGGCCGCGCCCCCCCGCCGTCGCCAACAGGCGTTGTAGGCGGATCACCCCGGGTTTGCGCGGCCGGGGGCGAGCGGGCGCCGGCCGGCTGGGGGCTGGCAGGCGCGGCCTGGCCGGGGGCTAGCAGGCGCGGCCTGGCCGGGCGCGCCGCTGACAGTTCCGTTGGCGTTGCGCTCCGTCCCGAGATCCGCTCTCAGTGCGCCGAGTGGACGAGGTAGACGCCGCCCAGAATGACAAGCACGCCGCAGGCCTGGCGCAGGCGCCGGGCGCCGGGCGAGCGCTCGGTCCAGTTCAGGTAGCGCTGCACCCAGCCCGCCCAGGTCCCCGCCAGCACGATCACCGCGCTGTGACCGACGCCGTAGAGGAAGAGCAGCATCATGCCCCACAGCCAGTGGCTGGCGGAGACTTTCAGGGCCACGCCGAGCATCGGCGCCATGAAGGCGAAGGTGCAAGGGCCGACACCGACGCCGAAGAGCAGCCCGAGCGCGAGCGCCGCCCAGAGTCCCCTGCGCTGCCCCGCGGCCGGGCCCGAACCCTGCCAGGGCAGCGGGATGACGCCGAGGAAGTGCAGACCGAGCAGGAAGAAGACGAGCGCGATCGCGTAGTTTCCATAGCGGCCGACGTCGCCGAGCATGCGGCCCAGCGCTGCGGTGACGGCGCCGATGAGGGCGATCGTGATCAGGATCCCGGCGGCGAAGACGAGCGCGGTGACGAAGGCGCGCCGCGTCGTCCGCGGGCCCTGCTGGCCGATGAAGGCGACGATCAGGGGGATGCTGGCCAGGTGACAGGGGCTGAGGACGATGCTCAGCACGCCCCAGGCGAGCGCCGCGCCGGCGGCGACGAGCACGGATCCCTGGACGGCGTCGGTCAGGACGGCGAAGAGCTGCTGCATGGATCTCCCTCTCGCTGCGCGGCGACCTCGAGCGTCCGATGACGACGCGGGACGACCTCGGGCGCTCGATGACGACGCGGGACGACCCGGGCTCGTGATGACTCGGGAGCGAGCTCGGGGGGCGGCATCCGCGGCGGCGCCGGCCCGAAGCTGCGGCCCGGCGGACGCGCTAGCCCTTGGGGCGAGCCGCGTCCAGGTCGACGCCCAGTTCCTTCCACTTGTTCAGGATCGCCTCCTTGGACATGAACCCCTCGTGGCGGGCGAGTTCGCGACCGGCCGCATCGATGAAGATCTGCGTCGGGATCATGCGGATCCCGTAGCCCAAGGCCTCCTCGCGGCGCAGCTGCACGTCGATGAACTCGACCACCATGCGGCCCTGGTACTCCTTCGTCAGGTCCTCGAGGATCGGCGCCATCGTCTTGCAGGGGATGCAACCGCGCGACCCGAGGTCGACCAGCCGCGGCAACCCCACCCCTCCCGCGGCGGCGGGGAGCTCGCCCGCGCGGCCGGCCTGCGCCTCCGGGCCTGAAGAACCGGGCGCATCGGATGCGAGGAACTGCTCCACTGGTACTGCGGCGCCCTGCTCCGGAATGGCCACGGCGGCGGACGCCTCTCGCGAAACGCTCTGCACCGCGCCCGGCGAGGCACTCTCCTTCAGGTAGATCATCAGCGCGAGCGCCGCGAGGGCCGCGACGACGATGCCGATGCGGACTCCCTTGGTCATCGCTCAACTCCTCTCCGGCGCCGGGCCGATCGCCCGGCATGGCGCCCCACAGGCCTCGCCAGTGGGATCGCCCGCGACGGCGCCTCGCAAGGCCTGCCGGCATGATCGCCCGCCTCGGCGCTTCGCCGGGCCTCGCCGGACACCGTCATCCGATCCATCCGTGCCGGCGGCCCCTACGGGCTGCCGGTCCCTTCGGCTGCGGCTTCGGCTTGGGCTTCGGCTTGGGCTTCGGCCTTGGTCGACTCGGCTTCTCCGACCCCGGAGGAGGAGGGCGGTTCCAGCGCGCGCCGGATCCGCTCCCTGAGGTAAGCTTCGAGCTCCTCCCCCCGGCCCATCATCTCCCAGATGTCCTTCAGCTCGAACCAGTCGGCCTCCCGCCGCCCGTTCCGGCGCGAGAGCACCAGCGCCGGGCCGTCCTCGAGAGCGAAGCCGGCGTAGAGCGGCGCGTTGGCGTCGTCCTCGTAGTCGAGCGGCAGCCAGAGCAGGCGGCCGCGGGCGAGATCGGCCGCGAAGTCGGCCGCGAGGATGCCGGCGACGACATCCTCCATGCGCAGGCAGGTCTCGCAGCGGAAGGTGCGGTGGAAGTAGTAGGCCGAGACGACGAGGCTGTCGGCCGGGGCCGGCGGCGTCGCGCCTTCAGCGGCGACGGTCGAGGCCCCCGCCGCCCGGCCGCCGGCCGCCTCGACCGCGGCCGCGCCGCCAGCGGGCCGGGCGTCATCCACCCCGGCGCCGCTCGCCGCCGTAGCGCCGCCGGCCGCCAGGATCGCCGCGGCCAGCAGCGCCGGTGCACCGAGCAGCGCAGGGAGTCCGCGCAGCGCACGCAGGCCGTACGGCGCACGCACGCCGCACGGCGCACGCAGGCCGTACAGCGCACGCAAGCCGCACGGCGCACGCAGGCCGAGCAGCGCACGCAGGCCGCGCAGCGCATGCAGGCCGCGTAGCGCCGGCAGGCCGCACAGGTCCCCCGCCAGCCGCCGCGCGCCCCGTGCGTGCGGCGACAGCAGTGTCATCCACGACGATTGGCGCACGCTCAGGCCCTCCCCTCCCCGCCGCCCAGCATGGCGCGGATGTCCTCGGCCGAAGGCACCTTGCCGACCGACTTCACCTGGCCGTCGATGACCAGACCGGGGGTCATCATCACGCCGTGCTTCATGATGTCGTCGATCTTGGTGACCTTGGTGACCTCGGCCTCGATGCCGAGCTGGCCGACGGCCAGCGTGGCGTTCCTGGCCAGCTGCTCGCACTTCGGACAACCCGTGCCCAGGATCAGGATCTGCTTCATGATGCTCTGCCTCCCCATGGCGGCGCCGCCGGCCGCGTCTCGAGGCGCCTAGAAGAGCGCGCCGTAGATGAGACCGCTGCCGGTGGCGGCAACGACGACGAGCAGCACATAGGCGAGGGTCTTCTTCGTGCCCATGACGCTGCGGATGACCAGCATGTTCGGCAACGACAGGGCCGGGCCGGCCAGAAGCAGCGCCAGCGCGGGCCCCTTGCCCATCCCGCTGCCGATCAGCCCCTGGAGGATCGGGACCTCGGTCAGCGTGGCGAAGTACATGAACGCCCCGGCCACCGCCGCGAACAGGTTCGCGGCGAGCGAATTGCCGCCCACCGCGCGGCTCACCCAGTGGCTGGGGATCAGGCCCTCCTCGCCCGGGCGCCCGAGGAGCACGCCGGCGACGAGGACGCCGAGGAGCAGGAGCGGCAGGATCTGCTTGGCGAAGCTCCAGCTCGAGTCGAACCAGGCGCCGAGCTCCCCCTTCGCCCGGCTGGTGACGATCGAGAGGCCGACGATCCCCGCGCCGAAGGCGGCCAGCGGCTGCCGGGGCAGGAGGAAAGCGAGCAGCGCCGGAGGCACGGCGATGGCGACGGCCGCCCAGAAGCGCATGCCGAACCAGGCGACCAGCATGGCCCCCAGACCGAGCGCGCCGAGCCCGGTCAGCACCCACTTGACCGAGTGGACCGCGTGCCAGAAGCCGATCGCCTGCGCGGGCTCGCCCCAGTTGGCGAAGACGAGCACGGCGACGAGGCTGGCGAAGTAGAGCGCGGTCCGCCCCAGCGGCCGGCCCGCCGCCGTCTCCGGCAGGACCGCCGCCGCGGCCGCCTTGGCGCGCTCCTCGCCGCGGAAGAGGCCGTGCATGGCCAGCCCGATGAGCACGCTGAAGGCGATCGCCCCCACGGCGCGGGCGATGCCCAGCTCCACGCCCAGGATGCGGGCGGTCAGGATGATCGCCAGAACGTTGATCGCCGGGCCCGAGTAGAGGAACGCGGTCGCGGGTCCCAGACCCGCGCCCATGCGGTAGATGCCGGCGAAGAGCGGCAGGACCGTGCAGGAGCAGACGGCGAGCACGCTGCCGGACACCGAGGCGACGCCGTAGGCGAGGACCTTCTTCGCTCCCGCGCCGAGATAGCGCATCACCGAGGCCTGGCTGACGAAGACGGCGATCGCGCCGGCGATGAAGAAGGCGGGGATCAGGCAGAGCAGCACGTGCTCGCGCGCATACCACTTGACCAGATGGAAGGCCTCGAGGAGCGCGCGGTCGAAGCGCCCGCCCCCGACCGGCAGGAAGTAGCAGGCCAGGAACCCCGCGGCCAACCAGAAGGCGGCCTTCCGCTCGCGGCGCCACTCCATGGGCTAGCGGCCTCCCGTACGGGCGGCGGCGCGGGACGCCTTGCCCACTGTGGCTCGAGTCGCCTCGCGCGCGGCGGCACGGGGCGCCTTGCGCACTACTGCGCGCGACGCCTCGCGCACTGCGCTGCGGGACCCCTTGTCCACTCCGGCTCGGGTCGCCTTGCGCACGCCGTCGCGTCCGGCGGCTCCGCGCGCGGGCCGGCCGGCGCAGCAGGCGCGGGCGACATCCCGGCTCTCGTCCGCCGCGGACAGCAGCACGGCCTCGACGCAGCCGAAGAAGTCCAGGATGCAGGGCACGCGCAAGCTGTAGTAGACCTGCGCGCCGCGCCTGGCGCCGTCGACGATGCCCGCCTCCCGGAGGATGGCCAGGTGCTTGGAGACGGTCGACATGTCGGCCTCGGCCATCCCGGTCAGCTCGGCCACGCAGCGCTCGCGCCGGGCGAGAGCCTCCACCAGGAGCAGCCGCGTCGGATGGCCGAGGGCCTTGATGACCGCTGCGCGGGCGCGCAGGGCATTTCGCTGTCGATGGTCCATGAACGCCTCCGCAGTCTCCTCGTCCCGGCCCGCCCGGGCCGCCGCTCCACCCATCGGGCCGAGGCAAGGGTTTCTATATTGCCCAAATCGCCAAGCAATGTCAAGGCCGCAGACTGCCTCATGCGCGGGGTCGCCGAGGCGGGAGGTCGCACCGGGGGGCTCCGAGGTTCCGGGGGTTCCGGGGGTTCCGGGGGTTCCGCGGCAGGCACGGCGGGCGCCCCGTCCCGGGGCCCGAGTCACGAGCGCGCCCGAGATCGATCGCGCCTCTCGTGCGGCCCGTCTCTCAGCCGGCGCGGTTCAGCGGGATGACCTCGCGGTCGAGGCGCCCGTCCAGTCGGTCGCGCGCGACCTCGAGGTCGTAGCGGGCCTGGAGGTTCAACCAGAAGCGGTCCGACGTGCCGAAGTAGCAGGAAAGCCGCAGGGCGGTGTCGGCGCTGATCGCGCGCTTGCCGTGGACGATCTCGTTGATGCGCCTAGGCGGCACGCTGATGTCCTTGGCGACCCGGTACTGGGTGACGCCCAGCGGCTCGAGGAAGTCCTTCAGCAGGATCTCCCCGGGGTGGATGGGCGCCAGACGCTTGCGCGGCATGCGGGCCTCTCAGTGGTAGTCGGCGATCTCGGCGTCTTCGACATCCGCATCCGTCCAGCGGAAGCAGATGCGCCAGCGATCGTTGACGCGGCTGCTGTGCTGTCCCCGGCGATCGCCGGCGAGCCTCTCCAGCCTGTTGCCCGGCGGGATGCGCAGGTCCTCCAGCCGGACCCCGCTCAGGCCTCATCCCCCTTGACGAACTTGTGCACGGCCTGGGGCGAGACGTCCAGCAGCCGGGCGGCGGCGGCCTGGTTGCCGCCGCTCGCCTCCAGCGCGCGGCGGAACAGGTGCCGGCGCGCGCTGCCGAGGTACGCCTCCAGCGAGAAACCCTCGTGAGGGACCGGCAGCCCGGCGAGCGGATCGCGGCGCGTGACGGGCTCGGCGATGACGAGGTCCTCGGCCTCGAGGAGGTCGCGCGGGCAGAGACGCGCCGAGCGCTCGATCGCGTTCTCGAGGTCGCGCACGTTGCCCGGCCAGGCGTGGGCCTGGAGCCGCTGCAGCGCGCCGGTCGAGAGGCGCTTGGGGCGCCGCAACGAGGCGTTCACCCGGTCGAGGAGCTGGAGGGCGAGCTTGGGGATGTCGCTGGCCCGCTCGCGCAGCGGCGGGAGATGGACGATGCCGACGGCGACGCGGTAGTAGAGGTCCTCGCGGAAGCGCCGCTCGGCGATCTCGCGACCGAGATCGCGGTGGGTGGCGGCGACGACGCGCACATCGACCACGACGCCCTTCTCGGCCCCGACGGGCTCGATCAGGCCGTCCTCGAGCACGCGCAGCAGCTTCGCCTGAGCGGCGGCGGGCAGCTCGCCGATCTCGTCCAGGAAGAGCGTGCCGCCGTCGGCGCGCACGAACAGGCCCTGCTGGTCGCGGATCGCGCCGGTGAAGGCGCCCTTGACGTGGCCGAAGAGCATGCTCTCGACCAGCTCCGCCGGGATGGCGGCGCAGTTGACCGGGACGAAGGGGGACACGCCGCGCCCGCTCAGGCGGTGGACCAGCCGGGCGAAGAGCTCCTTGCCGGTCCCCGTCTCCCCGAGGATGAGGATCGGGGTCGTCGAAGGCGCCAGGGCGACGGCGGCGTCGACCGCCGCGCTCATGCGCGGGTGGTCGACGGTCAGCCCGAGCTCGCCGATCGCGGTCGCCGGGTCCTCGGCGCACTCGCCGGCCTCGGGGTGCTCGCCGGCGCCGCCATGCTCGCCGCCGCCGCCGAGCGCGCCGCCGCGGCCGCGCGCGCCGCCGGCGCGCTCGCCAGCCCCGCGCGCGGAGCCGCTCCTGGCGCGGGTCGCCGAGACGCCGGCGCGGACGGCGGGCATCTCGGGGGCGGTCAGATCGACCTCGCAGACGAGCGGGCGCTCGCGGGTGACGAACTGCGGCGGACGGACATTCAGGACCTGCGCCGGGATCTCCCCGCTCGCCGCGAGCAGCAGCCAGCAGGCGTGCATCTGCGGCGTGCCCGAGGCGACGGCGATGAAGTAGCGTGCAGCTCCCGCCCCGGGCCGCGCGGCGTCGGCGGAGCCGGGGCGAAGGCGGTCGCCGGGGCGGTCGGCCGGCCGGCCCGATGGAGCGTCGCCTGGCGGCGCGGCAAGCCGATCGGCCGGGCGGGCGCCCGGTTGCCCCGCCGCCGGGCCGGGCGGTCGGCCGCGCGCCTGGTCGGCCTCGATGATCTCGCGCACGTGGCCCCTCAGGCCGCGCAGGATGGCCAGGTAGTCGGTCGGGTCCTCAAGCGCGATCTCGCGGACCTCGATCGCGAGCTGCGGCTGGAGCGCGGCAAGCGCCTTGCGCGTCGCCTCGGTCTGGCGCGCGGTGCGGGGGGTGGCGAAGAGGATCACCCGATCGAAGCGGCGCGCCTCGGCGAGCGAGAGGACCGGCCCGGGCTGTTCCTGCTCGCCGACCAGGCCCAGCGCGTAGGGGTCGTGGAAGCCGGTGAAGGTGAGGAGGGTCTTCATCGCGTTCGCGGCCGACATCGGCTTCATGTCAGGTCTCCGCATGTTCGGGGATGTCAGGGTTCAGTCTCCGCTGCTTCTGGATTCCCCTCGACCGCGGCAGCGAGCGCGCGGAGCGCCTTGCAGGTTCGGTCGAGATCGAAGGTCGCCAAGTCCGCGGGGCGCAGCACCGGGCTCAGTTGCGCCTGGATCTGCCTGCGCAGTGCAGATAGGCGCCCCTCAGACACGTCCAGCGGATCGTTGGAGGGCACATCCAGTTTCGCCCTGACCGCCTCGACAAGCCCGGGGTCCCGCAGATTCAGCCCGAGTTCGCGGACCGCGTGATCGACATCGTAGAAGTCCCGAATCGCCGGCTCGCGGCGCGAGAGTGCAGCGCGGAGTTTCTCTGCCATCGCTTCTCGCATGGAGATCGCGGATACGAAGAAGGCCGGGACCATCGCCAGCCCTGAGAACGGACTGAGCAGCAGTGTGCGGACCTCGCCTCTCACGGCCGGGAAGAGCAGCGGCTCCTTGAGTCCGATCTCGACCCTGATGGTCTCCTCTTCCTGCCCCAGCAGAGACCGGTATCGAACAGCGCCGACATACTGACTCGAGTCAGTAGTCCTTCTCGATCAATCGCTGCGGGAAGCCGGTCTCGGCGGCCGTGAACCGCAGAGCCTCCCGAAACAGGTCGGGGTCCTCGTGGATCCGAATCGCTGCCGGGCTATGCGGGGCCATTGAGCACAACTCCCCAGCGAAGATCCGCCTTCCCGCGCTTCGGCAGCCCGGGAACCCAGGGAATCAGACTGGATGTCGCCGCGAGTCGGCGCTCGAGCCGGCGCAGCGCCACCTTCTCCGCCCC
>Ga0194112_10007527_pt1 | contig 14157 bp, 15 predicted proteins | sample TA2MahC400mmetaG_FD_146191 | JGI IMG/M metagenome (GOLD analysis project Ga0194112, IMG submission 146191) | Freshwater microbial communities from Lake Tanganyika, Tanzania - TA2015016 Mahale Deep Cast 400m | ecosystem: Environmental > Aquatic > Freshwater > Lake | place: Tanzania: Lake...
CGCTGGCTATATCCTCCTTGTCCTCCTTGCTGTAGCCCCTCAGGAGGCTGACATACCTTTCCATTGCGGACAGCTTGTCGGCAATCTTGTTCATAGCAACCCCCTCGCTGCGACCCTGCTAACCAAGGCCGAATCATAAATGTCGTCGTAATACTTCCTGTCAAGGTAGGCTGACATTATCCCTGCCTCATCCGCGGGCCTAGCAGGGCTGTCCTTGAGCACCTTGCCTTCCTTGATTATGCTGAACTTCATGTTCGTGCCCGCTGTGTTCATGACAACAAGGTCAAAGTTGTCCGTTCCCAAAGCCGAGGATATTTTGTTGATGAGGAAAAGCTTCTTCTTCGCCATCTCAGTCCTGTTCATGGGCTTGAACGACACCGCTATGTCGATGTCGCTCAGGGGCCCGGCTTTGCCTGCCGCAAGAGAGCCGAACAGATAGGCGTGGCTGACGAAACCCGCCTTCTTCAGCGTCTTTTCCAGCTTCGCTATCCTGCTGTCCATGCCATCCATGGCAAGTATTTGGCGGGCTGCTATAAAACGCTTGCCGTATGAGGTGCGAGGCGCGGAAAGCCTGTTCAACCACGCTGGAATTTACGTTTTGTTAATTTCAGCAGGGTTGTTCATGGGCACGTTATAAGCTTTACGATGGCATCGCATAGTTTATATAAAAACTTCACGATGGCATCGTATAGTGCCGTTCTGCCTGTAGAACGATTTTATACACTTTCGTTCAGTTGACTGACCGATATGTGCAGCCCTTCCCACCAAAACCTCATTTCACGAGGCGGCATTCGCCTATGCGCGTTGCTGCTGCGATGCAAGGCTTTAATGGTGTTGAATTCGTTGGTTCTGTTGAGATAGAGTTTCTCAGTTGGGTGTTGAATCCTCGGTTTCCGGATGTGCTTTAAGAGGTTGTGATTAAGCGCGTCAATCGAACCATTCTTTCTGACAGTTGCTGCAGTGGTGTTTATATGTTGGGCATGCAGCCACAGGCCGCCAGAAGAGTGTAATGCTGTTTGGTACAAACACAAATTCCGATGTATAGCTCACAGAATCGCATCCCGGGCATCTTCTCTCCAACAGCGAATCAATGTATTTCGCCAGCGCTCTAAACATACCGGTTGCCATGCTGAATAGTTATAAAACAGAAATAAAAAGTCATCGCTTGGCATCGTGAAAGGGCTCGGTTGGATGCGAAATACGGATGCATTCAAATTGCTTTCTTCCAATGAAATTCAATGAAAGCCGAGTTGTATGAGAACCCGCTTTACTATGACATAGCATTTGGATACAGGGATATAGCCGGCGAGGCGGCCTTCCTAGATTCGGCTATCAGAAGGTATGGAGCCTGTAATTCAAAGTCGGTTCTTGACGTGGCATGCGGAACGTGCGCCCATTCTGTTGAACTCGCAAAGCGCGGTTACAAGATAACCGCCCTGGACAAGTCCAGTCATATGCTTGCATTTGCAAGGCAACGATTTGCCTCTGAGGGTCTGGCTGCAGATTTTTACGAGGCTGATATGGCCGGATTCAAATTGGACAAAACTTCCGATTCTGCGATATGCATGGGCAACAGCATGGCTTATTTGCTGGACGACTGCATGATTCTTTCACATCTGGAATCAGTTGCAGCCGCGCTGAAACCCGGCGGGCTTTACGTTGTGGATATGGATAACCACGATTACTGGTCACGCAGGATGCCAGAGGGGGTTCTGACCAACAAATGGGAGGCATCCCGCGGAAACACAAGGGTTTGTGTTAATCTATGCAAGACTATGCTCGATACCAAGCCGCGCAAAAGCAAAATAATGCTTTCGCTTTCGGTCAATGATGCCGGCAAAGAGTTCACGATAGAAAATGAAGACGTTTGCAGGGTTTTAAGCCAGCGGGAGCTTTCGGATGTTGTTGAATCCGAGGGCAGCTTTGAAGTCGCCGGATATGCGGGCGGGTTTGGACTGGATATTCCGTTCGGCAAAGACATCTGGAGAATGATAGCAATGCTCAGGAAAAAGTGACACTGAATTTATCAAAAAGCCGCACCAAATCGGCTCTCGTTTCGGCATCGGTTTTGTCCTCCCGAGCCAGCTTTTTGAGTTCTTCTGCCATCCCGCTCGCCCTAGCAAATGCCTCCCTCCTAAAAGCATGCACCATGTCCCAGTTGTCGTTTTTCTTGGAATCCCAGTAAAGATCCGAGCATTTCTTGGGGCTGCCCGCAAGAATTCTCACTTTAAGTGTGAGTATGGGGTGCTTCCCGAATCCTTCCATCAGGTCATGCAGATACATTCCCAAAAGTTCTCTGCTCCCCTTTCCCGATATATAAAATATTCTTCCATTTTTAATCGTGTCGGCAAGAGCCTCGTGCAGCGCCTCTATGAACCATTCTGCTCTGGTGCCTGATGCGAGGCTTGCCATGTCAAAGATTTTTTCCGGAATGATTTTTTTGTCCCTCACCAGCGCATGCCCGAGTTCGTGGTGTATGTGCGACTGCTTCTCCCCGTCGAGCGTTTTTTTTCTGTCTCCCCTTCCGCGCAGGGCATCAGCCAATATCCTCATTGCCTCGCCGCGCTTGGTTTTCAAATATCCCGTCTTGCGGCAAAACAGGTAAGCCTCGGCGTATTCCCTGTAAAATATGTCTTTTCCGTATAGTTCGGTTGGGGAGTGGAAAGACCTTTTTATGTCCTTTGCCAGCTCTTGCCCGAGAAAAATCAGCCTGTAGCCGCCTATTCTGCCCGCCTTTTTTATCTTTGCAAGCAAAAATGACGGGTTGCCTTCATATGAATCGCGCGCGTTGTAGAATATCCCCAAGGGGCGTATCTTTTCGTTGATTCCGTCGTTGTCATAAATGCCGTATGCTTTGTTTTTTATCCTGATTTCTGAATATTTCCTGTTTTTGGCTTTCTTCCATGATTTTGCTTCGGCTTTGAGCCAGCGGCTGAAAAGTCGAGATTCTATGGATTCACACGGGTGAAGGCGGTTCTCGGTTGCATATTGGTACTCCAGAAGCTCCCTTGGCGTCCTCGGCGTGTTTTCCCTGCCATTGGATATCTCGCAGTTTCTTTTCACCTGCCTCTCCATGCATGCTATGTCCATGTTCCCGTCCTCTGCCGCCAAAAGATTCCCAGATTGCCTTTTCAAGAACCATGTTAGCAAGCGCGCACGTCCTGTCGTCTATTTTCCATATGCTCCCGTTTCTTATAAAAGCGTTATAGGGGCAGCCGCCGCCGCATATGGAAAGGGCTTTGCATTTGTAACATTCCGGCATATTGAAAGGCGACCTTTTGCTCCACTCTATGAAAATTTCGCTTTTGTTGGGCTCTGTTTTTTTGTCATAAACGCTCCCGCAGAAGTATTTCTTGTTTCCGAGGAAGGCGTGGCACACGCCGATTTCTCCCTCGGGGGAGAGCACAATCTGCCTGCCGCATCCGGCACCAATAGTAAGGTATCTCGTATTCGGTGTTGAACGGTTCCGGCTCCCTGATGTCCTCGACAATGCGCTTTCGTGTCCTGAATGGTCTGCCAAGGGCATGGCCGCAGTCAGGGCAATGCTGAAGTTCGAGCTTCTGCCTGCGGTGTATCTGCGCCGGCAGCTCGCGGTTATGCGGCTCGTGGCCCTCGAGCGGGCCAAGCTTCTTCGGTTCGCTTGGTTCCTTGTCAGGCTTGAAAAGAAGCGAGCGCACGGCTTTGTTGGTGTCCTTGAGCTGCTGCTCAAGCTCTTCGAGCTTGAGGCGAAGCTCTCTGTTCTCCGCCTCAAGCTTCTCGTCGCGTTTCTCGATGTAGTTGACGTATGCTCTCAGATGCGGATGCTTCTGGAGCAGCTCGTTCACGATGTGGGACCTGTCCATTAGGCAATATATTATGAACGAGGTGGGATTTCAGGCTAACGGATAACTATTTAACGTTCCGTGGGTGAGCAGGTACATCAACCCCAGCGCTGTAGAAAACATAACAAAACAGTGCCTGCAGACAACATTCTCGGTATCAAAATTCCAGCATGTAACAGATGATATGGGATTATGGCGGGAAATGGAACACTTAAATAACTTACTGCCTAATAGGAGGATATGAAAAGACGCTCTTATGCAGAGGATTTGCCAAGGGAATATCAAAGCCCCGCCATAAGGATCAACGAGATTTACAGGTCCCGTGGGTTGGGTTCTCTTTGGGGTCCGCCTTGGGATAATTGGGGAAATTGGATGCCTTCTCCTAGGTAATCGGGTATTTTGTAAATAAAATCCCTGTAGATATGCCCTCTGTTTTTGACAAACTGCAGAAATGCAGGTTCCAGCTTGTCTTTAATTCTGCCCACCTCTTTATCCCATTCGGATTTCCCTGCAAAACCGCTTTTTATGAGGATGCCGTTGGGAGCGAAAAGGTTTGCCATGGCTTCTGTGACAAGCAAAGCCCCCTCCTCATTGTATATTTTTCGGAAAAACTCCGTGCTGTTGCCGGTTTTCATGTCCATCAGATGGACAAGCTCGTGCAGCATTATCGGGAAAAGGTTCTTTTCCTTCAGGTTTGACTCTATCAGTATCCCGGATGCGCCAAATGGCGTGGCTTTTGTTTCAACAGGGTTCCAGCACACATAGACGCATACCTTTTCCGCAGGCGGTTCGAACATCCTTTCCAGCAGGAGGATTTTTTCCCGATACGCCTTCGTTTTGCTCTCCAAAGTGCTTTTTATCTTTTCCAGAGAGACCTTTTTTTCTTTCCACAATTCATAAAAACCATTGTAAAATTTTGCCAGAAGGCTTTCCACCATTTCATACCGGTCTGGAGGAAGCAGCGACCTTAGCTCATCCTTCACCTTTTTATAATTATTCAAGGTGAATGTATCCTCATACCGTCTGTCTATCCTTTTGAGCCCAATCCTGAATTTCCTGTATCCAGCCATGCCTGTTTTTCTGCCAAAAAACAGCGGGTACTCTCTAGCCGAAAACCTGTGATAGCAAGCCAGATTTTCTATGTGAGTGTACAAATTCGTGACAAAATTCACTTCAAATTCCATGCGCATATCATCCACTTATATAACTGACTTTTTAACCCACAAAACAACTGTGCATATGCACATACGAAAGGCACGGTTGGGCGACCTTAAGGCGTGCGCCAAGATTCATATGCAGTCAGAGACCGAGGAATCCGAAAACTCTGCAGCAGATGAAAGGCTGACGCTCAAATGCCTGAAGGAAGACCTTGAAGACCGACACTATACTCTGCTGGTGGCGGAGGAGGCTGGCAGAATTATAGGATACATAACATTCAAATATCATGAATGGAGCAACATGGTCTGGTTGGAGCAGCTGTTTGTGGACAGATGTTTTCACAGAAAAGGTATAGGTTCCAGGCTTGTAAAAAACCTGCTTGAAGTAGCAAGAAAGATGAATGCTAGAATAATCTTTGTCGACACTAGAGACAGGAAAGGCAACAGTGCCATAAGATTCTACAGGAAGAACTGCTTCCGCACCGCCGGCAGAATAAAAGGGCTTTACAAGGAGAACTATGGCAGAAATGCACTGATAATGAGTTATAAATTGAAAGATAAATAGACTGCTCACAGCTTCTTCGAAAAGAACAGGTCGCGCTTGCCCTCATTCCAGATGTTGTCGACATAGCCGCAGCGCTCATAACCCAGTTTCTTGTGCATGCTTATGGAAGCCTTGTTCCAAGGCTCGGAAGAGCTGAATATGCGTCTGCATTTTCTTTTCCTTGCCTGAGCCTCGAACGCTTCCATAAGGGCTGTGGCTATGCCCTTCCTATGGTGTTTCCCGTCAACCATGACAAATTGGTTATAGTCCGACTGAAAAAAATAATTTTTGGAGAACGTGAGAAATCCTGCGATTTTTCTGCTATCTTCCATTACCAATATCTCGTTCCTGCCGAGCCTCTCCTCTAGGTATTCTCTTGCTATCTTTGGAGTATCCTCTGGGAAGAACCTCAGCCACATCTTGATAATAGCTGGGAAATCTCTCTTGGCACTGAGCCTGATTTTCATGAGAATAATTAAGAATTTGGCTAATATCTACTTGGCTTCCTGCTCGGCTGTGTGGTCCTTTCTCCTGCGCAGGGCCAGCGCCCCCGCCAATCTCCCGGTTCCCAAACCCCAACAATAAGTCACCCTCCATGAGTGACAAACCCATGTCTTTTTAAGGCTTTCCCCACAAATATAACCTGTTAGATAATATGCAAGCCGCCATGTGTCAGGCCCCCAGTCAGGGCGTCTTGCGTCATGCCCGTCATGCTCACAAACTCACAAATCCAAACAACCATCACCGACCTCGCATCGGTGCTTCCATATAAAATTGAAGTCAGGTCCGCACGCAAGTCTTGCTCGCGTGAGCGTCTTCCGTGCATTTTGTTAGCTGTTTCTGAAAACACGAAATAAAAGAGGGGTAGAAAGGAGGTTGTCCTATCTAGCTACACGAAGCGAACATGGTTGTCATCAGTGTTTTTGTGCGGGGTTTCTTTTGAAGGAGCAAAAGATGAGCATTCCGGGTTTCGGGACTGTGTTGGGACACCATCTGGGCATGGATATACCACCGTGCACATTACATCATGAGGGGTTTCGTCCGGCTTTCCATAACCCGTTTGGGGATCATGTGAACTACGATAACCTTATCATTGAACGCGCGCCTGATGGAAGAGTCATTTCCGTGCGCTTGGTCAACGAACCCATACGGCGCTGACCGCGAACCGAGGATGGACGGGGAGAAGGCGAGGCAACTATATCGTTTCGCCTTCTCCCGCGCCATTTATATGCGCTATCTTACGAGTTGGATATGCGCTTCATACGTATACAGATATTGAAGAGTGTTTGGTTTTGTCAACTTAACGGTTCGGCATCGCGGTGAGGAAGTTGTAATTTCACCTAACGACATCAAAAAAGTCTGTTTGATGTGTTTCTGAAACGAACTGCTGTTCGCCTACCAAGAACTTCCCATTCACCATGAATCTTCCTTTCGGCAGCCCAGCTGTTTCATGGTTGAAATACTCATCAACTATTCCTTTGCCTTCAACCATGACTACTTTTTCGATTGTCCATATTATGTTTTTTTCTGGCGAAACTATTTCCATAACAACTTTTCCGGTTATCGCAAAGTCCTCGTCATTCTGAATGCGCATGTGCAATTGAACGGTTTTATCCTTGCTCCTGTCGACTATCCTAGGCTTTATGCTCATTGTCGTTCACCCAAAAATTCATTTATCTGCGCTGTGTTTTTTTCAATGAAGGCTTTGGCATCGCCGTAATTGCTTATTTTTTCGATCAGTTCATTGTACAATCGTCCTGCAAAATCACGGCCCAATGCACGCTCTGCTGCAAAATGGCACAGCGCTTCGAGCTTGATGCCAGGTTGCAGCCAGTCGCTCTTTTTACCCTTCCACCTCACGCCCGCATCTAAATACCTATGGGCAAGTTCGTGCACAAGTATATAGAGTGCGAGGTCTTTGTTTTTTTTTGTATTTAAGAAGCAGCGGTTTTGATATTGTTGGTGTTCTCATCTTGTCGTCAACTATCCACACCCGTATCTCGTTTTCAGTGGTTGGGCCGAATGTTTTTTCCAACGAACCCATGATTCTCGTTCCCCTCCCCTAAAGGTCTTCTCGATCTCATCTTTGAATAAGTTGAGCTTCTGCAATTCGGCTGGTTCGATATCCCTGTGATAGACAAAGTGCCTATGGAACACTCTGCTAACGTCAAACACAATGTTCGGTCCTTTCATTATCATACATGACCTTACCTGTTTACAAAATAAAAAGAAAAAAATATATCAGTACTCTCGCCCGCTGCATGTGTTTTCAGTCACCGTCACCGGCTGCGCATTCCAAGCACCTTACGCGGTAAACCGGCTTCTTGTCGAAAAATGCATATTTGTCCAGTACTCTCTTCTCAGCAACATTTAATTGGTACTCCATCGCCTGTCACCTCCTTCCAGCATTGAGGATCTTTCTTGAAGTAATCCGAGAACATACCAAAGGAAACAGCTCTGCATCCCCTGCAAAATTTCAGGAGTTCGCATTTTCCACAGCCCTCTATCTTTTCATACTCTCTCAATGCATTAAGGTTTTCAGAATGGATGAAAATGTCAAGAAGCTTCTGTTCAGGCACATGCCCTATCTTTACTGGTAGCCTCCTGCACGCGTAAACCGTGCCGTCCGACAATATCGAAAGCGTGCTTATGCCTATGGGACAACCATCGCAAATCTTGTCGCTGCCGTATGATAGCAATATGCCCGATTCCTTCTGAAACAAGGACCATAATGGGTCCTTCCTGCCAAAATATGTCTTGCAGCCTTTCCTTGCAAGCTGGTTGTATTTTTCATTGACCTGCAATAATATGCTTCTGAACTCCATTGGTGTAAGTGTGTCATTTTGTAAGTTTTTGCCTGAGCCAACCGGTACCAACCTTGAAAAATCGAATATCCCAACACCCGCATCAGCCACAATGTCTATCACATCAAGCAAGTCGCCGCTGTTCATTCTGCTCAGGGTAAACATGACAGCAGAGCGTATCTCAGCCATGTTCATGGTTTTTATGGCTTTCATCGTGTCCTTGAAGCTTCCTCTTCTCCTGAAACTGTCGTGCGTTCCTTCTTTGCCATCTATGCTTACCTGGTACTGGGATATACCCAGACTTTTTAGCCGTTTTGCAACAGGCACTGAAAGATGGTATGGATTACCAAGTATGCCAAATTTGAGCCCCTTACCAATTGTGTACTCCGCTAGCTTGAAGAAATCGCTGCGCAAAAGCGGGTCGCCGCCCGTGAAGTTGATTTTGCCCTGTAGCCCCCATCTCTTCGTCAATCTCGCAAAGTCATCAATGATTTGCAGGCATTGGTTTGTGTCCAGTTGGTTTCTTATCTCAGATTCATATGTGTCAGAGTCATGCATATAGCAATGTTTGCAGTTCTGATCACAGGCCGCCGTTATATGCCACTGTAGGGTAAACTCCTTCATAATTGAAGTAGAAATTTGTGTTTTTTAAGTGTTCCTCTTCCCACCAAAATCCCATTTCACGAGGCGGCATAGCCTTTTAATCCGCATGTCCAATATTATTCATGGTGGGCCCATGGACACCCTCAACAACAGGCGCGGGCTTTCAGTTTCAGGCATCATGCTGGCCGTAGCTATTTGCGGCTCTTTCTTAGCCTTGGGCGCAGGCGCGATGGGCGACACAGGCGGCTTCAATCTGGTGGGTGATGTCAACAACGACTGCATTGTGAACATATTGGACCTCGCTGCTGTGGGTATGGCCTTCGGCTCAAGCAACGGCAGCGAAAACTGGAATCCAGCGGCAGACGTCTATGTTGACGGCGAGGTGAACATCTTCGATATGGCTGGCGCGGGCCTGAACTTCGGCAGGACTTACTCCAGCATAAGCAACGGCACAGTCCCCCTCGGCTGGCGCCTCGCATTTGACTACTCAAATCTGTGCCAGCTGGCGAGCTATAATGCGGTGACGCAAATCGGCTGGTGGGACATCTCGGATGGTCTGGTCAAGTTCGAGGACAACTCCTGGGTGCCTGTCGGCTGGCGTATCTGGTTCCTTGATGACGGCACCAAGCCCGGTGCCTGGGATCCCGGCACACCCTTCTTGACAGGTCGCCAGCCAGTCGGAGTATTTGACATTATCGACCTCGGGATGTATAATATGGATACTGGTCATGCAATCCGAGGTGATAAGAATCCGACTACCCAGGTGGACGAGGGTGCCACCGAAACAACCTTCCTCACGCTCGCAGCCGAGGAACTTGTCACCCACAAGTTCTACGCGGCGAGCTTCACCAGCGGCCACATGCTGACCACTGGGTTTGCGATGTTTGAAGAGGGCGAGGACACGACCCACAACATCCTCATTGACCGCACACAACAGCTGTCCTAGTTCAAAATAATCAATCCTGTTTTTGTTTTGTAAACTTTTGGGGATATTATCAATCAAATGCGCAGAAATAAACTCAATCGGTCAAATAATATGGCATGGGAATGTCGGCAAAACCATTAGGGTTGGGTGCAGTCCTGCTTCTGGCTGTTGCTGCGGGGCTGATGTTGCCCCTCAGCTTCACGGGAGCGCTGATATACAGCCAGTCCAGCAACGAAACGACAGCCATAAATGAGGGGACTGCATTAAAAACTGGTACTACTACGGCGGATTTTACTAATACTCAATTATATGATAATAGCAATGAAAGCATAACTGAATCAGGAACCCCAAAGAGGTTCCGCTGGAACTACGATTTTGGCACAAACTATAATGTCAAACAACCTGCCGAGATATACGTCAAGATAGCCCGAATAACATCGGTAAATACATCCACCATAAGAGAAATGGTTAACATCAGCATATGGAACAAAGCCACGAACACATGGGATTTCATTAACCAAACAATAGGTGGGGTTAATGAAAATATAACAACATTGTTGTCTTGGCAGAACAGGGATCTGTCAAATTACATCAACTCAAGCGGAAACATGAGTATCCTTCTGGAGGATGACAACACAGCAGGTTCATCAGCAACCACGTTCCGAATTGATTACCTCGCCATCAACGCCACCTTCTCCCCTCTCACGAATGAAATGGTGGCGGTCAGCAACTCGTCAGGCGTCACCTACTTCAGCCAAGCGAACTATACGCGGTATAATTATACGAGGGCTGATGTGTTGTGGGTCGGGGCGCTCTGGAACGCGAGCAACGTGACCAATGGGACGCTCAGGCTTAACGTGAGCACGAACACCGCGCAATACAACTACACGGAATGGTACGTCCAGAACATAAGCAGCACTGCCGCCAGCGTCGGCAACTGGACCTATGCGTTCCTGAACCTGTCCAATGCGACCATGTTCCCCGCAGGCGGCAATGTGACTGTGACCTTCACCGCCAACGACAGCTACTACCAGACCAACGGCAGCCACATAGCCATGTATTTCGGGCTGTCCAGCAACGCGAGCGTGACAGCGATTTCGGTGAATGAAACAGGGAACGTGGTGGCAGGCACCCCAGTCAGGGTTTATTGCAGGGTTGCGGACACATACTCCAACATGCCGGTTGCAGGCTACAACGTGAGCTTCTACAACAACTCCAACCTGTTCGGCTGGGGGCTGACCAACTCAACAGGCTGGGCCAGCGGCATTTACAACGGCACAGCCGGGGCCGGCGCCAACTACTACCTGAACTGCACGATTGGGAACGCGACAGGGCTGTGGTATTACAACTCCAGCGCGTGGAACCAGAGCACGCTGATGACGGTTGTTACTGACAATCTTCAGCCAAACATCACCGCATTGTGGCTGGACTCCGCGGGCGTGAACGACACATGGCGCACCAACCTCTACATGAACGCGAGCATAATGGTGAATGCCAGCGACTCCACGACCAGGGTGCAGTCTGCTGCAGGCAACGTCACATACCCTGACGGAAAGACGCTTGCAATAAGCCTGCATGCCTACGGCGCGGGCGGCTGGCGGTACGTGTTCGCTGACAATGAGACGAATGCGGGCGGCAACTTCGCGCTCAACCAGACGGGCAACTATACAATCAATGTCACCATGACCGACTTGGGAGGGAACAAGAACATCTCATGGAACCTGACCTTCAACGTGACTTCGAACTATTCTGTCGTGCTGGACGGCTACACAAGCGGGATTGTCTACAACAGGGGAGAGAACCTGACCTTCGTCGTTCTGGATACAAATGGTGTTTTTGTTGCAAATTCTAATGTGACCGCCAACCTTACATATCCGACTTATCCGGCAGTTCTGATGAGCAACTGGTCAACAGGCGTCAATTCAACGCTGACGCTTGCGCTGAACAGCTCGTTCAACGTGACCAACTACACGATGAAAATCCTTGTGAACAAGTCCATGGGAGGGAACAACACCGCATACGGCGAGTTTCGTTTCAATGTGTCCGATAGCCTGCAGGTGAACTTCAACATCTATCCTTCGAACAGCTACACGCCAACCCTGTCCGAGTCCCTGGGAACAGCGGGCCGCATCAGGGTCTATGTGAACACCTCGCGCGGAACAAGGTTCCCGTACAACGTCGGCTGGGTGAACATAACATGCTACGGCGGGAGCACGCACAACCTGACGAAAGCGGCAGAGGACTGGTACACTAACACCACCATGAACTGCTACGCACCGAATGCGTATTCAATGAGCTTCACGCTTTCCGCCACCGCCAATGATACCGCGACCGGAACGACGGGCTACGGGACGGTCACACTTACCACGGTCTCCGCAGGCGGAGGAGGTGATGGAGGTGGAGGTGGCGGGGGCGGGACCGTGACGCAGAAATGCGACTGCGAATGGACGGGGGAACTCTGCGGCGTGGGCGGCTGCGGGCCCCTTGAGGTGTTCCAGACATACAACTGCACGCCTGCTGGCTGCAGCAACGCGACAGCGACCACGCGCTGCCAGCCCTCGCCCGCGTTCTGCGAGCTGAACCGCAGGGGGTTCAACTTCACGCTGAGCAGGGATTCGCTGGAAATAAGGCGCGGGGAGAACGGCTCCCTTGTCGGAAGCATCACGAACACAGGCAACCTGACGCTGGAGATAAGCATAACAGTGCGGAACGGCTGCTGCTCATCATTCGCGCCCGGGAACCTGACCGTGCAGCCGCTTTCGCCGTCCTATGACTTCCCGATAACAGTGCATCCTGCGCTGTCCGACGCGCTGGGCGACTACCTGTTCACTGTGAACGCGACAGCATACGGGCTGGAGGCCACCAAGAGCTTCAGCGTGAGGGTTATGGAGAACCCGCTGCTGACAGACCTTGAGCAATACAAGCAGCAGCTGGTGAGGCTGAGGGGCGAGATAAGCAACTACTCCGCCTCCGGGATTGACGTCACTGGCGTGGAATCGCTTGCCAGCCAGCTGGAGAACGCGATAAGCAATGCTGGCGCAAGCATAGACTCCGACAACCTTGCGGGTTTGCAGGCGCAGGTCGCTGCGGCGAAGGCGCATCTGGAGCAGGCGCAGGCAGGGCTGGCTTCCCTGTGGCTGCTGAAGTTCGCGCTGGACAACAGGTACTGGATAATCCTTGGCGTGGTGCTCGCGTTCATCGCATTGTACCTGCTGACGCAGATAGCCGTGCCGTACATGCGGCTGACGCGGGAGATAAGGCGCATGATTGACAAGGAGAAGTCGCAGGTGGAGGGCAGGAAGGCGACCTACAGGGACTACTTCACGGGCAAGGTGGACGAGAAGGCGTTTGAGGAGATGATAATAGGCAAGCAGTCGGAGATTTTGAGCACCAAGGGCGCGCTCAGGCACAAGATGGATGAGCGGAATGCGCTGGTGAAGAGCAAATTGTCGCCGAAGGCGGTGAAGGACTGGGTGAAGGGCGGGTTTGGACTAAGAGGACTGCTGATTAAGGCGAAGACCGTGCTTAGGAATAAGCCGAACAGAAAATGACACATTTGATTCTACATAATACCAATCGCGACAAAACCGAATTTCTCAATTGTGCCGGGGCCGAACAGAACGAGTTCCAACGCGGCTATGGCGGCCGTGAGCAGAAGCACCATCACGAAAGCTTTTTTCATAGATATCTTATGGCTTATTGCTATGCCAACCGAGGTCAGATACACACTGTAAAAACCTATTACTGAAACGAATGGTATGGCGCCCGTTAAGGGGAATATGCCGCAGCCGTAAATTGCAGATTTGAATGAAGATTCTAGGCTGCCGCAACCACCAATGATATGCGCGGCTATGTGCAGAATGAATGACTCGATGACGATCACTAAGAATATTGTCATATATGAAAAGAAGAAAGACAGCACCGAAATGGTAATTACTCCATAGATGGGCATTTCCGTCGTCAGCGCGCCCGCGACCGAGGCAATGGCCACGATAACGGCCGGTACCGCGGACAGTACGAGAAGGAACTTGAAGTCCGCGGAGTTGCCATGCTCGGACTTTGCTTTCTTGAAAAACTTGCGGGGATCCCTGGTCACTTCCACGGCGCGTCGGAATTCGTAAAGCACCATCAGTGCACCTCACCGTCAGTTATATAGGCGTCTAGCCTGCCTTCTGCTTTAATAAAGTCTCCGTGCTTTAGTCTTTCTCGTTTGTAGATTCGTGTTTGCACAAACAATCCGCAGTTGACAACCACCTGAAGCGAATCTTCGTATCTGGGATGTTGTTTTATATCCACTATGTCA
>Ga0194112_10007528_pt1 | contig 14156 bp, 16 predicted proteins | sample TA2MahC400mmetaG_FD_146191 | JGI IMG/M metagenome (GOLD analysis project Ga0194112, IMG submission 146191) | Freshwater microbial communities from Lake Tanganyika, Tanzania - TA2015016 Mahale Deep Cast 400m | ecosystem: Environmental > Aquatic > Freshwater > Lake | place: Tanzania: Lake...
CACTCCCCTTTGCCAAAGGGGAGAACCCATTGTCATCCCCCTTTCATAAAGGGGGATTAAGGGGGATTTAAACAGAAGGCTCAGCATACTCTGTTGTGGCTTCATTATTGGAAGAAATTTAAATCAAGGAATTTCTTTTCACTCAATTGGGGTCATAGCTTCTTTCAATGCGGCTTTTCGACTCAGCCTGATGCGCCCCTGCGAATCGATATCGATGACCTTTACCAAGACTTCATCTCCTTCCTTAAGGATATCCGAGACCTCCTTCACACGGTAGTCTGCCAGTTGGGAGATATGGATCAAACCATCGGTCCCGGGAAAGAGCTCAACAATTGCACCAAAACCTAAAATCCTCTTTACTTTACCCGTATACAGACCACCCACCTCCACTTCTTGCGTAAGCCTTTTGATCAAATAGATCGCTTTCTCAATCGAATCATAATTCGGGGAGGCCAACTTCACGATTCCAGAATCTTCCACATCCACCTTTACCCCTGTCTGATCCACAATGGAACGAATATTCTTCCCACCAGGGCCGATGATGTCACGGATCTTATCCTGTCGGACCTGGAGGGTGACGATTCTCGGTGCATGACGAGATAGATCTTTCCGAGGTTCAGAGATCGTCTCTCTCATTTTCTCTAAGATATAGATCCTTCCTTTTTGGGACTGATCGAGGACACGTCCCAATACCTCCTTGGATACACCCTTGACCTTGATATCCATCTGGATAGCTGTTATCCCTCCGGCTGTGCCGGCGACTTTAAAATCCATATCGCCTATATGATCCTCGTCGCCAAGGATGTCAGTGAGGATGGCCTCTTCCCCATCTTCAAGTATTAAACCCATTGCAATTCCTGCGACAGGCGACTTAATGGGAACACCCGCATCCATCATCGAAAGACTTGCCCCACACACAGTGGCCATGGAGGAGGAACCGTTCGATTCCAGTACCTCTGAGACAATTCGAATGGTATAGGGAAACTTCTCATTGGAGGGGAGAATGGGCAGTATCGCCCTCTCTGCCAAAGCACCATGACCGATCTCCCTTCGGCTGGGGGGTCTCAAAGGAGAAACCTCTCCTGTGGAGAAGGGAGGAAAGTTGTAGTGCAACATAAAAGATTTGTAGGTCTCCCCCATCAGGGAGTTGATTTTCTGTTCATCTTCAGAAGTCCCAAAAGTCACCACTGCTAAAACCTGAGTCTCTCCCCTGGAAAAAAGGGCTGAGCCGTGAGTTCTGGGAAGGATTCCAACCTCGCAAGAGATGGGACGGATCTCTGAGAAACCCCTTCCATCGATCCTCAGTTTTTTCTCTAAGATCAGAGTCCTCATTAATTTGCGGTCAATCTCATCCAATACCATTTTGACCATCCATTGGGATGTCTCATCTTCAGCTCCACATTCTTGAAGGGTAAGCTGGAGGATCTCCTCCATCTTCTCCCGTCTCTTTAGCTTCTCCGGAATTCGGTAGGCTTCCATCAGCCTTTCTTGTGAAAAGGCCTTTACCTTTTCATAAATGGCCTCCTCAGGTTTTTTTAGTTCGAATGCCTTTGGCTTTATGCCTAAGGTGGATCGCAATTTTTTTTGAAGGTCAATGACAGGTTTAAGGGATTGGTGCCCGAATAAAATGGCCTCCAAGATATCCTCTTCCTTCATCTCTTTAGCACTCCCCTCTACCATGATAATGGCCTCTTCGCTCCCGGCAACGAAGAGATCGATGTCACTCAATTCTAATTCATCATGGGTGGGATTGAGGATATACTCGCCATCGATCCTTCCCACCTTGGCTCCTCCAATTGGGCCATCGAATGGGATGTCAGAGATATAAAGGGCGGTGGAGGCTCCGATCATTCCTAAGATGGAAGGATCATTATCATAGTCTGCAGAAAGAACCGTGGCGATGATCTGGATCTCATTCTGAAATCCTTTGGGGAAGAGGGGTCTAAGTGGACGATCGATAAAACGGGAAATCAGGATTTCGTGATCAGTAGGCCTTCCCTCCCTTTTGAAAAATCCTCCGGGGATTTTTCCCGCCGCATAGGTCATTTCCAAATAATTCACTGTGAGAGGGACGAAATCGATCCCTTCCCTTTTCTTTTCCGATGTCACCGCTGTGATGAGAACCACCGTTTCCCCGTATTGAACCACAACAGAACCATCGGCTTGTTTAGCCACCTTTCCTGTTTCGATAGAAAATGGCCTTCCGCCTAAATCGATTTGAACTTTTTGAACCATAATCTTATTCACTCCTTTTTTAAAATCATGTCGTTCGAAAAGCAGTGAGAAAGCGCTACTTCCGAAGACCAAGCTTATCGATGATCATTCGATATCGATCCATTCTTTTTTCTTTGAGATAGTTGAGGAGCCTCCTGCGCTGCCCCACCAACTTCAGCAAACCCCTTCGGGAGTGATGGTCCCTTTTATGAAGTTTAAAATGTTCTGTCAGATATTGGATCCGTTCACTGAGAAGGGCGATCTGGATTTCTGTTGAACCCGTGTCTTTCTCGTGGTTTCTAAATTGCTCGATGATCTCTTTCTTCTTTTCTTGAACCAGAGCCATTAAGATCCCTCCTTCAAATTAAATATTGTCTTAATTTTAAAATGTTTTTCCGGATGAAACACTCTGAGGGGACGAAGGACGACCGCCTCTGGATTCGCCAGACCTATCTCCCCGCCTTTGAGCTCTGATCTCAAAATAGCGACCAATCCCTCTTCGGGAGAGGACATTTTTAACCATTGTCCTTTTTCAAAGGTTGGAAGAGTCTGAGTGTAGAGGTCTCGAACGAACATTTTCTTGCCAAAACGAACTTTTCTTACCAACCGTTCATCCCCTATCACTTCTGGCAGGCTTGGCAGGGCCTCTTCCAAGGAAATGAGCCATGGGGAAAGGTCCTCGGCCCCTGAAAAGCCCTTCAGCCTATCAAATGGGATCGCCTGTTCAATAGTAAAAGGACCACTCCGGGTTCGCCTTAGACGAAGGAGATGAGCCCCACAGCCCATCTTTCTTCCCATATCCCTCGCTAAAGTACGGATGTAAGTCCCTTTTGAACAAACGACTTTAAAGCTAACCTGTGGAAGGTTAATCTCTTCAATCTCGACCTTGAAAATCTCTACCTTCCTTTCTTTCCTTTCTACCTCGATCCCTTTTCTGGCCAATCGATAAAGAGGTTTCCCTTTAACCTTTATGGCAGAAAACATAGAGGGGATTTGTAGGATCTTTCCCAGAAAAGCTTGAAAGGTAGTTTGAATCATCTCGGGGGTTATCTCCTTCAATGATTTTTTAGACACGACCTTTCCAGTTAAGTCATCTGTGGATGTCTCCTCTCCCAATTTCATCAACCCCTCGTATTCTTTCGGGTCCTCCTCTAAAAAAGGAACCAATTTTGTCCCTTCATTGATCACAATGGGCAGAACTCCGGTAGCAAAAGGATCAAGCGTTCCAATATGGCCTGCCTTCTTTATATGAAATCGACGTTTTATCTCTCTCACCACTTCAAGAGAGGTGATCCCCTCTGGTTTATCCATGACGAGGAGACCATCAATCCCCATCCTCATTTTTCTTTCTCTCTTGTTTGAGTTGCTGGAAAACCTCTCCGATATGAATCGCATATTCTATAGATGGATCGAACTGAAATATAATTTCAGGAGTATATCTCAGGCTGATCCGTCTTCCCAGCTCTTTTCGGATATATCCCTTGGCGCTATTGAGACCATTGATCGTCCTCTCCCTCTCTTCAGGAGTCCCCGCTACACTGAAATATATTTTTGCTAGGCGGAAATCTTCCTTCACCGAAACCTTTGTGATGGTGACGAAGCCAATTCGAGGATCTTTGACGGTCTTCATAAGCATTTGAGAGACCTCTTTTCGGATCAAGTCTGCTATCTTTTCTGAGCGTTTTCCCTCTGCCATTTTATATCAACCCATCTGTTGGGACGAGGCTCATACAGAGAGAATCTCTATCTCCGTCCTTATCATTTCAACGAGATGCATCTTATCGATGAAGTCGATCACCTTATCCAGACTCGAATTGATATGTCGGCGATCATTGCCCACCGCACAGATACCGATCTGTGCCTTTTGCCAGAGATCATTATCTCCGACCTCTGAGATGGCTACATTGAATCGATGCCTCACCCGGTCGATCAATTTCCGGATGATATGGCGCTTTCCCTTTAATGAATGGTTTTCTGGAATACGAAAGTCGAGCTGGCAAATTCCAATCACCATCTCCATCTCCCTTCTCTTCCCTCCTTAGGAAGTGAGATCTTTCCCTGTGAAACGCCCTGATGGGCTTTAAGACAATCGAGGTTGTACCTTCTCCATCTCATAAGACTCGATGATATCCCCCGGTTTAATATCATTAAAATTCTCGATCCAGATACCGCATTCGAGACCCTGAGTGCACTCCTTCATATCGTCCTTGAATCGTCTGAGTGAGGCAATTCGACCATCGTAAACGATGATATTATCCCTCAGAAGCCTTGCAGGAGACCCTCTGACGACTTTGCCATCTAATATCAAACTTCCCGCTACCGTACCCACTTTGCGAATATTGAAAAGCTGAATCACCTGTGCCCTGCCCAAAACATGTTCTTTATAAGTGGGCTCCAATAACCCTTCCAAGGCCTTCTGGATATCTGAGATGGCGTCGTAGATCACCGAATAGGTTCGCATATCGACGTGTTCCTGATCTGCAAGGGCCTGAGCTTTCGGACCCGGCCTTACATTGAAGCCGATGATTATGGCATTCGAAGCCGAGGCTAAATTCGCATCCGTTTCTGTGATGCCACCGACTGCGTCATGGATGATATTCACCTTCACCGCATCGGTTGAAAGTTTCTTCAAGGCCTCTTTGACCGCTTCGATCGATCCCTGGACATCTGCCTTGATGATGACATTTAGCTCCTTAATCTCTCCTTTCTTAATTTTATCATAGAGCTCTTCCAAGGAAACCTTGCTCAGCTTTGAAAGTTCTTTAGCCCTAATTTTTTCTTGCCGGTAGAGGCTGATCTGTTTGGCCATCCTCTCTTCAGAAACGACGATAAAAGATTCTCCTGCCTCAGGGACATCGTTAAAACCAACCACTTCCACAGGGATAGAGGGTATGGCTTCTTCAATCCTCCCCCCTTTGTCATTCAGCATGGCCCTTACTCTTCCGTAATGGGAGCCTGCAATGAAGATATCCCCAGTTTTCAAGGTCCCCTCTTGTACCAATAGGGTGGCTACCGGTCCCCTTCCCTTATCCAATTTTGCTTCAATAATGACTCCCCGTGCGGGTTTATTCGGATTGGCCTTCAATTCCAGAATCTCTGCTTGTAGGAGGACCAACTCCAATAACTCTTTGATCCCTATCTTCTGTTTTGCCGATATCTCAGCAAAGAGGGTATTGCCACCCCATTTTTCTGGGACCAGACCATAATCCGCCAAATCCTTAATCACCTTTTCAGGATTTGAATTCGGCTTATCAATCTTATTGATGGCCACCACGATTGGGACTCTGGCCGCTCGGGCATGATCGATCGCCTCTTTGGTCTGGGGCATCACCCCATCATCTGCAGCCACCACCAAGACGACGATATCCGTCACCTGGGCTCCCCTGGCCCTCATCGCAGTAAATGCCTCGTGACCGGGAGTATCAATAAAAACCACATGACCATGATCCAATTGGACATCATAGGCCCCGATGTGTTGGGTGATCCCTCCGGCCTCCCCTCCCACGACATTGGTTTTACGAATAGCATCCAAAAGCAAGGTCTTCCCGTGATCCACATGACCCATGATGGTGACCACGGGTGGTCTGAGTTGCAACTGCTCAGGAAGGTCTTCCTTCCTCTCTAAAAGATCTAATCGCTCGATGGAAATTCTCTCCACTTCATACCCAAATTCACTTGCAACCAGAGAGGCGACATCGGCATCGATGAGTTGGTTAATAGTGACGAGGACACCCATCTCCATCAATTTCTTAATCAATTCTCCTCCCTTGACGCCCATTCTTTTTGCCAGGTCTCCGACCCCGATGACTTCTGAGATTCGAATGATCCTCTTAATGGGTTTGGGAACTGTGACCTCTGTCTTCTTCGCCGATTTCAGGACGACCTTCTTTTTCATGGGCCTGAAAGCTCGGGGGCTAATTTCCAATCCTTCTGGTCTTCTCTCCTCTTCAAAGTCTCCTTCCACCAACATCCGCTCTTCAATGATTCTTCTCTTCTTGCCAACCCCCTTTTTCTTTTCAGCGGGGGATAATAATTTCCCTGATTCTATACGTTCTTCTTCAATAAGAAATTTAATCTCAGGCTTTTTTACCGGAATCTTTTCGGATTTAGGTTCTTCAACTTTTATCTTCGCCTCTGCCTTCTTCCTAACCTCTTTCACAGCGACTGAAGGAGTTATTACTTCCACAACAGGTTGGATGGGGGGTTTCTCCTCCTCTTTAGCTTTTGCCTTTTTTATCTCAACAGATGGAATAGGTTCAATCGCTTCCTCAACCTTCTTCTTGCCCTTTGTCACCTTCCAGGGGGGTTTCTCCTCTTTCTTAACCCTCTTCTTCGGAGCCTCTCTCTCGGGTTTGATCTCTTCTTTTCTCACCTCAGGGACTTCTTCCTTCAAGATTACCGTTTCTACCTGAGCGGGAGGAGGCGGGGGGGGTTCAACTTTCACCTCAAGGCTTCTCGCCCTTCTTCGGATGACAGTTGGTTTAACTCGCTTCTCAACGATTTCCTTCTCCGCATCTCTCTCAATTACTTTTTCATCGGATGGGGACACCGTCTTTTCAGGCTCAAGAGGCTTCTTATCTTTAACTTTCAACCCCATCCGTTTCAATTTCTGAAGCAGCTTATCATCCTCCATCCCTACTTCGCGTGCAAGATCGAGGACCTTAACCTTCCCCATTTCTTTCCCTCCCCTTTGTTAAATCGTTAACAGGATGAGACACCCTTGACTCAAAAGAGACCATCGATCTTTCGGTTCCCGTGATTTCACTCATTAGGTTCCTTTTCTGTGCCATTTTTAAACAACTGAGATCTGGACAGAGGTAAAACCCTCTTCCACTTATGTTCTTTTTTTCATCGACGACCATTACCCCATCTCTGCTTCGTGCCAATCGCAACATCTCTCCCTTCTTTCTTTTTTTGCGGCATCCAATACACATTCGGATCGGGATATGGCCTTTGTTATTAATGATCTACCTTCTTTCCACATAACGTTTAGCCGATTGGATCAATTTTTCTGCCTTCTTGATACCAATCCCTGAAAGAGAAGAAAGCCTCTCCACGTTTGAATTTAAAATGTCATGGATGGTTTGAAATCCGTTCGCTTTCAATATCTCTGCGGTCTTTTCCCCAACTCCTTCAACTCGATCCACAGGGTCGTGGTCAGGCCCTTCAACCTCTGTCATAACTCCCTGGCTGGCCTTTGAAATCTCCTCTTTCTGAACCATCCGAAAAGCACTTTCCACAATTTCAGAAGCCTTCTCCTTTTCCATCTCAAGGATTCTGGCCAACTCCTCTGGATCGACCTCCGCAACCTCATTGATCGATCGGAACCCTTCGTTATAAAGAATGTGACTGGCCACATCTCCGATATAGGGAAGTCCCTTAAAACTTTCCAAGATCTCACCCGAGATCTTTTCCATCTTGGATTCACTCTTGATATCGATCTTCCATCCCGACAATTTAGAGGCCAAACGGACATTCTGACCTCTTTTCCCAATGGCCAAGGAAAGTTGATCATCTGCTACGACCACTTCCATATGGCGGTTTTCTTCATCGATGTAAACTCTCGAGATCTTTGCAGGCGCCAACGCATTGCAAACGTATTTTGCTTGATCTTGAGACCATGGGATGATGTCAATTCGTTCTCCCCGCAGTTCTTGAACCACGTTCTGGACTCTGGAGCCCTTCATTCCAACACACGCCCCCACTGGATCGACATCCCGGTTCGAACTATAGACAGAAATCTTTGCTCTCTCTCCAGGCTCTCGAGCTGCACTGATGATCTTGATCACCCCTTCAGAGATCTCCGGCACCTCCATCTCGAACAGTTTGATCAGGAACCCAGGATGGGTTCTCGAGAGTATAATCTGAGGTCCCTTGGTATTTTTATGTATTTCAAGGATATAGGCCCGAATGCGTTCCCCTTGGCGGTATATCTCCCCTGGAATTTGTTCTTTTGAGAAGAGGACAGCTTCTGCTCTGCCAATGCTGATAAAGAGATTTCCCTTTTCCATCCGTTGAACCGTTCCGCTGATCAAATCTCCTTTCCGATCCTTAAATTCATTATAAACATTCTCACGTTCAGCATCTCGAACTTTCTGAATAATCACCTGTTTCGCTGTCTGAGCCCCGATACGGCCAAAATCGGTGCCCAATTTCACCCCTAAGCTGTCTCCTAACTGAGCCTCACTATCCAGTTCTCTCGCCTCCTCGAGAGAGATCTCTGTCGATGGATCCACCACTTTCTCCACGACCTGTTTAAATTGAAATAGCTCCACTTCGCCTATCTCTTCATTATAGCGGACTTCAATCTCCCCCTGATGTCCATATTTCTTTCGTGAGGCAGTCAGCACGGCTTGTTCTAAGGCTTCGATGATCACCTTTCGGTCTATCCCTTTATCCTTCCCTACCTGATCAATTACAAAATTGAGATTGGATGGCATATTCGATCTCCCCTTTTTAAAAATCTATTTCTAAATTGGCCCTTGCCACATTGGATAGAGGAATCTTAAAGACCCTCTCCTCTAACTCTATTTCAACCCTGTTCTCAGATATCCCCAAGAGTTTGCCCTTAAATTTTCGCCGGTTCTCAATGGGTTCAACAGTCTTTATCCTAATCAATCGGTTGCGATATTTGATAAAATCTTTTTCGCTTTTTAAAGGCCTCGATAAACCTGGAGATGAAACCTCTAAGGTGTAAGGGACCAAAATGAAGTCCTCCACATCTAAAATTCTACCCACCTCTTGACTAATCCGGGTGCAATCGTCAAGGGTAATTCCTCCTTCTTTATCTATATAAAGGCGAAGAACCCATCCCCTTGCTTCTCTTCGATATTCAATCTCTACCAATTCCATTCCTTCATTCAAGAGAATGGGGTTGGCCATCTTATAGACCCTATCCACAATTTCTTTTGACATGATTTCTTCCAATCTTTAAAAATCGGATTTTAAAAAAAAAGCGGGCAACTAGCCCGCTTTTTCAGCAGACCTTTTATTTTAATTATATATACAACAATTCATTATTAAATGCAAGAAAATAATTTAAGCTCAGGATATGTAAGTTCCGCTCAGTCAACTAAACATCCTTCTTAAGAAAAGAGGTCTGGTCCAAACCAGGGCTACGAAGAGATTTGATCTCTCTCTCTAACTTTTCGATGGTCTTTTCATTTTGACGAATTGTCTTTTTGAGTCGAAAACGTTGATAAATATCAGCGATCCCTCCAATGAGAACACCCAGAAAGATGGAGCAAAGGATGATTAGAAAAAGAGGGATCTTCGGTAACTCCCAAATATCATTTCTTATAGGATAAAGGCCAAACCGAAGGATGACTTCACCCTTATTCTGAATGGAAAATAGGATGGCAAAGATAAAGATTACCATACCCAGAAGGGTTTTTACCCATCTCATTTTTTCCGTCCTCCTCTCTGACCTTGTTTCCCTTGCATCATATCCATAAAGACAGAATGAAGGTTTTGGTAAGTTTTTTCTAAATATTGCGGGATGATTTTAGTCTCTCCCAAAACGGGCATAAAATTCGTATCTCCCATCCAGCGTGGGACAATATGGAAGTGGATATGATCCTCTCCGGCTCCTCCTATTTTCCCGATATTGATCCCTATATTAAATCCGTGTGGATGAAGAGCAGTCTTCAGCGTTCGAGTCGAGGCTTTTAGTAATTGAAATAGTTCTTTTAACTCATGGTTATTCAATTTTTCAAAATCGATACAGTGACGTTTAGGAACGATCATCAAATGACCATTGTTATAGGGAAACTTGTTCATCATGATAAAGGTATATTTACCATGATATAGGATGAGGTTCTCTCTGTCCTTTTTCTCCAGGGGTTTCCTGCAAAAAATACACCCCTTCTGTTTCTCTCCTAAAATATAATCCATTCTCCAAGGAGCCCAAAGATGTCTCACGGGTTATTCCTTTCCCTAATCTCCGATGGAGCCCCACGGGTAAACCCGTGCCTGCACGCCGGAGTGCGATTCTTCGCCCCTTTTCTCTATAGGAGTTTCGGCACGCAGGCGTGGTCTTCTGCGAAGGCGGATAAATTTTATTTCCGCTATTTGTGTATGTTGCAAAGGAGGGTGATATATAGGGGTTGGGATTAAAGATATAGTATCCATTGAACAATTAGGAGGTCAATTCCATATTAAGATATAGATAATTCTTCCAAGGGTCAGGGGTTTCTTCGATTCCAAGAAGCATTGTTAAGAGGGGGATCCAGATGGGAGCCTTGGGTTTTCTAATCAGGGACATCCCTGCTTCTTCGGGTGTCCTTCCTCCCTTTTTTAAATTGCAAGCCATACAACAGGTAACGACATTCGTCCATTCGGTCTGTCCACCTTTGGACCGTGGAATGATATGATCGTACGTCAATTCTTTTTGCTCATAAGGAGAACCACAATATTGACACCTCCCCCTATCTCGAACATAGAGGTTTTGGCGAGAAAATTTAACAATCGGAGTTTTTCTTTTAATAAAACGGTTCAACCGAATCACGGCTGGAAGTCGTAAGGCAAAAGTCACTCCTCGAATAATACGTTCGTATTCCTCAATGACTTCCACCTTTCCAAGCATTACCATGATGATTGCCTTCTTCCAAGTTACGACTTTCAAAGGCTCGAAGGTAGAGTTGAGAAGTAATGTCCACTCCATAGTTCAGTTAAAATTAAAAATTCCTTTTGAATTTTAAGGATATATAGCGATTTTTTATTAAATTGTCAAGCATTTTTTCAATTCTTGTTACCAGAAAAATTTGACAGTTCTTTAAAATTCTGATAAATTTTAATTAAATATCAATACGAGGAGGATTTCCTATGAAAAGATTAAGAAAAGGGTTTTTAATATTTTTAATGATTACGATGATCACGGGTATTATTTATTCTAATGGATTGGCCTGGGAAAAATGGAAAGAAGATGACCCCTCAACTGATGAATGGAGTATGATAGATATTTTAATTGCAAGACCACTGGGGATTGCCGCAGGAATTCTTGGGACAGGCTTATTTATCCTCTCATTACCTTTTACTATTCCTTCAAATAGTGTAGAGAATGCGGCTGAAATGTTTATTGTAAATCCATTTAAATTTTCCTTTACCCGCGAAATTCCGGACGATAATATGTAGGATTTGGCAACTGAATTTTCAGTCTCTTCTCATTTAAACTTTCACCAGATCTCTTTTACCCTGTGCCCCTCCTCTTTTAGTTTACGGTGACAAAAGGGGCAGGGTTTCTCTTCCTGAATGAGGATCTCTTTCATCATTTCGATCAATTCATTATCCTCTAAAATCTGCTTTACGATATGAGGATGCGGTTTTCGATCAAATTTCCGGTAGGGGAAGCTACTTTTTCCACTCATTTTTTACTCCTTTCTCTCTAATTATAAATTTTCTTTCTTATTTTAACAAGGGAATGGAAAATACTCTTTCTACTGTGGTAAGGGTGAAAGGACGATTCTATTTTGTTAGGTTTCTTCCAATTGAAATTGGCCACTGAGAAGTTGTTTCAATTTCTGACGATCTTCCTCTAATATTTGAATAAATTTTAATCCATATTGATACCCCTCCCAATCTTCTTCCCAATGAAGGTCTTTCCAAATGATTTCGGCTAATACTTCGAGGTTTGTCAACTCGTATCCTTTAGGGAACAAGACAGCGATATTTAGCTTCGAACCAATGGCTATATTCTTAATGGAATTGACGAGAAGACCTAACTCACTTGCATTGACAACGATCCCACCGTGAACATAGGGTGCATTCATCACCTTATATTCAAGGGGTAAATCCAATAGTATCCGCGGTGCTTTTCTTCTTTCTTTTGCCATCTCCATCCATATCCTCCCCAACAACATTTATCTACCGGTCCCTCATCCCTTTTTCTGAAGGGTTAAGGTGAAAATAGAGCCTTGGGCAAAAGGCTTCAAAGAGACACCCTTCGCATTGTGGTTGAAATGGAAAACAATGTCCCCCTTCTTCCTTCATCCCCACCCAGGTCATCGGTTCTTCAATCTTTATTGGATACTGTGGAAAAGCCTCCTTGGCAAATGATTGGATCTTTAGATTCCCCATTGAATTCTTTCCTTTATAATAGTCGAAGTAGGGATTCACCACACCTAAACGAGAGGCGACCCTGTAAAGACTTTCTCCTATATGTATTGGAGTATCGGAAAAATCGATTTTTACGACATCCGATATCAATTCGTGAATCCATCTGACTGATCGTCGGCTATTTTGAATATCCATATGAGGGATGACTTGAATCAACCGTTCTAAATCCAATGCATCCCACTGCTTTTTCTCCATGATGTTATTTACAACTTGTCGTAGTTTAGGGATCGCCCTAAAAAATAGGTCTCTCCAAATCTCTCCTGAAAAAAATGGAGTCCCTTCGAGAGGAGAAATTTCCTCCAGGCGCAATTCCGGTTGAAGGATGAGTCTGAATACCCTTTCGGTGTTTTTCAATGCCTTTTCAGACTGATTCACCTGATTGAACCGGGCATGGACTAATAGAGTTAAAAGAGAATGATTGGAATCCACAAATCCACCACACTTTTGTTGCGTTTTAAACCAATTAATAAATTGATCGCGAGGATTTTTGTAATAGATCTCAATGGATTGCCTAAAGTCCTCTATCCAGAGAAACGGAGGTGGTTCTTCTTTCCGCTTTTGGGTGAAGGAAGAAATATCTTCCATCATTCTCAACATTATTTCTTCTTTCTCCCCCGTGCTTTCTGGTACCCTTTCTAAAGATCCTTCCTCAACTTTATATAAAATGGATTCTCCCAAGGCCTCTTCCCTTACTTCTTTTCCTTTATCTTGGGTTAACTCTTCTGAAGGAGGAGAGACTTCTATCTCATGAGGCCGGGAGACCTCTCTTGGTGTTTCTCTTATTTGGACAGACGAGGTTTCCCTTTCATATTCAGGGATATCCTCCTCCACCCATTTCCTTTTTCTTCTATCCGACGCTGGCAAAATGTTTCCAGAAGAATTTTTAAAGGAGATAGAGACATTTTTTATAGGGATATCTCCTTCCAAAACTACCTTGAATGGAGAAGATTCTCCTGCAGGCAGAGGGTTGATAGGAATAGGAATTTCTTTAAAGGTTAGAAGTTCTTTAAGAACATCAAAGAGCTGAATTAAAACCCATGTATCATTCAGACTCTCTTCAGAAATATTTTTTACCCTTCCTATGAGATTCCACGCCCCGCCAGGGGTCCTCCGAATAAAGGCCGATTCTAATGCCACCCGATGGGGGACTATTTTCTGAAATTCGAGAAAGATAGGCGGGAGGCCTTTCCTCTCTTCAATTGAGACGGTTGCTCCAAAATACTGAAGGGCTTTTGCTAAGGCTTTCGCCTTCTTCAGGGTTAGATTTTTTTTTAGAATGATGGGACAGCGATCAACGATCTTTCTTAATTGGGATAAAGAGAGGCCGGAATGTTTAGAGAGATTGTCTAAAAATGACTCTTTTTTCTCTTCACTGCTGTTCTCTAAACCAATGAGAATGACTCTATATCTCCCTTCTTCCTGATTCATTCTCTCCATTGCAACCTTTTCGGATTTAATTATTTGTAACCCCTCACTCTCCCGTGGAGCGGGCGACTTTACCTGCCTGTGGTAGGCAGGGTTGCCCTAATTTTACCGGCTGAAGCCTCCATCCCTCGTGTAAATGAGGGGTTATAATTATTTTCCAAATTACTAATCAGTCCATAATTGTATGTACATTAAAGATTAACAAAATATATTAAATCTCCCCAATAATCCCCTCCCCCTTCGACGGGGGAGAGCGAGGGTGGGGGTGGACAAGATGAAGACCTTTTTGGTCCCCCCTCCCCTTTACCCTGTTAAATAACGGGACCTATATGCAAGTATGGCCTGTCTATTTTTTGCACGAAATCAAAATTGGACCTTCTAAATAGTTCATATTTAACAGGGTG
>Ga0194112_10007533_pt1 | contig 14150 bp, 8 predicted proteins | sample TA2MahC400mmetaG_FD_146191 | JGI IMG/M metagenome (GOLD analysis project Ga0194112, IMG submission 146191) | Freshwater microbial communities from Lake Tanganyika, Tanzania - TA2015016 Mahale Deep Cast 400m | ecosystem: Environmental > Aquatic > Freshwater > Lake | place: Tanzania: Lake...
TTAATTCTTCCTTGCTCACCGTGTTATATCGTTTGAACACGCTCATGGTTTTGTGGCCGGTCGCGGCCATGATCCTGAAATAGTCATGGCCTTCAAGCCGCCGGTTGTTAATGAAAGTGTGCCGGAGATCGTGAAAGGTGAAGTCCTCAATCCCGGCTTTCTGGCAGGCATTGAGAAAGGCTTTTCTGATAGACACCACGGACCGCCCCTGATAGTAGAACACCTTCACTCCCTGTAAGGGGACCCCGCCCAAGGCTACCCGCATACCTTTGAACATCTCAATAAGTTCCTGGTTAAGGGGCACTAACCGGGCTTCATTGGTCTTGGTGTCCTCTGGGTTCAGTCGGATAAAGCCTTCCTTCAAATCAACCTGGCCCCAGGTCAGCCCCAGGATTTCCCCCTGTCTTATGCCGGTGTGGTAAGCCAGCTTCACCACAGGCTTAAGGTGGGCCGGGCAATGGGCCAGGAGCCGGACATATTCTTCCGAACTTAACACTCGGTCCCGGTCGTTGTTCTCTTTCAGCAGCTTCACCCCATGGGCCGGGTTCTTTTCCGCCTTGCCGTTCTTCACCGCCTTATTGAAAATGGTCTTAAGGCAGGCAAGCTCACGATTTACCGTGGCGGGTTTGGTGAGATATTGGGGGGTCCTTCCGGAAGGTTCGACAAGTCGGGCTTGCTTGTAGGCTTCCACCATGGCCGGGGTAACGTCCTTCAGGAACCGGGCGCCAAAGTGGGGGAGAAGTCTGGTTATGGTTAGCCGATCCCGATCATAGCTCCGCTTGACCTTCACTTCGGGTAGTTCAAGATACCACGCCGCCAGGTCTTTAAAAGTGTTCTTGGTGTCGGGGCTTTTCTTGATATACCGCCCCTCTGTGCGGGCGCTCATGACTTCCCTTAGCCGGTGCTCCGCGGCCTCTTTGTTTGGTCCTATTCGCTCCCGCCTCAGCCGCTTGTCGTGGTCATAATACTCAATCCACCAAACCCGGCCCGAAAACTTCGCCAGGGAAAACCCGCACTTGCAGGTTTTCACTTTCTGGCTATTTCGCTTTTTGCACTCTGGGCATTCTGCCAGCAAACCCATTTTTGCCTCCTTTCATCAACCTATGTTCCAAGGCCTCCAGGGCCAGGGATAAATGAGATGGGATTCCACGTTTTTCTCGTTCCCACCTGCTTATGGTTTCTTGATAGGTTCCGAGCAACCGGGCCAACTCTATCTGAGTTATGCCCCACCTTTTCCGCCATTTTTTTAAATCTTGCCCTGTCATGGCTTGATAATATGACCATTGGTCATGTTTGTCAAGAAAAAAAAGGGAGTGAATTACTTCATCCCATGGGACTATATTCCCACCCTAACCCTGACAACTTGCCCACCTCTTACAGGTCGGCCCATGGTGTCCCGCCAGGTCTGGGCCTAGTCCTACCTTGTGCGGCCAAACTTGGACCGCCGCGCCGCTCCACCGGCCCCAGTGCTCCTCATCCATCCTGGGAACCCGGCCCCCTCCGTTCCCACCCAACCCTGGCACGCCTTAGGTACGTCCTCCTCTTCCCGGCCCCAAAGGGAAACCCGGAGACGGGACTCCTACCCCCCCTGGGTCAATATGATTGGCACGGAGCTTTTGTTAATTTTTCGATTCTATGGAAGGGGCGGTAATAGGGGAATTATCAATATTTGTTGATATTAAGGCCAGTTAGACGAAATCTTTCCTACTAGAATATGCCGACATTCTTAATGACTTGCATTAATGTCTGCAACGTCTGCAACAGGATAAAACCAAGGAATAGCGGGAGTTTGAGGACACAGACGTTGAAAAATCAATGTCTGCAACGTCTGCATTTCTGCAAAAATAATGCAGCTCCCCTTTGGGTAGGAGTAGGGGTTTTCCATAAAATCTCCAGCGCGGCGACGCCCCCGTCCCCCTCTTCCCGGCCTGAATCGGAAACCCGGGGACTGGGACTCCCTCCCCCCTAGTCAATATGCGCCGTCCGGACCTCAGCCCATTTTTCCGACGTATACCGTTTATGATCCCCAGGAAGATCCCGGCGGAAGACACCCCCCCGGCATCGACTCTCCCCAAAAATTTTATAAGCAAAATATGGGCGGTTGGCGGGGATTTCCTGCGGGTGATTTAAGCATTTCACAGGCCCCCTTTTCTTAACCTTGGGGTGACCGTTTGGGGGCCGTGATGGGGCTGTGAGTGGCCCTCAGCGCCGCAGATTTTTCGTTCCGGGGGGAGGTCTGGGGGGCATTTCAGGGTGCCGGTGCTCCCGGCGGGCAGTATTGGCCAGGAGAAGGGCGACGGCGTTAGCCACCGCTTTTGGCGTCAGCACTGCCCGGCCCCGCACCTCTGGTCTTGGTCTGAGTCAAAAACCGGAACACCTCGGGACAGCCCTCCCCGCAAGTCAATGTGATCTCCAATCCCCTATGCAAGGGTTTCGATATACGGACGGTATGGATAAATTAACGGAAGGGCGTACAGTGGCAAGATAATGGCTACTCTTCTAGGCCCTCGTTCTACAATAAATTTTCCATGTGACGTTTTAATGATTATGTAAATTATTTTGATTATATAGATAAAAATTGGTGATTGTGCTACTAAATTAGTACTACTGTGTCATATATTGCTTGCAAAAAGCTGCAAACTATGCGTATGCTGGGTGTATGAAAAATGCACCCTTACCCAATATCGAGGCCAGGTTTCATGCTTATGCGGAAAAGCTGTCCACCGCGTTGGGTCATGCAGACAGGGTGGAACCTTTTCAGGCGTATTGCACGGGCCTGCTGTTGCCTGTTGAGCGCAAAAGTGTCGAACCCATGGCGGCACAACTTGCTCCGGGCCAGGTGAGTGCCAAACACCAATCCCTACATCATTTCGTGGCCAAGGCATCTTGGAGTGATGGCGCAGTGATGAAGGCAATTCGAGATTATGTCTTACCAAAGATGCAGAGTCAGGGGCCGATTTTGGCCTGGATCGTGGATGACACCGGGTTTCCCAAGAAGGGTAAGCATTCCGTAGGGGTGGCCCGACAGTATTGCGGACAATTGGGGAAACAGGACAACTGCCAGTGCGCTGTGTCCGTCTCCGTAGCCAACCCCCATGCCAGCCTGCCGGTAGCGTATCGGCTCTATGTGCCCCAAGAATGGAGCGCGGATCGCGAACGCCGGACCCGGGCGGGAATTCCGGAGGAGGTTGCATTCCAAACCAAACCCGAGATTGCTTTGGAGCAAATGAGGGCCTTGACCAAGACGGATACGCCCAAAGGAGTGGTACTCGCCGATGCGGGCTACGGTAACGACAGCGAGTTTCGCCGGGGTGTCCGCAGTTTGAGCCTCTCCTACGTGCTTGGCATTCAAAAGAGCACCAAGGTGTGGCCACCTGGCACCGAACCCTTGCCTCCACCCGAGTATTCCGGCTGTGGGCGGCCGCCGAAGTTGCCGCGCCGCAGTCTGCAGCACACGCCGGTGAGTGTTTTACAAGCAGCTCAGGATTTACCGGATAGCGCATATCAGGCCATCACCTGGAGGGAAGGCACCAACAAGACGCTCTCCTCCCGATTTGCCGCCATGCGTGTCCACGAGGGGCATCGCTATTATTGGCGTAGCGACCGCCCTCCGGAAGAATGGTTGCTGATCGAGTGGCCCGAGGGAGAATCGGAACCCACAAAATATTGGCTTTCCAACCTTGATGCGGTGGTTTCCCTTGCAGAGTTGGTAGATACGGCCAAGCTGCGGTGGCACATTGAACGTGACTACCAGGAACTCAAACAGGAAATCGGCCTGGGTCATTTTGAGGGCAGAGGCTGGCGGGGATTCCACCATCATGCCACCCTATGTATTGCCGCGTACGGGTTTCTGGTGGCCGAGAGAAGTTCTTTTCCCCCCTCCGGCCCCGACACCCGGCCAAGCTTTGCGTTACCTCAAGTACCCGCAGGTTGGCAGGCGCGGGGATCCACCCCTCAGGCCGGAGCGACATAGTCCATCTTCCATAGCCACCATAAAAAGGGAACTCATGATTATTTTGTCAAACAATCTGTCTCGGTGTCCCTGTTGCCATCGTGGTAATAGCAGATGGGATTGGTTTATGACACAGTAGTAATAACAGGCTGTTGAAATACGTTTTTTTGTCATCCTGAACGAAGTGAAGGATCTAGAACTTATTAAAATGACTAGATTCTTCGCTTCGCTCAGAATGACAAATTCAAGTAACGGGGGTTCTTCAACAGCCTGCCAAATCAAAGAGGGCCAGGCATTGCCCCGGCCCCGGTGTTTAACCTATAACTTCAAAGGAACTGCGGATTTTTTCCCTGGTCTCGGGCGGCTTAATCGAGCAGGAGCAGTTCAAGCCCACTCGCTCCCCCCAACCGGCAGTTGTTGATGGTCACGCTGATTTCGTTGGCCGAAGCGACATCAAGTGAGTCACTCTGATTATTATTGTCGTCATAGGCGAAGCCGTAAATCTTGCCGTTATAAGAGATATTCTCGTCGTGCAGGGTTGGGAATATACGTTAGTCTGGTCGAACGGGTCGGTAAGCCCGTTAGCCTGGTAATATTATTGATTACCCAGCAGCAGCATCATTATTCCGGGTAAGGCTTTAGTCCCGGGAAGCGGAGCCCCGACACCGAGCACCCAGTAATTCACCTCTGTACCATTGAAAGACACGGTATTGACCAGTGGACCGGTGCCGAAACGATCACTGTACGGCACCCCGTACACGGTGTTGTGGGATTCGTCGAAAATCACTGCGGCGTAAAGGTTGTAGAAGGGATGAAGCGGCTGAATCTCGGAATAAGCCACCATCGGGTTCAGCGACCACCATTGATTGCTGTACATGTTCTTGAGGGCCACGCCGCCGACCTGGTAATCACTGTTGAAGAATCCGCCGAGCAGACCGGTGGTGACTTCGCCGATAAACATCCTGAGGGTGGTGTCATAGGCTCCCAGGTCATAAAGCGAGGGGTTGGTACTTGGGTTATGAGGCTGGCTTGGATCCTTCCGGGTAGCTTGGGTAAATGTTTTAAAATCGCTCCAGGCCTGTCCCGTAAAGATGACGGCACCTTTATTGTCAAGTGGAGCAGTCTGACCATAGACGGCGTTGTTGAACGCATTTGTATCTGACACCGAAAAAGAAAAGGTGGCCCCGGTCCATTGACCATCGGGGGGAAGGGAAGGATTGTTGGGCTTGATCGGGGCATTCACAGACACCGTGATGCTGCCGGTGATGGTGAGGCTGCCATTGGCGTTGGCAGTGGCGGTCATGTCGGCCCCGAACTGGTATACCGGGATGTTATCCGGCGCGGCAAAGTTGAATCCGTTGCTGCGCTTAATATGGGTTTGCTGTTTGGCCGCGTGGATGGACTTCGTGTAGGGAATGAAAGAGGGCCAGGGATTTGTTCCGGTGAAACCGTTGCTGGGCCCGAGATAACGGACAATCTTCCCGTTGGCATCCTTCACCACCGCGTTGGGATTACCGCCCGTGGCCGCGGCAAATCGCGCCCCGATTTGTGCGGCGGTGGCACTGCCGAAGCCGGTCTGCTGCAGCAGATTGTTATGTATATCGTAACTGCGGATGCTCAGCGGCGCGGTAAAGTAATTGATGGCGGTCAGATTGCCCTGGTCGCCGGATCCTCCCATCATGGTCAGCTCAAAAGACTGGAATCGCTGGGGGGATACCATAAAGGCGGGAGCAGCCGTGCGGTCATTGTCGGTGGGGTCGTCGTAATACACGTAAAAGACGGCACTTTGCGAGAAGGTGATATTCAAGCCGCCGGCCCCGATGTGCGAGAGCTTGACCGGCTTGGACATCAACACCGTAACCCCGCCGTCGGTGAAATCAATCGACTTCGTTCCATTGGCATAGGTGGCGTTAAAATTAAAAGCCAATGGTTTTTCAATTTGAACCCAAACGTTGCCGCTGTAGGCACTTTGGTCAAATTTCAGGGTAAAGGCGTATGCGGCATGGGTGAATGCCAACATGCCTATTGCCACCAAAGCCACGAACCCTAGTTTGAAAACGGCACTTTTGCAGTAAGTCAAGCGACGAGCCGGAGCATTCCGCAGATATGGCTGCATGGAGAGCCTCCTATAGTGTGCGTGATGGTACCGAGATTATGCGGCAACCCTGCCGCCGCAGTTTAAAAAAATTTTTCGGGGGCCCTCCCGCCGAATTAACCTCGATAGGTTTCCTCTTTTTTGTCCAGAATTTCATTTTTACATACTGCATAATAAAGGTCAAATCCATTTTCTCCTTCTGAAATAGATCAGCATGACCCCGGACACCAGAATCATGACTCCCCAGGTGCCGTAGTAGCCATAGGCCCATTCCAACTCCGGCATGTGCTTGAAGTTCATGCCGTACACCCCGGCCAGAAAAGTGAGAGGCATGAAAATGGTGGCGATGATGGTCAGGACTTTCATGATTTCGTTCAGTTTATTGCTGACGCTGGAGAGGTAGATGTCCAGCATTCCCGACAGAATATCCCGATTGGTCTCCACCGTGTCGATGGCCACGATGACATGGTCGTATACATCCTTGAAATAGAAGGAAGTGGCGTCGTTGATGAGGGGGGATTCCCGCCGCTCCAGCCGGCTCACCACCTCCCGGAGGGGCCACATGGATTTTCTGAGGAGGATCATGTCATTCTTGGCCTTGTGAATAAAGGACAGGGTCTGGGGGGAGGGCTGTTTTACCACTTCATCTTCCAGGAACTCGATGTTTTCCCCAAATTTCTCCAGGACGATGAAATAATGGTCCACGATGTAGTCAATCAAGGCGTAAGCCAGGTAATCGGCGCCGGCCTTGCGGATCCGGCCTTTGGCCGTCCGGATCCTCTCCATGATGGAGTCAAAGATTTCCACGTTGTTTTCATGCAAGGAAATTACATAGTTGCTTCCCAAAATGAGACTTATCTGATCCGTCAGTATTTCATTTTGAGTTCCATCGTAGCGGATGGCTTTTAAAACGATAAACAGATAATCGTCATAATCCTCTATTTTGGGGCGCTGGTCGATGTTCAGAATATCCTCCAGCACCAAGGGATGTAAGTTGAAACATTCCCCCAATTTCTCCACGTTGGGGATGTGGGAGATGCCGTTGACATTGATCCAGGTGGTCGTGGGCTTATTTTTGTAAGCCAGGCAACCGTCAAAGGAGGGCAATTCGGCTTCATATAAATTCTTCTCGTCATAGTCCATGACGGTTATTTTGGGCGTTACCGGCGCCTTGTCCCCGGTATAAACCAGGGTTCCCGGCGGCAAACCCGCTTTTTTGGACCTCTTCTTAATGAGCCGGATCATGAAGTTTTCCTCGATAAAATCGTTGGTTTTTCATAACAACCTTTCCGGTGCCATTATAGGACAGTTTAGCCATAAAATCTAACCTGAATTACCCTGGGGCAAGCGCCGGTTTTATCCGGCCCTAATAGCTTTTTCGGCGCTTTAGATGAAATTCCTTAAAATACGCCACCAAGACGCAAAGGCACAAAGATTCCGCAAGGATCCGGCGGCAGAGCCAGTCTAAGCCACCGGGGGAATTAAGAGGGAAGGTTTCCATGTTGGCAAAGGGCAATTAAGGTGGGGGTCGGAAAACCGAAAACCGAAAACTATATTAAGTGCCGTCCTGGGCGAGGAAGCCCTTCTGGATGGCGTATTTCACCAGGTCGGCGGTGCGGTTGATGTTGAGTTTCCGCATGATGTTGGCCCGGTGGTGTTGCACGGTGCGGCTGCTGATATACAGCAGCTTCCCGATCTCTTTGCTGGATTTGCCTTCGGCGATGAGTTTGACGATGATCCGCTCCCGGGTGGTAAGTTTTTCTCCCGGCATTTTGGCCTCCCTGAACCCCTGGCGGGATTTCTCCCGGAACAGGTCGGTGAGCTGCAGGGAGAGCAACGGGGAGACGTAAGAGCCGCCCCGCCGCAAGGTGTCGATGGCCGACAGCAGTTCGGTGTCCGCGTCTTCCTTGAGCAAATACCCTTCCGCCCCGGCGCTGAAGGCGGAGTAGAGATATTCCTTGTCTTTGTGCATGGTTAAAATAATGATCTTGATTTCGGGATGAAGGGCTTTGACTTCCCGGGTGGCTTCCAACCCCCGGAGATTGGGCATGGAGATGTCCATGATCACCATGCGGGGAGTGGTTCTCTTCAGGATCTCCAGCAGTTCCAGACCGTCGCCGGCTTCTCCCACTACTTCCACATCATGGAGGCTCTGGACAATCCTCTTTACCCCCCGACGAAACATCACATGGTCATCGGCCAGGACAATCTCATAAGGCCTCAAGACTCTTCTCCTTCCTGGAATGGACTTGGTTTACCTGACAAGCCCCTCAACATCCAGGCCACTCTTTTGTTACCCCGCTCACCGGAATAACCACGGTGATTCGGGCCCCTTTCCCCGTCTCGCTCCAGACCTGGAGACTGCCGCCCAACATGCGGGCCCGTTCATCCAGGGCCGCCAGTCCCAACCCCCGTTCCGGGGCCTTTCGGGCCAGCGCCTGGCCCACATCGAACCCGGCTCCATTGTCTTTAACCCGCAAAGTGACGTTGTCGTTCTCCTGGCCGATGCTGATCTTGACTTGGGTGGCATGGGCGTGCTTGGAGATGTTGGTCAGCACCTCCTGAAATATTCTATAGATAGTGATCTGGGCCTCGGGAGGAAAGAGGTTGTTTAAATCTTCCAATTCCAAGGAATACTTGACATCATAATATTGGTTGAATCCATCGAATAAATATTTCAAGGCCGCTTCCAGACCCAGGTCTTCCAGTATGGCTGGGCTCAGATCCCGGGACAGCCGCCGCACGTTGTCAATGACTTCATCCAAGTAGGAAAGGAGCTGGGCGCATTCATGTTTCTGCTGCTGCTGGTCCTGCCCCAGGGCCCGTTCGATGGCCCGCATCTGAAGCTTCAAGGCGTTCAGGGATTGCCCCAACTCGTCGTGGAGTTCCATGGAGATGCGCTTGCGCTCCTGTTCCTGGGCGGTTAAGAGCTGGGAAGTGAGAACCCGCAGTTTCTGCTCCGATTGCCGCACCTCACCCTCGGCCCGGTGGCGCATCAAGGCCTCCACGAAGGGGATGGCCAGGGCTTCCGCGGTTTCCCGGTCCCGGGGGGTATAGCCTCCTTCCTTGTTGGCCAGTCCGATAAGGCCCAAGGCCCGCTCCCCATGAACCAACGGGACTCCCAGAAACGCGGTAAGGGGGGGATGGCCCTCGGGAACTCCGCAGCGGTCAGGATGGGAACCGGGGGCATTGGTGAGCACGGATTCTCTCTCCCGGACGACCTTCTTTACCAGTCCCCCCACCTCCAGATTCTTGGGAAGCGAGCCCGGAGGCAGGCGGCATAGCTTCCAGCCGGGATCGGTCATGGCCAGGAGATCCAGCCCGCCGGTCCGGTTTAATTCGGCGATTAAACCGAACTTGCTTTCTGTCAATTCCTCCAGCGCCGTCAGGCAGGTGCGCCCCAGCTCTTCTTCCGTCCGGCAGACCAGGGCCTCCCGAAAGATCCGGTTGATGGCGTCCAGGATGGTTCGCTGCCAGGCGGCCCGTTCATCCGCCATCTTGTGCTCATGAATATCGAATAAGACCCCGGTGATATGGTCCACCTGGCCTTCCGGGGAGGAGATGATCTGGCCCCGGTCCTGAATCCAGCGGACCCGGCCCTGCCGGTCCCGGATACGATATTCCCGGACAAAGGACCCTCCGGCGGCCATGCATTTGACAAATTCGCGTTTGGCGGCTGCCAGGTCTTCCGGCAGAATCAGATCCCGCCAGTTAATTCGGCGGGTATCGAAATCCGCAATCTGGTAACCGGTTAGTTCAAGAATTTTATCATCCACAAAATCCACGGACCAGTCCAGGTATCCTTTGTAAACCACCGCCGGCAGGGTCTTCACCAGAAGCCGGTAGTCCCGCTCCCTCTTGCCCAGGGCCGCTTCCGCCTGCTGGCGCTCCAGGCGCTCCTGGGCTTCCCGCAAGGCCCTCTGGACTGCCGGCGCCAGACGGGAGAGGCGGCTCTTGAGGACGTAGTCCGTGGCTCCTCGCTGCAAGGAGTCAATGGCCACCTCTTCGCCCATGGTCCCGGACACAAAAATGAAGGGAATCTCCGGCTGTTTTTCCCGGACCTGGGCCAGGGCCTTAAGACCGTTGTAATGGGGCAGCTTGTAATCCGCCAGAATGAGATCCGGTTGCAGGGAGTCCAGGGCCTTCAGGAATTCGGCTTCAGTTTCCACCAAGTCGGCGGTGAACTCGAGGCCCGCCTGGCGCAGTTCGAATTTAACCAATTCGGCGTCCGGCGGGTAATCTTCCAGCATCAGTATCTTTAAGTTGCCGGGCTTGGGCGCCTGGTTAGGTATTTCCTTGCTCACGGCTTTCCTTGGGACTAAATAATTTTGGTTAAATTGTTAAATTATGAGGCTCTTGCAAAATTCATTTTGAGGCTGCGATTTTCCCATGTTGCTTAAAGAAATATCCGGTAGCACAGGCTTTCCAGCCTGTGCCGGCGCAGGCTGAAGCCTGCGGCTACATAATTTTGCAAGAGGCTCTTATATCAATAGATTTCATTAAATCCAGCTCAAGCCGGCAACTTATTCAGAAGCATCCAATAAAGCCCCAGATTGGACACCGCCTCGAAAAACTTGTCAAAATCCACCGGCTTGACGATGTAACTGTTGACCCCCAGATGGTAGCTTTCCGCAATATCCGGCTCCTCCTGGGAGGAGGTGAGAATTACTATGGGAATAGCCTTGGTGCGAGGGTCGCTTTTTATGCGCCGCAGGACTTCCAGACCATCCACCTTGGGCAGCTTCAAATCCAGGAGAATGAGTTTAGGCAGCTTGCAGGTCTCCCCGTTGGAATATTTGGCTTTACAAAAGACAAAATCCAGGGCCTCGGCTCCGTCTTGCAGCACCTGCACGTTATTGGCCAATCCCTGCTTTTTCAAGGCCCTGAGAGCCAGTTCGGCGTCATGGGGATTGTCTTCCACCAGGATGATTTCCACTTTATCATAATCGGTCAATTGTCTGCTCCTTTAGAGGGAAGGGTGAAATATATGTCGGCCCCTTCATTCACCCGGCCTTCGGCCCACACCCGGCCTCCATGGCGCTGCACCACTCTCTGGACCATGGCCAACCCCACTCCGGCCCCTTCGAACTCCTCGAGGCGGTGCCAGCGCTGAAAAATCCCGAAAAGTTGGTCCACGCAGCCCACGTTGAAGCCCATTACATAATACCCTTTTTGGCGTCCCTCTGTCCAGCCCAGTAAGCGTTTGCACACTTCTGTTCATTAGGGCCGGGGAATCATTCAGGGGGATGCCCTGGATCGGATTTTATGTCATTTTCCTAGGGCATATAAAGAGAAAAATTTTACACCGTTTTCGGGAACCTGCTAACAATAGGTATTAATAAGTCGACGCAGAAGTTGACACCCCCAACCCCCGTGCGGATTCCTGGAAGTTTTTTTAGCAACAAACAATCTATTCCCAAGGAATCATCTCAGGAATTTTTTGTGAAATAACCCCAGGATTAATATATTTTAAAGGCAAAGCTGCTATTACCTGGTATATTTATCGTATATACAAAACGGGAATGGAGCGGACTGTATTTCAGAGCCGCGACGGTCCGGCTCAACCAACTGGAAATCTTTTTATTGATGACTCTTGCGGAAAAACCCTCCGGTAAGAAGCTCCAGGTTTCGGGCGTCGTTCAAGGCGTAGGCTTCCGGCCCTTCGTCTACCGCCTGGCCCGGGAGCACCATCTGTCCGGCTGGGTCTGCAACACCTCCCGGTGGGTGGAAATCGTGGTGGAAGGGGCCGCCGCGTCTCTGGAAAGATTCGTCCAGGAGCTGACTTCCCAGTCTCCGGCCCTGGCCCGCATTGATTCCCTGGTGGTGGAGGAGGCCGAACCCCAGGGGGGGGAAGGTTTTACGATTCTAGAGAGCCGCCGGCTTCCCGGCGCCGAGGCCCTCATCCCCGCGGACGCGTCCACCTGCGCCGACTGCTTCCGGGAGATCATGGACCCCGGGGACCGGCGTTATTATTATCCTTTTACCAACTGCACCAACTGCGGCCCGCGGTTTACCATCATTCAGAGCGTGCCTTATGACCGGCCCCGCACCACCATGGCGGCCTTCGCCATGTGCCCCCGGTGCCGGGAAGAGTATGAAAATCCCGAAGACCGGCGCTTCCACGCGGAGCCCACGGCCTGTCCGGAGTGCGGCCCCCGCGTGTGGCTGGAGGAGGCGGGAAGGGTCTTGGAGGGGGACGCCCTTAAGGCCGCGGGAAAACTACTCCGGGAAGGCAAAGTGGTGGCCATTAAGGGCCTGGGGGGTTTTCACCTGGCTTGTGACGCCCGCCAGGCGCCAGCCGTGGCCAGCCTGAGAGACCGCAAAGGCCGGGTGGGCAAACCTTTCGCGGTGATGGTGCGGGATCTGGCCGAGGCCCAGCGCCTTGGTCAACTGGACGGCCTCACCACCCAACTTTTGCTCTCCCCGGAACGCCCCATTGTTCTGGCCCGCAAGCGGGAAGACTGCGACCTGGCCCCCCAGGTGGCTCCCCATAATAAATACCTGGGTCTGATGCTGCCCTACACGCCGCTGCACCTGTTGCTCTTCTCCCATGCGCCGGCGGCCCTGGTGATGACCAGCGGCAACCTCAGCGAAGAGCCCCTGGTCTTCACCAACGATGGGGCCCGGATCCGGCTGGCGTCCCTGGCGGACGCTTTTCTCCTGCACAACCGGGACATCCAGGTCCCTTGCGATGACTCGGTGGTGCGCCCCGTGGCCGGCCGCCAGGTCATTCCCCTCCGCCGGGCCCGGGGGTTTGTCCCCCAACGCGTGTCCCTGCCCGTGGACTCTGAACCCATCCTGGCGGTGGGCGCGGAGCAGAAAAACACTTTCTGCCTGGCCTGGAAGGGCCTCGCGCTTCTCAGCCAGCACCTGGGCGACCTGGACACGGTGGAGACCTTTGACTACTTTCAACTGGCCATCGCTCATTTCAAGAGTTTAAGCCGCAAAGACCCCCAGGTCATTGCCTACGACCTGCACCCCCAGTATTTCAGCACCCGCTACGCCCTGGCCCAGGAAGGCGTGAAGCTTATCGGGGTGCAGCACCACCACGCCCACATCGCCGCCTGCCTGGCGGAAAACGGCCGCCGGGGGCCGTGCCTGGGCCTGGCCCTGGACGGCACCGGCTACGGCCCCGACGGGACCATCTGGGGAGGAGAACTGCTGGTGGCGGACCTGGCCGACTATAAGAGAGTGGGGCGTCTGGTCCAAGTCCGCCTGCCCGGGGGCGAAGCCGCGGTGCGGGACCCCCGGCGCATGGCCGCGGCCTATCTTCATGCTGCCTTCGGGGGAGATTTTATAAGAGTGGCCAGGGAAATGCATTTTGGTTTTTCTTCCCTGGAAGAACGCATCCTGAGCCATCAACTGGCCACCGGGCTGAACTCCCCCCTCACCTCCAGCACCGGGCGGCTGTTCGACGCGGTGGCCGCGGCCCTGAATGTGTGCCGCACCCGCACCTACGAGGGCCAGCCGGCCCTGGAACTGGAAATGGCCGCGTCCGAAGACGAAAAGGGTTATTATTCAGTGGGGGTTGATAGTGCGGATGGTCTGGTGGTCTTGGACGGGGTGGGCCTTTTTAGGGAAACCGTAGTGGATTATCGGGCCGGGGCCGCACCCGGAAGGGCCGCCGCCCGTTTTCATAACTCCCTGGCCCGGCTCCTAACCGCCGCCTGCGTGATTTTGCGGGACCGCACCGGCCTGGATGAAGTGGCCCTGGCCGGTGGGGTGTTTCAAAACGGTTTGCTGTTGACGCGGCTTTATGATCTTCTGATTGAGCAGGGTTTTGCCGTGCTGACCCAAACCCGGACGCCGCCCAATGACGGCTCCATTTCCCTGGGCCAGGCCGCGGTGGCCGCGGCGCGGCTGGAAAGGGAAGGGGGGTGAAAAAATTTTGGGGGAGGGGGCTAAGGGCGCCTGCCCTTACCCCCTCCCTCAAACCCCCACCCCCAATCCATTAATTTGGGAGCGACCCGGTGGGTCGCCCCATGGATAAGTTGAATTAAGTTGAGGCTCTTGCAAAAATTTAGCAAAACCGGCCCCGGCTTCTATTCCCCCTCCCCACGGGGGGAGGGGGCTAGGGGGAGGGGGCAAAGCCGCTTATAACTA
>Ga0194112_10007536_pt1 | contig 14148 bp, 7 predicted proteins | sample TA2MahC400mmetaG_FD_146191 | JGI IMG/M metagenome (GOLD analysis project Ga0194112, IMG submission 146191) | Freshwater microbial communities from Lake Tanganyika, Tanzania - TA2015016 Mahale Deep Cast 400m | ecosystem: Environmental > Aquatic > Freshwater > Lake | place: Tanzania: Lake...
TCCCACGATGCCTTTTGTTGCGAGATTGATGGTGTAGTAGTTTGTTCCTGGCACGGGCTGCATCAGGGAGTTCGCGGGCTTATCAATGCTCCAGCCGTTGAATCCACCCCGGGTGTACAACGTATCCTTCGCTTTGTCGAAAAAGCCCAGTGTGATGTAGGACGACAAATCCACAGTAAACAGCATATTGCCGGCCCTTGTAACACCGCTGAACACGCTGTCGTTTTCGAAGTAGACAATGGGTAGCGTTTGTGGATTGCCGGTCAGTGTCAGTTTTCGATTGTCCGAGCTCTCCCATTTGTCACCCTCACCTGTGATCATTACGAATTTGTACTCAATGCTTGTTCCGGTGCCGGTGCCGAACGTCCCGGTGTAGACACTATCTCCATCGGCATCTGTGAGAACATGGGTCTTTCCACTCCAACCCTGGAAGTCGCCTCTCACCACAACGGTATCTCCTGCCGACGGAACGAAGACATTTTCGCGCATCTTGATGCTCATTCTCACCTGGAACGTGACGTTGTTTTGCGCATCCACGTCTGCAAACGCCCAGGCGATGAGCAGAACAAGCAACGCTGTGAACCTACTCCATTTCATAGCGCCTCCTTTTGAATTGGTGAACAGTTAGTGAAAAAACGTGCTAGAGCTTTTCCTTGGGTAGCCGTTTGTTTTCTGCGTCCACCTCCTTTCAGTACTCTGTTGAACATTAGAATTGAAGACCTAGGGAAAAGGTGTGCACATTCTTCAAGCGGCCAAACGATTGATACGCATAGTCTAGCCGTATTTGGATGAGAGCGCTGATGTTGTACCGCGTTCCACCACCAAAGGTGTACGACTCTTCAGTGTCTCGTTGGAAGAGCGACCTCACACCTCCTCTCAACATCAGCAAGTCATTAAGCACAGAATATTCGAATCCTGCATTGACGCTCTCAGTATTGTCATTTGGATGGGAGGCATCAACCGCGATGGTCAACCGTTGATTGTCGGTTTTGAAAGCTTCTCCCGAAAGGCTGAGGCGTAGCGCAAGCGGCAGATCGAACTTGTCGGTTGAAAGATAAGCGTTGACGCTGCTGTTGTTGCCGTACTGTGATTCGTCGATGTCCTTTTGAACTAAGAGGTCTTCTCCGGCGATCTGAAGTTTCTCGCCGAAATTCGTGATCGAGACGCCTAACCGAACGCCTTGAAACGGGGTCGTAAACAACGTCCCGATATCAACAGCGAATGCGCCACTCGATGAGTGATAGATCGTCTCCCGCACGTACTTCACGGTCGCTCCGATGCTGAACCAATCGGTCAAATTGCGCGCATAGGAGAAACCAAACGCATAGCTTGTCGCAGAAAACATTTCCCCCGTGCCTTCCGGGAAGGCTTCCGTGGTGACTTCCATATCTGGCATTGTCATTGCCGTAACGCTGAAACCGATCGTGCCAAAATCGCCGAATGGGAGACCTATGCCAGCAAAGTCGTGACGGATGTCAGCCAGCCAGCGCGAATGGCTCACGAGAACCTCAGGCCTGTCGATGCGCGCAAGGCCGGAGGGGTTCCAGTATAAAGCGGACATATCGTTCGCGAGAGAGACGAAGGCTCCTCCCATCGCTATGGACCGAGAACCGACAGGAATGGTGAGAAACTTGGCAGCTGTCGTTCCCACTTTTGAGACATCCTGGGCAAACAGAGCCATGCCCGGGACCCCAAGCGCAAGGAGCCACACAAACGTATTCTTAGGTCTGAAGCGCACAGTTCACTCCTTGTCGTTACTTAATGATAGCAAACCTTCCCACTTTCTCACCCACTCCCGGCGCGTCGATATGGTAGATATACACGCCATACGAGACCGGCAAATTGTCACGTGAAAGGAGGTTCCACTCTGCAGACCCATCGAGCAACGCGCTGTTATGCTCGATGGTTGCGACAAGCTCTCCGCTCACTGAATAGATGCGTATCGTACACTGCTGTGGAAGATGGTTGAAATGAATTGAGCGCGGGCCTCTTCCGCTGGCATATGGATTCCTTGGCTCCCACGTTGCTGCAGCGAGATACGGGTTGGGAACAACCTTGATCTTGTCAAGCGACGACGCAGCAAGCTCCTTATCCACTTTGTGCCCAACTGTGGTGAATTCATACACATCCTCAGCCACGAACGGTTTCCGCAAGACAATGTACGCCGTGTCTCCAGATCGCGGAGCGCTCAGTGCTGCATCGTAAACAACATTGAATCTCCAAGTCAGTACCAAAGAATCTCTCGCGTCTTTTTCAAAAAAACCAATAACATCCGATTCATCAACACCCTTGCCCACGCTAAAAACCCCCGGACCCCCCGTGGTGTCAACATCTCTGAAAGCAAACTTGATTTGACGATTTTCAGTCGTGTTGTAGACTTTGAAGTTGACCGGGGTCGCAGGCATCGGGAAAATCGGCAGTGGAGCAAACGGAAAGTAGCCAAGAGAGGTATCAGTTCCGACAGGCCCAAAAATAATCTTGTAATCGGCCGGTCGTGCTGTTCCGCGCGCGGCACCGATGTTGAACGGCTGCATGGTCATTGGGTAGATTTTGGGGCGGCTCCATCTACTGAGGTCTGTGTGCAGGCTCACGTTGCTTTCATTCACAAACGATAGACGAAAGCCATCAACAACGGGCGCTTCATCACCGAATCCGATCTTCGTGTTGTCGCTCAGCAATGTGTCCGGCCTTGAAGGATTGGTAATATTGATGAGCGTAAAGCTCTTTGTCTTCAGCGTATCTTGCTGGGTGAGAGTTCTCGCTCTGATGAGTGTGTCTTTGAATGTGATCCGATATCGGTTGTTATCCTTGATGCTGTTCGGATCAACCAGGGTGAAATGGATTTGGCCTGAACTGTTCCCTCGTGTGTGCACGACAGTGTTGATTTGAGGAGGCTTGTAGCCCGCCACGGGCGCCTCCGGCGTGATCTTCACAACGTTCCTTCCGAGCTGCACGCCTCCTCCAGGCGTCACGCTGATCGAGATCGGGCTTTCTGCAGGACTGATCCCACCCCCGGTCCAGCCAAAATCATAAGCAGTAACGGCGTAGTAGTAGGCTTGACCGTTTTGGACGGTCGTGTCAACAAACTCATGCCGCAGACCCGTATCTGATCCGAGATTGAAATGAGCCCCGTTCATGCTCACAGGGTGCAGACCTGTGACGTGGTTAGCCTTGTCGAATTGGGCGATCGGCTTGTAGTACACCAGATTGCCGTCAGCATCGGTAACCTTGTAGGCATCCTGAAAAGCCGGATCTGTAGCGCGATAGATGCGGTATCCCTCAAAATCATAGCCGGGCTGCCCCAGAGCAGCGAGATACTTGTCGTATGACTGCTCTGCCTTCGAATCCCAGTACAGGGTTACTCTCCGATCCCCAGCTACAGCCGTGACGGTTGGAGCAACGGGGGCCTTCGCAAACTGATAGTCTTCGTTGTACGTTTGTTGTGCTCTGTCTTTGTTCGCGATCGCATCGTTCACATCAGCGCCCATGACGACGGCCACGGAAATGCGCTCAGTCTGGCCAGATCTCAGTGGAAAGAACCCTGACGAGACGAAGAGATCGTACTCCCCCGGGCGCGTCAACGCCGGATCATAGAAGCTTCCCGGTGTCATGAACTTGGCCCACCAGACTTGATCTGCCGTTGTCGCCCACGGTCCAGGAGGTAGGTACTGCACGTTCGTAATGCCGATTTGGTCCGATTCCGAAACGTCGGTCTTATCGATGTTGGGTTCACCTGGAAGCCCAGTGTCAATCAGCGCGCCGTTGGGTCCCCACGACTGATAGCCGGAGGTCGGCTTCCCGTCCCCTTCACCGAAGTCGTTCGTCCCCGGCTTTCCATCAAGCCCTACATCATCCATGATTGGATTCCAGTCGCCATCGTTGTCGATGCCATCCTGTCTCGACTCGTCAATCATCTCGTCGATCCCCTCATCGATTCCCTCGTCAATCGCGCCGTCCTTATCGTTGTCGATCCCGTCCGCATATTTCTTCCCCAGATCTTCCGTACCAACCGCGTAAAGCCATCGACCGTTGGTAAGCCGTAACCTCCCTCCGTACTTCGCAGCCGTATCAACCATGGCTTGAGTAATCACAGGTGATCCCTCTTCACCGTCGCCGTTGTTATCGATGCCGTCTTTGAATGCACGCCCAACGTCTTCTGAGCCTTCGTCAATCGCCCCGTTGTTGTTGTCATCGATCGCATTGTCTTGGATCTCGCCCGACAGCATAGCGCTTGTCACAACCGGGCTGCCTAGCTCGCCATTCCTGTCATTGTCGATTCTATCAGCAAATCCGACACCCACCTGAGTTCCGAACGCGATGTGCGTTGAATCTTCATCAACAAGCCCGTTGCCGTTGTTATCAATCCCGTCACCTGAGACCTCTCCTCGAATCATATTTCCCGTGACCTTGGGACTATTCCGTTCTCCGTCACCATCATTATCAATGTGGTCGACGGCGTTGCCGGGCGTTTCAAGATAGGTAATGGCGGCAACTCCCACTTTGGTGTTCCCAAACGCCGCATTCCCTCTGTTGTCATAGTCCGTCATCCACGCAATATCCGACAACAAGTCAAAATATGATATGTCGTCTTGCGTATCACCATCTCCCCCTACCATGTCAGCAAGCCACAATGTGACAGCGAAGCGATCGATGTTCGTGGTGCCATCATTTGTCACGGAATGGATAAGGAACAGAACATCATTCACCAGAACCTGGGACCACTGCATCGCGCGAACATCAAGAATTATCCCCAATCCCGCTCTTGAGTTATCGGTTGAATCAGGAGAAAAAACCGCCTTGAACCTGTCATATTTGTCATCCGATGCCTTGTAGTACATTTCCTGATCGGCATTGAATTGATCCTTGCCGAAGTATCCGTTCCACGATCCTTTCCAACCGGGATCGATTGGATCCTTCAGCTTGTCTGGCCAAAAGTCAGGCCATGTAGAGGCGTCATCACTCTTAGCAATCTTCGACTTCTCGTCCGGACGCAAGTACCCTGGAATGGGCTCCATGTTCCAAGTCGACCCCTGCGGGCTTTGCCGGTAGTTCGGAGCATCAAGAATTTGAACCTTCTCCCTATTCTTGTCTACCACCTCTCCCCCGACAAACAATGCGACCAGAGCGACATAATGCTGGTATGTGTTTTTGGGCCATTCAAATGGCACTTCATCCGGCACAACACCAGTTCGTCCGGCAAACCCGTAGTTGAATATTGTAGCGCGCAGGAGATTCCCATCAATGTTTGTTTTGCGTCTCATGGTGGGATCGCCACGCTCCTTGCTCGGGATATGTTGAGCCTCAAGGACCTGGTCACATCCAAAAACCATAGAAAGAAGAAGGAAACTTGTAACTAGTCGACGCATTGATGTTCCCTTTGGTGATTAGAACGAAATCTCAAATCCGAACTGCACTTCTCGCGGTTCAGAGTAGAATGATGGGTTGTTGAACCATTCCGCAATCGTGTTGTTCCGTGAAGGGTCTTCGTGCAAATACAATGCAACAAGCGACTTGTCAGGTAGCCCCGTGTCGCCATAGACATCAACCGCATTTCTCGTATCCAAGACATTAAGCACAGCGAGGAAGACGCTCAGGTTCAATCCAAAAACATCAAAGCCTTTGAATCCTCGTAGATCAAAAGTGAAATTACTCGGCCGCCGCCGACTGTTTCGCAGAAGGCCAGTTGTCAGATTCTGTCCTTGCCTTGACTGAATCGTAATCGAGGGTGAATATGGAAGCCCGGAACCGTACCGTGCGATCATGTAGGCACCATAATCACTCTGACCTACGCCAACTGTAGCGTTGAAGGTGTGTGTTTGATCCCAGTCAAGGGGGATCAATTGCTTCGTGGGATCTGCACCGTCGCGGGCAGCAAAGAACTCTTCATCTGGTGAGGAGTTTACACCCTCTGCAACTTGATACGTATAACTGATATTGAAAGAGTAGTAGTTGTTAAGCCGTTTGTTCATTGAAAGCGTCACACCACGCATATTCGCGTAGTCTTTGTTGATATAGATGGAATATGCCGTGCCCGCAACAGGCGTCGCGATCGGTGGGCCCGCTGTGACCCAGTCTCTGATGTCTCTATAGAACCCGGTGATATCCATCCCGATATCTTCGGAAATCTGTTGCTGAAGGCCAATCTCGTACATAACGGTTTTCTGAGGTTTGAGATCCGGATTCCCAAAGACACCTTGGAGAATGGAAGCGGTGGTTACCTTGTACCCTGGTCGTTGATACAGGTGGATGAACGTTGGAATTTGGATGAAATGCCCGTACGAGAAGTGTATCACCCCCCTATCGGTAATCGGGTAAGCGACGCCGAGGCGGGGACTGATTTGGGACTTCGGTCTTGCCTTCCTATACCAATATGCTAGTCTGCGTGCAACGGCACTCGCATCTGCTTGATTATCGCTTTGGTCAACGATGCCATCACCATTAACATCGAACTTGTTCTTCTGCTTGAAGGGCAAGTAAATATTCGGATCTTCAGGATCATCGAGGATATCTGCCCGCGGATCAAAGTAGTCAAATCGCAGACCGAGGTTGATGATCAGGTTTTCGTACTCGAACTTGTCCTGCACATAGACTGAAAACTCGCGGGGATACCGAGTGTACTGGTCGTGAAGTGGTGAAGTTATGTCCCGCACGTCTGGCTGAAACGGGATGATCTGTCGGCCTGCAGCATCAACAGCAGGAACAACATTGAATTCGTCAAGATACAAGCGATGCAACTTTGCTTCCAAGCCCACCTTCACCTGATGCAACGGCGTAACCTGGCTGGTAAGATCGAATTTCCCCACGTATGTTGTCGTTTGTCGTCGAAAATGATGAAGATTCGTCCCTCCACCTGAAAAACTATATGACTGTTCGTTGAGAGAGTCAGGATGGTAATAGCGGGAATCGAAAGGATCCTCATAAAGATACTCTCTGAACTCCTTGTTGAACTTCGACACGTTCAGTGTGTAGAATGTCTTGGGGCTCAAAACATGGGTCACTACGGCTGTGAGGTCATAGCCCTTTTCGTGTTTTGTTACATCTCCGTCGGGATTCAATCTAAAGAAGTGATTGTAGTCTTGGTAATCGCGTTTATTTCCAATAGTGCTTATGCTCAATCTAAGGGCGGAGCTTAGCTCATACCGCAATTTCCCTTGAAAGGAGAATTTCTTGCTCCAGTTCATCGGAAGCGCCACGCCGTCGCCTTCCAATCCATCGGTATTGAACTTCCGATTGCCGTATAACCAACCGTCAGTCTTGAAGTAACGTCCAAACAAATAGAAGACCAGGTCATTTCCCAAAGGCACCGGTCCGCTCAGACTTCCTTCAATATTGTAGTTAGTCAGGAGTGATACATTGTCGATACCGGCGAAAGTGTGAGAATCGCCTGAGACATAGTCACCTGAATACATGCGCACGTTGCCCGCGTAGTGTGCACCACCATCCTTCGTAACAATGTTCACGATGCCTGACATGGCATTCCCATACTCGGCATTGAATGTCCCGCTTACCACTTGAAGCTCCTGAATGGCATTGTTTTCAACGGGAATTGACAAGCTTCCGTCAAAAGCGTCTGTGATGGGCTTACCATCCACCCAGTAAGCGATTTCGCTTGACCTTCCACCTCGAATATGAATTGCCCCATCCCTTCCCACGGTTACGCCAGCTTGAAGATTCAGTAACTCTCCCACTTCCTGAACGGGCATATTGGTGATTGCATCGGCTTCAACCCGAGCTTCAACGGAGGTCATATCTCTCCTCACAAGCGGACGTTGCGATACAACCTCGATAACCTGTCCAAGCTCAAGCACGGTCTCGGATAGTTCAACATCCACCTTCGTCGTCAAGTCAATATTCACCCGCACATCAGTGATTCGGACCGACGTATAACCAATCATATTCACTACAAGCGTGTATGTGCCGGGCGGGATCCTCAATATCACATAACGCCCTTCCACGTCGGTCGAGGCTCCGAGGGTTGTTCCCTGAAGCACGACGTTCGCACCTATTATTGGCTCACCCGTCTTCTGATCCTTTACAATCCCTGCCACCTTCCCAGTCGTCCCTGCCAATGCTAATGCCGTGAAAGATGCGAAAACCAGCAATGCCTGAACTAGTTGTTTCATAGAGTACTCCAAGTCATCAAATTGTCAAGCTGAATTGCGAACACAAGAGAGTCGTTCACCCAAACGGACCTGTCCTTGCGTAATTGGTCTAGGGAAGCAAGGAATGCTTGCTGCTTCAACTGCCATTGCAGCTCCGCCGTTATTTGAAGCTTTGCTTCTTCAAATGATTTCTGTCTGGATGATTGATAGCCGTTTACCTTAATCAGGGAGTAATAGCCACCGAGATCGAACGGTCCCACTGTTTCCCCTTTGTTTGCTCTGGCGATCTCATTGAACCATTTTCCCAGCTGCTGCCGTGTTGATAGCCCGAGGTGTCCTCCCGTCGCGACAGCGTTTGGCCGAATCGAGTGTGTTCGGGCGAGAAGTTCGAAACTGACGCCGTTTCGGACTTGCTGCAAGAGATCAAGAGCTTTCTCTCTTGAGGGAACCGCCATCTCGCTTATATCCCACCCTTCAGGAAAGAGGTGTGATGATTTGTGCTGTTGATACCAACTGCGCAGAAGATCTTCTGGAACTTGAACTGTATCTGTAATGAATGAGCGCCATCGGTCCAAAGTAAATGCTTTCATCTCAGTTCGAATGCGCGTGCCCACCTCCGGCAATTCGTCGATTTTCTCATTCAATGCTTGACGGAGAAGTTGTTCACGAACCAGTAGGCCTGTAATGAACTCTTTCAAGTTCTCAGATGTTTTCACGTACCGCCGCTGACGCTCCCTCGTCATCGGGAGTTTGTCTAGGACGTCCTCGATGGTCCACTTGCCCTTCGTAAACTCGACAATGACAGCCTTCCCTGACTGCTGACTCACAAATTCAGACTTGATTTGACCTTCCTTGACCTCGTTTTGAGGATCAAGATGCGGCCATGCCTCGAGGAGTGCGCCCAGGGATGTTTGATCGAATTTCGGGGAAAGCTGTTGTGCGAGCTGCTCGGTAATTTGTCTGACTTTCTCTTCGATTTTGGAAGCTCGAAGAACTCTAGTCAGTTGTTTCTTTTGCTGCAGAAATTCATATTCACTAGCGAGAGGCGTGGTTACTCGATCTTCGATGCGGATAATACTATACCCCTGCCTAGTTTTCACCGGCTCCGAAATCTCGCCGATCCGCAACCGATATGCTGCTTCCTCGAAAGCTGGGTCCATTTCCCCGTAGGTAAAATATCCCAGGTACCCTCCGTTGGCCTTGAGTTTGGGGTCCTGGAAGACTTTCGTTGCAAGCTCTTCAAACGTTGCGCCTTTAAGGAGGAGGTCGCGCAATTCCCAAGCCTCCTCATCTGTGCGTGCATACAAATGCCGGGCGCACACGCGAACATTGAGTCGAGCAGCAGCTCTCTTGAGGTCTTCCCCATCCACCGTCACCCTTGCTGCAATGTATCGCTGGCGATAGCCATCAAGGATGGCCTGCGTCCTGACGCCGTCATACTTTTGCTGGTACCTCGTATCGCCCAACCAGCCTCGGTTCCTTGCCTCAGCAAGGATCAGTTCTTCATGGATCATATTCTCAAGAATCTGGCGGCGAACGTTAATATTATCCTTCACCGAAGTAGACAAAAGGAAATCGCTGAGCCGCGAAACGTAGTCATCGGCTGAAATTTCCACGTCACCCACTCGCGCTACCACTTCTTCATTGCGACGAGAACAGCCTGGAAAACTCACCAGTGAAATGAGAACACTCGTGGCAATCGCGAGCACGAGTTCAAAAGAGCGCAGGGAGTTCATTACTCTCTACTCTTTCTCAAAAGGAAGTATGACACCAGACTTCCCCCCGACTTTAACCTCGAGGGCCTCTTGTCGAGCACTGAACCGCTGTCCTGTGAGCAGGTCCCTCACCAACATATTTCTCTCGGCTGAGAGAATGGGGATTCGAATCATTTTTGGTTCATCGCAATTATTGAGAAGCACGACAACTCGATTTCCTTGCATTCTGCGCTCAAAACCAAAAATGTCCTGTGCATCGTCAGTAACCAACGGCGCGAAGGTCCCTGCTTGAAGCTCAACATGGGTCTTGCGAATTCGTATGAGCTTCGCATACCACCCGAAGAGATCCTCATTGAAGATATTTCGGTCATCCGGTCGTCTCAGGCCGAACGGGTGGCTCCGTTCGTTCTCGTAGCTGACATCCCTCCAAAGCATTGGTTTTCGGCAATCCGGATCGTCTGCACCCCACATCCCCGCCTCGGTGCCGTAATAAATCATTGGTGCGCCGACGTATGTCATTTGGAAGAGAGCCATCAACTTCTGCGTCTTAAGCCCATCGGCAAGTGGTTTGCGAACATTGTAGCTTCGGTTATCATTCACACCGACATTTCTGTCATAGGGCAAGTCTGCATTCACGATGCGCGATCCGAGACGATCTGTGTCGTGGCTATCATACAGGTTCATCAAGACGTAATTGTTTTCATCGGGATAATCGTTGCGGAGAGATGCTAGCCGAAGAACAAACTCTGAAACAGGGATCTTCGTTCTCTTGCCAGCAAAGAACCGCACGGCCTCTTGAGCCCAACGATAGTTCATGACGGCATCAAACGCATCACCTTGAAGCCACGGGGCCGCATTGAACATCCTGCCGTCTTGCCAATCTTCCCACCAGACTTCACCAACGAGGTACGCCTCTGGATTGATCGACCGTACCCACAACCGAAACTCACGCCAGAAATTGAGGCTGACCATGTCAGCCACATCAAGCCGCCAGCCGTCTACGCCATCGTCAGGATTACCGTCGCCATTCGGATCCATCCATCGCTTGATCACGGCGTGGATGTGTGCCCGTGGTGCGCGCACAATCCCGTCATCATCCTCGCGCAGCTCGGGCAATTCTTTAACTCCATACCATCCATCGTAGTCAAACTCATTCTCTACCGTGGTAGGATTATCCCACCTCTTGATAATGAACCAGTCTTTGTAATGAGATTTCTCCTGGTCCCTCTTCACATCTTCAAATGCCCAAAATGTGAGGCCGACGTGGTTAAACACACCGTCGATTACAATCTTGATGTTACGTCTATGAGCTTCTGCGATGAGCTGCAAAAAGAGCCTGTCAGCGGCTGTCCATTTCCACGCCTGAGGGTCGGCGTGATTCTCTTCAGACCAAATCTGCCTGTCCCCTTCGGGATCGGGTCCAAAGTTGTTATCAATATGATGGTAGAATGTCGCGTCATACTTATGGAGAGATGGCGACTCAAATAAGGGGTTGAAATAGATCGCGTTGATCCCAAGCTCTTGGAGATAATCGAGTTTGCTGATCACTCCTTGCAAGTCACCACCATATCGCCGTTGTTGGGCGTGGAAGTAGAACCCTTTGCCGTCTTTTTCCCAGGGTTGCAGTTCGTACCAATCCCCGCTCCATCTGCTTACCTGCCAACCATCCGCAACTTCGTGCGGCCAGGCTCCACGGAGGTCTTCTTTCTTGGGATCGTTCGATGAATCTCCATTACAAAATCGCTCGGGGAAAATCTGATACCAGATTGCGCATTTTGTCCACAAGGGAACGTCCGGCCTCGACTGTTTGCTTGCCGCGCTCCTTCGTTCTATGCTCTCAAGATATCTGGGTGAAAGATCACTGAGCGCAACGGATATCACGCATAAGAAAAACAGCACTCGCGTGCGCATAGTCACCGCTCGCTAAGCTGTGTGCTTCTCCACAGTGGCTGGCCGTTTTGATACTTCACTGCCACACGTTTCCCGTACAATCAGTTTGGGAACAAACAACTTGTGTGTTATTTCCTGCGACGGATTGTGAAGGCGCTCCGACAGGATCTCCGCCGCGAGGACACCCATCTCGTACATCGGCTGATGTATCGTCGTCAGTCCCAGATGCTGTGCCAGCTCGATATCGTCGAAGCCGACGAGAGCAATGTCATCCGGGCAGCGCAGGCCGGCTTCCTTCAGGGCGGCAAGTGCGCCAACCGCCTGGATGTCGGAGGAGACAACGAGAGCCGTCGGCTTCCTGCTTCCCATATCAAGAAACTGTCGCATCATCGCGTGACCGGATTCGTGTGCGAAACCATCGGGCTTCGGCGAGGCACTGCTCTTGATCAGAGACGGATCGACCGGTATTCCAGCTTCGGCCAATGCTTGCTTGAAACCGCTGAGTCGGTCGCGCGCCGGGAGACTCTCGATGTTCGCACTCAACATCCCGACGCGCTTGTGCCCGAGAGAAAGCAAATGACGCGTCGCCGCGTAGCCACCCTGGAGATTGTCGACAGTGAGTGAATCGAAATTCTTGTGATATGCATCGACCAGAACAATAGGCGTTTTCTGATCAAGGTACTGCTCTGCAAAGCGCTCTGGCATCTTCATCGAGAAGAACAGCACCCCATCTACACGGTTTCTCAGAACGTTGTGGCGAAGCGAGGCCTCCACCTGATCAGGGTGATTCACTCCGTACAAAATGATATCCCAGTCGAGATGCCGCAGCCTTGCCTGCACGCCCTGAAATATTTCGTGAAAGAAGAATGTCGTGAAGAACGGGATGACTGCAAGGATTGCGTTTGTCCGGCTGGACGCAAGGCCCCGCGCATAGGGATGCGGGCGGTAATTCAGACGGCTGGCAACGCGAAGTACCCGGGCGCGCGTGTCTTCCGAGACGCTTGGATGGTTATTGAGAACCCGAGAAACTGTGCCGATACCGACTTTCGCCTCTCTGGCGATATCGTAAATCGTCGGTGGCAAGAAACCTCAATGACAGATGGAAGGGCTTCCACAAATTTATGGAATAATTGTAGAGAGTCAAGAAAAAAGAACCACTGCCACTCCCGGATGTCTCTATCGGGAGTCCAGAAATCGCCGTCTGGTTTCCCCGCCAGAACAGCGAGCGGCGGGGCCCCGCAAGATCAGGGCGGACCGGCTGCTAAAGAGGTGCGGGAATGACAACCGTGGCAAAGAGTGGGTTTTCAAGATGACCTGGCCAAAGCTCTCAAATCTGCGACACAGTGAAGGATCGCTGGTAGAGGAGCACCGTGCGGAGACGCAAATCTCGCCGGACGCCGTCGCCTCCGGGAACGCGGCCCAGAGCTGAACCTTCAAATCGCCAAGGGCAAATCAGCGACCTCGCAGCCTGATGGGCGGCGGGCGGGCTGGGAATTGCACTCGGAGTGATTCACTTCTGTTTCAGGTGTTCAGGGAGAATATGGTCATTGCTCTTTCTTGATTTACTCGATCTTTCCTCTGAATAGATCATAGGCAAGAAGAATTCCAAGCCTCGGTCGTACTGCGAGGCAAAGTGCAGACCTCTCACATTGGGGACGTGAGTCGCAGGCTGCAGCGCGATCAGTTCGCGAACATCCCATCAGCCAATACGATTTAGATGCCATTACGAAATTGCCGGCCAATCCAATCGGACAACGCCTTAGCCGCCCGGCGGAATCATGGTGGGAGATCCAGTGCGACAAGTAAATACAAGGCTTTTTGCACGTCAGTAAAGGAACCAGCAAAAAAAGCGCCGATGAGTCTCTCATCGGCGCCTGAAGAATCCCACCGAAATCAGGGCTATTTCTTGATTCCCAAGACGGCTTCCTTAGCAGCTTTTGCGACGCGGAATTTCACCACTGTTTTCGCTGGAATCTGGATCTGTTCACCTGTTGCAGGATTTCGGCCAATTCTGGCCTTCCGCTGCACGAGAACAAGCTTCCCGATGCCAGGCATCGTGAATGAATTTGCCGCCTCGCGATAAGCGAGATGGGCCATTTCTTCCAAAATTGCCGTCGCAGTCTTCTTCTTCAGTTCAAATTTGCTGGCAAGATGGGCTGCGATCTGGCTCTTTGACATTGGTTTTCCCATAGAGAGATCCTCTCTGAAATGGTTATGGAGATAAGTTGGTTAATTAAAGTACACTTGAAAAGAAAACCCGTAGTCCCTTGCCCCGCAATCACGCCCCAATTTCCCTAGCAAATATAAGGGTTTTAGCTGCAATGTCAATAGAAAAAAGAAAAATGTTCAATGTTTACGGGCTCTCTCGCACACTCGACAAAGAGAAAGCCGCCTCATTCCGTAACTCATTGACCTGAAACAGATTAAGAAAACCAGTATCG
>Ga0194112_10007541_pt1 | contig 14138 bp, 22 predicted proteins | sample TA2MahC400mmetaG_FD_146191 | JGI IMG/M metagenome (GOLD analysis project Ga0194112, IMG submission 146191) | Freshwater microbial communities from Lake Tanganyika, Tanzania - TA2015016 Mahale Deep Cast 400m | ecosystem: Environmental > Aquatic > Freshwater > Lake | place: Tanzania: Lake...
GGACCTATTACGCCTACTCTAATTATATTGTCTACTTTTGCCATTATAATCTCCTAATTTTATGTAGCCCAACTTTCTAAGTTGGTTCTTTGCCTTAGAGACCAAGATAGAATCTTAGGCTACGCTGAAACCTAACTAAGATCTACGAAGCGAAAAAGTTGACTTTGACCAAGTTTAGCACAATTGATGGGAATTGATGGAATATGAAATTCCGGCTTCGCGCTTGTATGGACATGGTATTGCGGTTTACGGATGGGGTCTGGAGTTAGAAATTCTTCAAAGTCAAAACAAATGGGAGATACCACTGACCTGATGGACGCACGCGGACGGAACTTGGTAATTTGGAAAATTGGTACCTGCTGTTCGCTCATTTTTCCATATTTTGTCCGCGTTCGTCTATTTAGTCTGTGGTATCTATGTAGTCAGATTCTAATATAACGCCGGGTTCTTCAGCCATCTTGAGCAATGTCCATTCCATTACCCAACGATTCGTCCAGAAGGTGTCTTCAAATCTGCCCTCTTGCCAAAGCTTGATAAACTCTTCAGAAGTAATACCATAGTATTTTTCATAACGCTTAACGTTAGTTCGGATATCATCTATGGATAGTTCTCTAATACCATCCTTGGTTAACCTCATTAGATTTCATCCTCCTCCCTGGCGAAGCGTGACTATCCTGAAGTCTATATTAACTACTCACCTTCAACCAATTCTCCGCCCTTCTTTAAAAATGCGATTGCGCTTTTTGACACCTCAACTTTCACATCTTCTCGATTTTCTATTTCCGCTATTTTCATGACTACAATGTCGTCTTTCACGCCTATTATTGAACCATGCAATCCACCTGTTGTGACAACTTCGTCACCTCTCGCAAGGCTATTAAGCATATTTTGATGTTTACGTCTGCGTTGTTGTTCAGGACGCCAAAACAGAAAATAGAGAATTAAGAACATCGGAACAATAAATGTAAGCATACTAAGGATGCTACTCGATTCGCATCCTGGCGGCATATATCGTCACCTCCTAAAATTTATGACCACACCATCATTAAAATTCAGGGCATATTTTGGTGTAGCCCAAAATTCTATTTTGGCTCCTGGCACCAAATTCCAAAACTGCAAACTGAGAAAGTTGGGCTACAGGTGTATTTATTTCGAATTTAACATTGTCAAGTTACAGTCGTGACAATAATTCTTTCTTCTTTTCCTCAAACTCTGATTCTGAAAGAATCCCTTGTTCTTTCAATTTAGCTAATTGTTCAATTTGCTTTGGGATACTTGCTGTCTTGTCCGTGCTTTCTTGTCTCTTCGTTTGTTCAGGCATTGAAGTGCCTGTCTGCCGGAAGGACTTTGCAAGATAGCCCCCTACAATAAATAAAGCTCCTATAACCATCAAAGCTATACCGACATGCAAATAGGACTCATCCAACTTATTATAATAGTTTCCTGTACCCACTGGGCGAGTACGAAGACTAAAATCGCGGTTTAAGCCAGAAACCATATCTAATTTATACTCTTCTTTCCAAGATAGTTGAACTATGGAAAGAATTGCTCCAACTAATATTAACACTATCCCTATGGTAAACAGTACCTTAGTAGAGTTATCTACTCCTATTGTAGGAGTTTTTGTTGAACCTGTTTCACTACTTTCTATTATAGGTTTCTTGCGAGCGAAACGCTGAAGAAAATAGGAAATCAACAACATAGGAACAATAAATGTAAGCACACTAAGAATGTCACTTGGTGCGCATCCTGGCATATATTATCACCTCCTAAATCACACTTTCTTCGTAAATTATCTCATATTTCATCAAGAAACTCCATACATTTTTTCCACTTATTCCTGAGAGTCTCAAAATCCTTAGAGTAAATTCCACAACCTCCATTTTCTTGTTTCAAATATTACTTTCTGTTTTATTCCTTTGAATGTCACTGTTAGCTGATTAAGCACATCCCGTCCTATAATCCGTTCCACATCATTCAACAACACTTCAATTTTGCATTTAAATGTCCGCCTACCTATTTCTACCCATCCGGAGAATAAGAGGGTGAATCTATCCAAATTGTCAAGAGAGCGTGATTGAATTGGAATGAAGGGAGAATCAAAAAGAAGAATTTGCTCACAATCCGCATACGGTAGACAGGAATGGTCAGCGCCGGTATCGGGGATGACATCAGGATAAGTAGCGCTTACTGTTTGATGGTAGTTTGAGAAGCTAACAGTTGCTCGAGGCAAAGAAGGTTGGTAAGTAGTATCATAATCAAAGGCAACTCCTCGGAGTTTGGAAATCACAATCTCTTGTCCTACCCTAACAATATATGCGGAAATTCGCTGATTTCCCACGTAATCCATCACTACGTCCAAATTTTCGCTTACCATCAAAACCTGTCCATTATCGAAGGCAATCCATTTGCCTTTGTATCGTGGCAACAGGATTTCTCGTTGTTCCCAGTAATCCGCCTCGTTTTTGAGATAAGTTTGTGATAAATGCTGCTGAAGCTTCTCCGGTAAATATTTTGTTAAAACAAGGTTCATCGCTTTTACACTTCCTATCTTTTCTCAGAAATCTTCCGGCAAATTCTCGTTCAAATACTGGTTTAACACCATATACATTAGAGTCAGGCCGTCTTTCAAGCCATCCTCTTTTGCTAAGTAATTGTATCCATCTATCATAAATTTGGATACCTGCATAGAAATCGTTCTTTGTTCTTTTAATCGCTCATCGACTTCGGCGTCATAAGTTTCAAGGGAATTCAACCATTCTTCAAATTCTTTTTTAGTATTGAACTTGGGCAATTCAAAATCATAATCATCTTGCGGATTTTTTTCTCTTTTTTTAGGCATCGTTTCATCTCTCCATTAGCTTATAAAATCAGCATTGCATCTCCGTAGCTATAAAACCGATACCTTTGCTTGATGGCTTCTTGATAAGCTTCAAGGACAAATTCTCTTGAAGCGAATGTGCTGACGAGCATCAAGAGCGTAGATTTCGGCAGATGGAAATTGGTGATTAGTGCGTCAACAATTTTAAATTTATATCCAGGATAAATGAAAAGGTCAGTAAATCCGATTTTGGGAACGACCCTGTTGTTATCTGCTACCGTTTCAAGAGTTCTCACCGATGTTGTGCCGACGGCGACGATTCGTCCCCCCTTTTGTTTGCACAGGTTTATCTGTTCTGCCGCCTCTGGTGAAATTTCAAAATATTCAGCGTGCATTTTATGCGCTTCGACTTCTTCAGCTTTTACAGGTTGAAATGTACCCAATCCAACATGCAAAGTCAGATTGGTAACTCCGATACCTTTCTGTTGAAGGGAGTCCAGTAATTCCTGTGTAAAATGGAGTCCCGCTGTCGGCGCGGCAACAGCGCCATTTTTAGCGGCGTAGACATTCTGATAGCGAATTTTATCTATGGGTTCAGGCTGGCGTTTGATATATGGCGGAAGCGGAGTTTGCCCGATTTGGGATAAAATTTCTTGCAGTCGTCCTTGATATTTCAATCTGACGATGTATGTGCCGGCTTCTAACTTTGCCGAAACCTGCGCTTTCAGGATTCCCTCACCAAATTCCACGACCGTCCCATTTTTCACTCGTTTTCCGGGTTTTATTAGCGCTTCCCAAATATCCCGTTCTTTTTCTGCGACAAGAAAAAGTTCTATCTTCGCCCCTGTCTCGCACTTTTTTCCTACAAGACGCGCCGGTATTACTTTTGTATCGTTCAAAACCAGAAGGTCATTTGGAGATAAAAATTCGCCTATAAATCGAAATTGCGAATGAGTGATACTTCGACTTTTTCTATCAAGTACCATGAGGCCGGATTCTTCACGCTTGGGTAGGGGATACTGTGCAATTAATTCCTCTGGTAGGTCATAATCGAATAAAGAAAGTTTCATCAAAGAATTCCTTACTGTTTCTATCGCCGAAAGAATCTAATGAGCGTAAAAATCAGTGTTAGAATGATACTGATGATAATGCAAGTTACTATCGGGAAGTAGAACGAAAAATTGCCTTTTTTGATATGAATGTCCCCTGGCAATTTGCCCAGCCACGGGATATACTTTGACAACAATAGTAATGCACCGATAGCAACAATGATGATTCCAAATATTATCAGAAATTTTCCTATGGAAGTGAAGTCAAACATTTTAGGTTATAAACCTGTTCTCAGTCATGAGATAAACCGGTTTTCTCATAGAAAACGGGTTTCTTAGATTAGGCGTTAAGCAGCTACCCTGGTAAGAAATCCTATATAGACATCGTATTTTTCCTCTATGTCAGCGGCAATATCCGAAAGCTTCCTCATTTTTTCCCATCTGACGTTCTTATTAGGAACATTAATCTGAATTCCCACGTCGTGCCCTTCAAATGGGTCTATCAATTGAAAGCTATAGTCTGGAAAGTTTTCTTTAAACCGGTTTTCAAACTCTTTCAATGCCTCATAAACCTCTTGTTTCAATTTATCCCCCCCTTTCCACCAAGCTGATTACGTTACAAGCAATTTCCAGAGCATCAATAGCTACACGTTTACCAATTTCTGTTGTAGAATAGTCTGCGTCTATTCTAGCGTCATGAAGGTCTAGCAAGTTACTACGCAAAGTTCTACAATTTTCAACTGGCATTCCTGCTTCTCCGAGCTTTCTGATAAAAACACCGCGTAATCCAGGATGTTCCCACTTCCCTTTTGGCGGTTGGCCTACATAGGCAAGCATCGCCGAAAAAGCGGCATAGTAGGCGCGAGAAACGGCGTCGCGGTATTGTTCTTCGCGAAACAGGATTTCTGCTGACTTTAGGTGTTCCCTGGCTTTATTTAGCATGTTTTAGCTTATTTCCATTTGCGGGTCACTTATACAAAAAGCCCGCATCCCTTTCCGCAGATACAGGTTAAAAATGATCTTTTTGTCATTTCACAATAACCATCCGGCGAGTGGCTTGAAAATTGCCAGCCCTAAGCGTGTAGAAATAAAGTCCGCTGGAAACCGCTTTGCCAGTTTGGTCTTTTCCGTCCCAATGCGCTGCCTTCTCCTTGTCAACATAGCGACCGGCTTTCTGTTTGCCCAAATCCAACTGGCGAACAATCTGACCTTTGACATCGTAGATGCGAATGGTAACAGATGCATCTTGCGCCAACTCATAAGGAAGCCAGGTCTCTGGGTTAAAAGGATTGGGATAGTTCTGTAACAAGGCGGTGTGACCTGGCAACGATTGCCGCCAAATTAGTTGTTTTAATTGTTCTAAAACGTGTTTCTGGTCAGCGGAAAGATGCGTCCCGTCTCTGTCGGAACCATTCCGAGAATCGGAAGTATCATTTTCAAGTTCAGCGATAATTTTAGTCAATATCTGGTTCTCATCTTTAGCAGTGAGAATTGGCGCACCCTGCTGAACAGGAAATTGTGTTATCAATCCAACGGTGTATTGTAAAATCAAAGCGGCGTCAAGAGCAGTTACGACGCCACTCTTATTGACGTCCGCTGCTTCTTTCTGCGCGTCCGTGAGCGTTATCAGCCCGACTACATATTGCAAAACCATTGCCGCGTCATAAGCGCTATTGATGACATACATTCGCGGGCACATTCTCTTTCGCGTAGGAGCCTTTTAGCAAGATTTCGCACTTTTTGACTACCTCCATTCTGAGCGCATTGTCGAAAGAAGGATTGATAGCCTACTGAGTCCAAATACGCGATTTCCCGTAATATTTCCAGTTGGCATGTTTCGCTGACTTTTGGATAACGCTCGATGAAGAGCGGAATAATCTTTTTACCACCGACGTTTGTTAAAACGTTTAACACGGGAAGGATGTACTGCTCATCGTTTAAGTATTCCAATAATATTGGCCAAGCCTTCACGCCTAAACTCTCTAAATAAAAATGCGCTAACGCGTTTGCTTCCTCTTCTAATTCCCCATCCTCTGTCAATACGCAGAGCTGTTTAACATACTTATCCACTCCATCAAGATTAGGATGTAATTGATTTCTTAATTCCTCCAATATGATTTGAGCATGGGTTCTTATCAATTCATTTCTATCTTCAAGACATTCCTCTAAAAGAGAGAGATGCTTTTCGGGTTCACGGCGAACAATTTCATTGAGAACTTTCAGCTTTGTTTTGGCATCTAAAGCGTAGAAATTATCAAATGCTTTCATTTAACCTTCCTCCTCACATGGCAGAAAGTCGATAGAGTTTGATTTTGTATCTTTTAAATTTCGCCATGCCACCAGCGCGTTTGTGCCTGAATAAAAAGCCGCGTTGGGAAGCTTGTAGGTTGCTGCGTAATTTTGTTGAATCTACCTGATAAACTGCCAATTCTTCAACTTTATCCCTTCCTATTGCTTCAGCCGCTTCGACCAGTTGTTCAATCGCATGCGAATCTACAGTTCCTGATTTCACTTCGTAAATTCCAAATCTACCTTGCGGTACAAGGGTTAAAAAATCGGGCGATTTCCGTTTCTCACTCAAGGATAAGAATTTTCTTACTTTTTTCCTCTTATTTCTTTTGATCAAACTTTTCTTTCTAAAAGAAAAGTTTGGTTACCTCTGCATCACCAACTGCCAATATTGAATGTCCTTGCGATTTAAGTTCTTCATACACCAATAATTCTGAAGGAAGTAACGTTTTAACTTTGGATTTATCGGCACACTTTAAGAAGTAAGATTTCGCTCTACAAAAGAAACGATTTTGATAACCAAATCGCTGCCATAATGATGAACAAAATTGAGACATTGAATAACCTTCTTTTCGTAGTTGAATCAACAAGACAAACCATGAGTGCTATCATAAACACGCTGGCAGCGTATTCTACACTATAGACTAAAAAAGCCTTCTCTGTTGAGGCAATGGCATTCCCAAATGTTCATAGGCCGCTTCGGTAGCTAATCTTCCCACCCTTGTCAGGGTTAGAAATCCAATTTTGATTAAGTAAGGTTCATAGACATCTTCGATGGTTCGCTCATCTTCGCTGATTGCCACTGCTATCGCCTTCAGGCCAACTGCTCGTCCTCCAAATTGTTCAATGATAATCCTTAGCAATTTTCTATCTCTATCATCTAATCCGAGTTCATCGATACCGTAGAATTCTAAGGCTTCTTGGGCAACTTCTTTTGTGATAATTCCAGCTTCGGTTTTATAAAGTGCATAGTCCCAAACCCTTATGAGCAAACGTTTAGCGACTCTGGGAGTACCACGGGCGCGTTGAGCAATTTCCCAAGCGGCTTCATCATCTAGATCGATTTTCAAGGCCTTAGCATTTGTTTTGATGATGATAAAAATATCGTCAACCTCATAATAATCAAGGTGGATATGAAATCCAAATCGGTCTCGGAATGGGCCTGTGAGCAATCCCTCGCGAGTTGTCGCGCCGATGAGGGTAAATCTTGGCAGTGGGATTTGCACGATATTGGCGCTTGGGCCTTCTCCAATGGTAATATCTAATTTATAATCTTCCATTGCAGGATACAACATTTCCTGAACAATATTTTTCATGCGATGGATTTCGTCGATGAATAGGACGTCACCGTTTTGCAGATTTGTCAAAATTGCCGATAAGTCGAGTTGCCTTTCCATGGTTGGTCCGATGGTGGATTTGAATCCGACTCCTAATTCATTGGCGATGATTCTTGCCAGGGTTGTTTTACCGAGTCCCGGTGGGCCGACTAACAAGACGTGTTCAAGCGATTGACCTCTGATTTTGGCAGCTTCGATGGCTATTTTCAACTGTTCTTTGATTTTATCTTGTCCAATAAATTCTTCGAGAGATTGAGGACGGAGGGTATAATCTATCGGTTCATCCTCTTCTTGTGGTGCAGGATTAACAATTCTTTCTTCTGGCATTATTTTACCTCTGGCTCACAGCAACAAACTTTACTCTTTTTCCTCTTATTTCTTATGATGGAACTTTTCTTTCTTAAAGAAAAGTTTGGTTACTTGCTCACTGTTGATTGAGTCTCAGCAGAGACTGTTTCCAGTCCTTGCCATAACAATTCACGTATTAGCGACGAATAACTAACCCCCCGCCTGGCAGCTAAGGCTTTGAGTTGGTTTTGCATCTCCGTTTCAAGACATAATGTCACTTTAGCCTTAACAGGGCGGTGTTTAAGTTCTTCAAGAATCTCTTCCACGGTGACTTCCTGCGCCTCGAATTCTGTCACGCTATGTATATTCCAGAAATCCATCTCTTCTTCAAGTGACTTAAATTGTGGAATCTTCTTCATTCTCATCTCGGCGCTCACCATCTAATACTTTGTTTATAACGTGATGTCCCGCTTTACGGAATCCCGATAATCGGGACGTGAAACGTGATGCGTGAAACGTGAAACTACATTATCACGTTTCACGTTTCACGTTTCACGTTTTACCTTCTTTACAAAACCAAAGTAATAAATGGTAAGTACCTTCACCTCTTACTTCCTGTTATACATATTTAAGCGCTAATTGAATAAGTGCTTCTAATTGGGCATTCTCGCCTAAAACCTTTTGCGCTTGCCTGACCGCTTTTTCAGCAGCATATTGGGTAGCGCCAAGTCTTACCAGTGATTGGACTACCTCCATAGAAACTGGTTTGCTTATTTCGCCCTCAAGTTGTTCGACAAACTCGATGGACTGGATTTTCTTTTTTAATTGAACGATAATTAATTGTGCCGTTTCTTTGCTAAGTCTCGGGACCCGTCTCAAAACATCAACGCTATTCTGGTTGATAGCCAGCCGAAATTGATTAGGGGTCAATTTGGAAAGAATGTTCAAAGCAGTTCCTGGCCCAACACCCTTGACGGTTAGCATTGTCCTGAATAAGGTTCGTTCATCCAGAGAGATAAATCCGTATAATTTGATTTCATCATCGCGGCTAAAGTAATGTGTATGTAATTTAACGGGTTCACCTGTGGGAGGAAGTTTTTCGTAGGTGGATGTTGGAATAATCACTTCATATCCCATTCCACCGACATTTATAATAGCCTGATTGGCTTCTTTGTGTTCTAATATGCCACTGACAAATGAAATCATCTATGTATCCTCTGATATAAATTCTGCGTCTTATACGTGTGAAGGTGACAAATGGCTAAAGCCAGAGCTTCTGCCTGGTCGGGCTTGGGAATTTCTTTAAGGCCTAACAGAACTTTGACCATCTGTTGCACCTGATGTCCGCTGGCATTTCCTGAACCTACAATGGATTGTTTGACCTGATTTAAAGTGTAACTGCGTATATCCAAATTAGCATTTGCAGCAGCAAGCATTGCAGCACCGCGCGCTTGTCCGACAGTTAAGACATTAGCGACGTTTCTACTGGTGGATAATTCTTTTAGAACAACAACTTCAGGTTGGTATTCATGAATTATTTCCACCAGGGCATCATATATTTTTTTCAAACGCAAATGAATAGGAATGTCAGAACCAGTTCTTATGACGCCACAATCACGTAAAATTTTAGTTGCACCTTCTTCTGTTACTATTCCATATCCAGTATTTGCAATGCCTGCATCAATTCCGAGAGTTGTCATTTTAAATTCCATAGAAACCAAGTTTTTCTAAAAAACTTGGTTTCTAACTTTTACCTTTTACGCTGCGGCGTCTAACATTTCATCAGGAATATCAAAATTTGAGTAGACATTCTGAATGTCATCGTGTTCATCTAAGGCTTCCAGCAAATGCAACACTTGTTGAGCTTCTTTACCCTTTACCGCAACTGTTGTTTGCGGAATCATACTAATTTCCGCGAGGGTGAGTTTTATGCCTGCTTTCTCAATTGCATTTCGAACGTCTTCAAATGTTTCTGGAGTCGTATAAATATCAAATCTGTCATCCTCTACTTTTAAATCATCCGCGCCGGCTTCCAACGCTATCATAAGAATTTCATCTTCATCGGCGGAATTTTTATCTACGACGATTAACCCTTTTTTCTCAAACATCCAGGAAACACAACCACGCTCGCCTAAATTTCCACCGTTTCTTGATAAGATATATCTTAAATCTGCTAAAGAGCGATTCCGATTATCCGTAAGAATTTCTATCATCAAAGCAACACCACCAGGGCCATAAGCCTCCAAAGAAAGCTCTTCATATCGAACCCCTTCTAACTCACCGGTGCCGCGCTTAATAGCGCGTTCTATATTTTCATAAGGCATATTATTGGCTCGGCCTTCTGCAATAGCATGTCGCAATCTGGGATTAGTTTCTGCATCCCCCCCGCCAACGCGCGCAGCTACTGTAATTTCCTTCGCTATTTTCGTAAAAATCTTACTACGCTTTGAATCAACTGCCGCTTTACGACGTTTCGTTGTTGCCCATTTAGAATGACCAGACATAAAATTATCTCCTTTCATTGAATGAGGTAGTAGAAATTGAATAATGGTATTTTAGCATAAGCGTTTAGTGAATGCAAGAAAAAAATTTTGAGCAAGTGGCGATATCTCAATCCTGTGAATCAATTCACCCCGTTAGAAAGGAAGCCCCGCCCAAACTTTCTAACGGGGTTCACAGGCTAAAAGCTAAAGTCGGCTATAAAGCCGACTATAACGGGGTTTTAGTACTCCCTTGCCCTCTTGCCCCCTTGCCATTTTGCCATCCTCTGTCTAACCACTTCATAAATGATAATAGCTGCTGCAGAAGCTACGTTTAATGAATCGGCTCTTCCCGACATTGGGATTTTTACTACTTCATCCGCATATTCAAGAATTTCAGCATCCAAGCCTTCCGCTTCATTTCCCAGGATAATAGCCACAGGCTCATCGTATTCTAAATCGAAGTAATAACGTTTTGCGCTAAGTGAAGTCGCTATCATCTTGATATTGTTCTGGAATAGCCAATCTTTAAGTTCTCCAATTTCCTTCACCCGAACTACAGGCAGAGAAAAAATAGACCCCATAGTTGCGCGTACAGTTTTAGGGTCAAATATATCCACCGATATGCCAGTTACTATTACGCCTGATGCTCCCGCGCAGTCGGCTGTTCTAATAATCGTTCCTAAATTGCCGGGGTCGCGTAATTCATGTGCTCCGACAAGCAGCATCTGACTATTATACTCAATGCTATCAAGAGTCAAATTCAATCGTTCTACGACAGCGATAATCCCCTGTGGATTATCTTTTTCCGATATGCTATCAAACACACGCGATGGAACAGATATGCACTCAACTCCTCTTTTTTCCACAATATCAATAAGTTCAAGCGCTGTCGGGCTTTTTAGTGTATCAGGGCAGAAAAGTAACATCTTGATAGGTGCCTTGCAATCGATAGCTTCTTTTACCAACCTGATACCTTCAACCAGAAATCTATTCTGTTTTTCTCTATATTTTGTGTATCTCAGAGCTTTAACAGATTTAATTTTCGGATTTTGCAAACTGGTGATTTCAATAATGTTAATTAACCTCCATTTTGCCTCAAAAAATTCTGCTTTTAAAGTCATTATAACATATTGGGGGCTATAAAGCAAATCTTGATAAACACCAACCAGAAACAAAAAAAGCGTCAAGCAGAGTATATACAAACTCTGCAAAACGCCTTTTAATTCTTAACGGAAATTTTGATATCTGATAGCTTGTGAATATGTAAACCGACAGATTATACAAAACTGGGTTTCTATATATTTGACGAAAGGTTCTACGCTTTATTTAACAGGGTATTCAGGCGGCTGTCCTTGGATAACTCGAATGATATCTTTCGCCACCATAGACATTGCTATCAAGGCGTCATCGCTGTGTCCCGCCATATGAGGGGTAACGACTACATTGGGAAGGCTAAAGAGTGGATGGTCGGCTGGCGCTGGTTCTTTTTCAAACACGTCGATTGCTGCGCCGAAGAGTTTGCCTGATTTGAGCGCATCGTATAGCGCCATTGTATCGACGACGCTCCCACGTGCAGCATTGACTAAGATAGCTGTCGGCTTCATCAATTTAAGCCGTTCTGCATTGATGAGATATTTGGTCTCAGGAGTAGCCGGAACATGCAGCGTGATGTAATCCGATAGCTTCAGCAATTCTTCCAATTCGATTTTTTTCGCATCGTATTTTCCCTCTACTTGAGGATTTACTACGACATCGTAGTAGAGAATTTCCATGCCGAGGGCTTTTGCCATTTCAGCCACACGCGAGCCGATACGTCCCATTCCAACAATGCCCAAGGTTTTACCCTTCATTTCAAACGCCTGAAAATGGTAGCGCACATCCCATTGCCCTGCTCTCAAGGCTCGGTCAGATTCAAGAATACGTTTGGACAACACAACCATGACGCCAATGACGTGTTCCGCAACTGCTTCTGCCGGAGCATGCGGAGTATTTACGACGGTAATACCTCGCTTTTTAGCGGCTTCAAGGTCGATATTATCGACGCCGGCGCCGTGTCTGCCGATGACTTTGAGTTTCGGCGCGCTATCCATAATTTTAGTTGTAACTTTGCCATTAGCTCGAATAATAATACCTGAAATATCTTTGACTTCCTGACATAATATATCTTCATCCCAACTTGATGCATACAGCACATCAGCATACATTTTTAGATAGTCAATCCCCTTTTGATGCATCGGTTCGTATAGCAATACTTTTGGTCTTTGATTCATAGCATCTCCAATATTAATAGTTATCTTCCCGCAGTAACGACTTCAGTCGTTTGCTTGCGGAAGAAAACGACTAAAGTCGTTACTACAAGCCACTTAACCTTCACGTCTACCGTGGTTTGGCTATAATTTCACGCACTTTCAGGGAGAAGAAATCGGTGGAATATGCAGGTTGAACAACCAACGCAGTGTCAGCGCCGGTGTCGCTGCCGGCAAGGGCGATAACTTCTTTTTCGACGGGAAGCAAGGCGGCGTCGGCAGCCATGACGACGATTTCCACCGCTACTTTCGTTCCTTGCGAAAAAGTGTAGTATGCGTGAGCTATCAAATCGCTCCAACTGATGCCGCCGAATTTGTTCATAATGCTTGTGGAGAGGTTGCCCATGAGAACATGGGTGCCGGTGAGAAATTTAACGCCCATCTCCTCGGCGCGCTTGACTTTATCAGGATGCGGAGAACCGTACTTCTCCCAGATACCAGCATGTAGCGTAACGCCAATAATTTTCACATCCTGGTCTTTCATTGTTTCTGCCGCTTTGAGAGCCGTCTCGCCAGTCGTAGTCGCGACAACTATGTGCTTGATGCCGAGTTCTTTAGCTCTCTGGGCAGCTAACTTTAAAACTTCATCCGTATTTGCTTTGCCCGGTTCGGGAAAATAGGTTATTTGTTGTTTCATCAAAACATCCTTTCTAATTTGATGGAGAATTTCTTTTTATCCTACATTTCGTCATATTCACGTTTCACTTGTGACTCCACTCTCGAAACTTTTTTATTGCATCTCCATACCCAAGCTTAAATGCTTGTTCTAAAAGCCATTCCTCAATATTGTTGACATCCTCATAGTGACTTGTTCTTCCTGAGTCAACGATGGTTAGAATAGAATTATACACCTTTATTCCATCAGGAATCCTTTGGTCTTTGCTGAGATTTGTAACGAGGACACCACGATAGCCTAGTCCAGGGGGCATTACTGGTTTAGCCATGGGAAGGTTGCCGAGTTTTATTTTCAACTCATCTACCTGCTTATTGGACAACGGCCATTTAGGATTGGGTCGGCCTGAGAAGATATCAATCATGCCCTCGATTTTTAATTCGTTACTTTTCATGGTTATCACCTCAGTTATGTAATTTTTACTTTACATTTGCATACACAGAAACATCCACAGAAGAATGTATATGGTCCATGGTCGGCTGTGCGCGGGTCATTTATCGGATTGCCAGAATTGTCTAAATTGGTCGCGGGTGTTCCACCGGGTTTGTGTGACCACATTCCATTATCATCTTGACGATACCAATGATAATCGTAACCCGGCGCGACTACCAATGCAACTTTGTGACAACAGTTTGGGCAGGTTCGGTCACAATCTTGTTTTGTTAATCCATCAGATACGGCATCATCAGTGACCCCGTTACAATCTATTGATGAATACATATTTCTAGTGGCTTGGCCAGGTTGTGCATAAGTACCTGTTTGAATATTGCAGGCATAATTATAACAATTATTACTGAATTGAATACCATTGTTGTCATTCCACTTTTCTGGTTCGTATTTTGGTGATTTCCAACATAAACATAAGATGTTACACCATAGCTTTTTAATCCAG
>Ga0194112_10007544_pt1 | contig 14136 bp, 16 predicted proteins | sample TA2MahC400mmetaG_FD_146191 | JGI IMG/M metagenome (GOLD analysis project Ga0194112, IMG submission 146191) | Freshwater microbial communities from Lake Tanganyika, Tanzania - TA2015016 Mahale Deep Cast 400m | ecosystem: Environmental > Aquatic > Freshwater > Lake | place: Tanzania: Lake...
CAAGCTCAAGAACGCACGACGGGTGGCAACCCGCCATGACAAGACAGCGGAAAGCTTCCTGGGCTTCATCGACATTACCTCAATCCGCCTCTGGCTCCGCCATTTGTCAACATGACCTAGCCAAACGGGGAGTGAATCACGTCCAAGACGGCTGTTTCCCAGAGTTCTTGCGCGCTTGTCAGACATGCGGCGGAACTAACTGGACTTGCAGATCATGATCTTGGGGCAACTGATGCTCTTCGGAAGGAACACACCAATGTCGGGCCTCGGCACGCGATCTCAGCCTCAAGTGTCGACGCCGGATACACGGACCTTTGTTGCAAGCGTGGGCCGGGCTTTTGCCGGCGCGCTGCTGTTCTCTCTACCCATGCTGATGACGATGGAGATGTGGTGGCTGGGCTTCATTCTGGACCCTTGGCGCATCGTGATCATGCTGGTTGTGGTCCTGCCGCTGCTCCTGGGCCTGTCACGGTATGGAGGGCTGCGGCGAACCTGCCGTTTCCGCGACGACCTGGCGGATGTGCTTGTCGCAGTTCTGGTGGCCGGCTTCGCCTCTGCCATCATCCTGTCGCTGTTCGGCATCATTACGCCGGAGATGCGTGCGCGGGAGGTCGTCGGCAAGATCGCCATTCAGCTGGTTCCGGCGAGCATCGGGGCCATGCTGGCGCGCAGCCAACTGGGGGAAACGTCGGATGCTGCCGAAGAACAGGATGAAAGCTACTGGGGCGAGCTGTTTCTCATGGCGATTGGAGCCCTCTACCTGTCGCTGAATGTCGCGCCGACCGAGGAGATGGTGCTGCTGGCCTACAAGATGTCGCCTTGGCAGGAGGTCGGGCTGCTGCTGCTATCCCTCGGGATGATGCACGCCTTTGTCTACTCAGTCGGCTTCAAAGGTGGCTCCCTGTCGGAAGGCCGGTCCTTTTTCGACCTCTTCCTGCGCTTCACCTGCGCCGGATACGCGGTTGTGCTGATTGTCAGCCTTGGCGTGCTGTGGCTTTTCGACCAAACCGGAGATGCGCCGCTTCACGAGATCATCAGCACGACGATCGTTCTGGCCTTCCCTGGCGCTCTTGGCGCGGCCGCTGCGCGGGTGGTGCTATGACGGAAAAGGACCCGAAGCTGCCGGAGGCGACGTCGCGGCTGGAATGGCTTGTCGCAGCCATGGGGGCGCTCCTGATCCTCGGGACGATCGGGTACATGATTGCCCACGGCCTGAGACATCCCGAGGCGCCACCCGATGTCACCGTCACCCAGACATCAGGCGCCGTCCTCTCCGACGGCTTCCTTGTCGAGTTCTCGGCATTGAACGAAGGCAATGCGACCGCCGCCAACGTCACTGTCTCAGGCGCTCTCATTCAAGACGGTGAAGTCGTTGAGGAAAGCGAGACAACCTTGGATTATCTGCCTGAACAGGCGCATCGCACCGGTGGCCTGTTCTTCACGAACGACCCGGCAAGCTACGAAGTGCAGTTGCGGGCCGAGGGTTACATAGCACCCTGATCGCGCAGTTGTTCCGGCTACCGGCGGCTGAGATACGGGGCTGGTGCGGCCGTATGGGCGAGCACACCACCAGCTGTGACGGATGTCCTTCAGGTCTGGCAGGCTGCGTTTCCGATACCCGGATCTTTGCTTGCTCACGATGTGCGGCATTTTTCATCGCCTTTTCTGCAGCAAGGATGCAGCACATCAACGATCTGAGGCTCAGGCGAGTTACTTCCAATTGCCGCATTGTCGGCCGACCGGCGGCTTAGAGCGCCTAACAAAACCGCCGCTCATGCGTTAAAGGGCCATGAGCAAATCCCTTGTATCTGATGATCTATGGGGGGCCATTGCGCCGCTTCTTCCAAGGGAGCGGCCCAGGCCCAGAGGTGCCGCCCTCGATACAATGATCGCCTGACCTTGGCCGGCATCATCCTTGTCCTGCGCTCCGGCATTCCCTGAGAGATGCTGCCCCGTGCATCTTGGAAACCTGTGCCGGCTCGCCAGTTTGCCCTGGACCATCAGGCGAAAGCCCCTGATAAGGCGCCTCCCGAACTCAGGCCTGCTTCGCCGGTCGGTGGCGACCTCGTTCCTGGGGAGGACGAGGTCGCTCTTATCGCGCACCTCTAAAGACTGGACCGAACGGTTCGCCCGCGCTTAACCAAATGGTAAGCTTGCTCTGGAATGAAGCGGAGAGGGTTCATCAGGCAGGGCAGGTCATGCGGGACGGGCTGTGGTGCGGGGTTTGCGGCAACGAGTCGGACTGGATGGGCCCTCACAAGGTTGGCTGTGTCTCGTGCTACGTGGCCAGCGGCCCCGACTGGCAGACACGCTGGCTGGCGGACTGCGCCGCCGCCGCGCGTGAGGCGTCCTCATCCACCGTCATCCCGTTCACGCGGCGCGCGCGGCGGCAACAGCCTGAGCCTCGTGAGCGGCATCCGGTGGATTGAACCGGCCCGGCTGGCCGGAGGTCCGTCAGCGGGCCGCGGACGCGGCGGCGCCAAACAAACAGCGGCCGTCGCCGGGCACAGCCCGCACGAGCTCTACGGAGCTATATCGAAAAGGACAGGCTGATCTTCTGGGCGACGTCAGACATAACAGGCCCTAACAACCGGAAACGCTGTGTTGTTGTGTTCCGAGTTCCGTTTCCGGTTGTTAAATCTCCCGCGTCTTCCGATGCTTTGACCTCACGCGAGAGGTTTGCGCGGCAGCAAATGCTCAAGCATCCTTGATCCTTTCTTCATGATCGGCTTGTTAATTCCGGCAAAACGGGAGGAGACAGCGTGGTGTGTCCGACACGATCCCGCGCATGGCTCGCGGGCTGGTCTGTGTGCCCTGAGCACGCCGGGGTGAATTGGCGGGCAAAGGCTGCGAACACCAATCTGGCACCGGGCGAAGACGAGCGGCTAAGCCGCCAGCCGGCGCCGCAAGGTGGTTCAGGCAGGGCGCGTCCTCAAGAGCCTTGTTGCCCAACTCAAGACCCGGAGCGCGTCGCAAGCTTCCGGAAAGAGATGTCGGGGCGGCGGATCCTGACGCTGCTGTTTCTCGCGCTCAGTTGGACCGCCTTGGGCTTTCTGATCGTGATCCCGTTCATTGAGACGGTTGGAAAGATCCTGGTTGCCCTCGGCCGCTTGCTGAGCGGGTAGGGAAGGCGGCCGGGCGTCTCGCTCCAAGTCACGGGTGGCGTGCCGGCTGGCATAGCTTAAAGGGCCAGGGGCAGCGAGATGTCGGGCACTGCACCCGGTTGTGCGACTGCCTCCTTCGCTTTCGGTAACACATCGTCAACCCTTGCCGCCAAAACATGCGCCTACGTGCACCGCCTTAAGAGGCTGTTAAGCTGCGGCGGGATAGGCCGGACGGGGAGGAGCCTCTTTCTCAAGCATCCAAGGCGATCATGTCCCAGCTGCCCCCGTTGACCCTGCGCGGGTCCCTCTTTGCGTTTGTCTCTCTTTGTCTCCTGATCGTCTCGGCGGCTCTGGGCGTGTTCATCTACCTGAAGGCTGAGCGCCTGACGGATGAGGTGCTGGATTACACGGCGCGGTTCCGCACCACCGCGGCCGTGGAGGATCTGGCCCACAGCCTGGAGCACGACTGGACCCACCTGGCCTATCTGGCGGACCAGGTGAACCGCCTCGACCGGGATGCCCTGACCCAGCACATGAACGGCGTTGCCGCGGACGAAGATCGCATTGCGTGGATTGGCTTTGCCGATCTCGGCGGGACTGTTGTTGCCGCCACGGGAGATCGCCGGGTGGGGCAGGATGTCAGCGCACGGCCCTGGTTCCGCGGCGGCCTGAATGGGGGCTTTGCCGGCGACGTCCGTGAGGCGGTGCTGCTGGCCCGGGAGCTTAGCACCGACGAGCCGCTGCGCGTCATCGACTTGGCCCGGCCGGTGCGAAATACGCGTGGCGACCTCGTCGGGGTCATGGGCATGCACATCAACGCCACCTGGCTGACCGAGCACCTGCGCGCGATGTCGGCGCGCTACGGGATCGACCTCTTTCTCATGGACGCCAAGGGTGAGGTCGCCGCGACATCGGCCCCTGAGACACCAAGGGCAGCCGATCTCCAGATCCTGCGAACAGCGCAGCTGGGTATCGCGGCCGAGGGCCGTGAGACCTGGCCCGATGGCCACAGCTACTTCTCCTTCCTTGTGGCGCAGGTCGCAAAGGGCGAGCTGCCGAACTTCGGCTGGCGTGTGGTGGGGCGGCTGGACGCCGACGCCTTCAGCTTGGGCGCGCACCTCCTCTTCAACGGGGTGCATTATGTGCTTCTGGCGGCATTCTTCGCCGTGGGTCTTCTGACGGCGCTGTATGCCCGCCTGATCACCAAACCTTTCGCCGCGCTGGCCGCGTCGGCCGAGCGCATCGCCGGTGGCTCGCAGGAGTATCCCATGGAGGCGGGGCTGACGCGGGAGGTGGCGCAACTGGCCTCGGCGCTTACCCGGCTGCAGCTCTCCAGTGCTCTTGAGGCGGCCCCGAAGCGCAGGGGCGACCGCAAGAGGGTCACCGTCCTGCGTCCTGCGCCTGGCGATCTTTGGCGATCGAGCGGTGCCGCCAACAGCAGCTGGCCAGTGGGGGCTGATCGGGCGCAGACCGGCTCGGCCTTGGGACGGCTTCGCGAGAAGGCGGTGGCCGAAGCGGTCTGACCAGCGCTCGGGCCAGAGCTTCGGCCATGCCCGGCCAAACGTGGCTGGGACACGTGGCTGATCCCCCGGACGGCGCGGCCGCAGCTGCCTCCACAGCGTGTACGGCTTGACAGAACAGGAAGCGTGCCCGATGTCCCGGGTGCGGCTCAGTGGATCATGATGCGCTCCCGTGGCAGAGGAAGGGGAACGTCAAGGACAAGGATTTTCCACGATGCTCAGATCACGCACCCCGCTCCGGCTCGCCAGCGCTCTCCTGCTCTACCTCCTCACCGCCACGATGGTGCTGCCGCAGACGGTGGTGGGCAGCTGGAACATCCAGAACCTGGGGCGGGGCGAGCGGAAGGATTATCCGGCCGTGGCGGCGGTCGCCCGGCATTACGATCTTCTGGCGATCTAGGAGGTGATGACGGAAGAGGGCCTGGAGCGGCTGCGCGCGGAGGTCGCGGCACAGACGGGAGTGGACTGGCAGGTGCTGCTCTCGCACCGGGTCGGGCGTGGCAGCCACATGGAGATGTATGCCTTTCTTTTCCGGCCGGACCGCGTCACCTGGGTGGAGGGCGCGGTGGTCTATATCGATGATCGGGACGCCTTTGCGCGCGAGCCGTTCTCGGCCGTCTTCCGCACCCACGACGGCCTCGACTTCGTGCTGACCTCGGTTCACGTGATCTACGGCAAGACGGTGGAAGGGCGGCAGCGCGAGGCGGAGGCCCTGGCGGAGTATCGGCTCTGGCTCGAGGAGAGTTTTCCGGGCCTGCCGATCTATGTCGCAGGAGACTTCAACCTGCCGCCCACGGATCCGGCCTGGCGGGAGCCGGGGCGGGCTTCGTTTCCGCTGATCCGCGAGGGCGCCACCACGCTCAGCTCCCATGACGGCCGCTACGCCAACCTTTACGACAACATCTGGGCGCCGGTCGGCATCCCCCTGCCGCTTGCGGACACCGGCATCGACCTCTTTCCGCAGACCCGCCTCGGCATCAGCCATGAGACCGCGCGGGCGACGGTGTCCGATCATGCGCCGGTGTTCATGGTTCTTGATCCGGCCGCCGATCCGGTGGTGTTGGAGCCCTGGAGCGATGTCCTCTCTCCGGAGCCAAGGCCGGAGAAGAGGAGAGGGCCGGAATTCGCCGCGGCCCTGGACACGCCGTTGTCGGTGGGAGGAGCTGCCGTCGCCGGCAACATCCGGAGCAGCATCTACCACCTCTCCCACTGCCCCGGTTACCGCCAGATGGCGGAGCGCAACAAGGTGATGTTCGACACCGAAGCCGAAGCCGTGGCGGCCGGCTACCGGATGGCGAAGAACTGCTGAGACAACATGCGGCGCGCTGGACCTGCTAGGCAATCATTGCCAGGCTCAGAATGAGCGAGATCCTGAACAGAGAGAAAGGGACAACGGCCGCATGGATACGGGTCGCCATGCGCGACGACAGGCTTGCTGGTAGTGCTGAAACTTTTGGGGTTCGCTGGCGGGCTTTGAATGATCAAGCCCGCCAGTCGCCTGCCGAGGCCTATTCCTCACAGGAGGAAATCGTCTCCGCTCAGGCGCTGCACACCGCTCACCCAGATCTCGAAATCAGCGGCAAGATCGCCATTCACATCACCGCGGACGATCAAGCCGCCTGCCTGCTTCACGTACCAGACTGAATGCTCGTCAGCCTCCGTCCCGGAGAACAGGAAAGCTTGATTGCCGGCGGCGCGGCTGTTGGCGTCGATTGCCTGGAGGTGGATGTCGTCGCGGCCAGGCTGAAAGCCGAAGATCTGGTCCCTTTGCGCGCCGACTTGGCTATCTGCGATGCTGTTGAAGACGAAGACATCGCGCGTCAGGCCCTCGCCGCCATACATCGTGTCCTTGCCCAGACCGCCAACCAAGGTATCCGCGCCGAGACCTCCCGCCAGCATGTCATCGCCAATGTCACCGATCAGGCGATCGTTGCCAGCGTTTCCAAACAAGCGATCATTGCCCGCACCGCCGTTCAGGACGTTGCTGCCGGAGTTGCCGTTGATGGTGTTTCCCATGTTGTTGCCGGTGCCGCTGGCATTGGCGGAGCCGGTAAGGGTGAGGTTCTCAATATGGCTCGACAAGGTCCAGCTGACGACGGACTCCACCCGGTCAATCCCGCCATTGAAGTGCTCGACCGTGACATCTCCGGCCGTGACGATGTAGACGTCGTTGCCTTGCCCGCCTCTCAAGTGGTCACGGCCCGCGCCACCATTCAGGATGTCGTTGCCGTTGCCGCCTCGGATCGTGTCGTTTCCATCACCGCCCAGCAGGGTGTCATAGATCTGTCGCAAAGTTCGAAATGGCTCGTTGCAGTCAAATTTGCACGGCTAGATCTTGTAGCATATCCCGCAGCAAACCAAATCTACGTCGTCATGAAGCGGTGTTATGCCTCAAGATGCTATCTTCTGAAACTTTGCGACAGATCCCTAGCTGCAGCTCCTGGAAGTCATGACGGAGGTTGGCCTGCACCGTCACGAGCCCTGAGGCAATGGCCTCTTCTAGGGTAAGCGCTAGCTCCTACAGTGACCCCGCGGACACCAGCAGCACACATCAGGTGGCTGCGGTCCCGCGTGCTCCCATCTGAGCGAGCAGGCGTTCGTAACGAGCGCGGTAGCGGGTGTTGTGCTGATAGGCGGAGAGGGCCGACACGATCAACTTCATATCGTCCCCGGTTGTGGTCGTGATGATCACGTTGTCCCGCACGGTGGTCTCCGCCTGTTTCTGCTCGAGCGCGTCCAACACAAGTATCAACTCATGGTTGCATAAAGGCATGACGATCGTCTAGGTTTCTCCAGCCTGCCACATGCCGCTAACACTCCGCCCGGCGTGGCTGGCTCACACCTTGGTTAAGAAACGGTTTACGCTCCTGCTTTTGCTGAGGCTGTGTGGCACATAACCCTGATTGACCAGAGCCACTGCGGGCATGATAGGAGGCCCCGCAGCATTTTCCCGTGTCCTTTGTAACGTCGACCAATGAGTTTTGTTCTTCTGGCTGCATCGACCTGCCCAACAAGAACGAAAAGGCCATTTCCGTGTCCAAGATTGAACCGTTTCTCTTCCCCCAGGCTGTCGCCGCAGGATTTACTCCTTCAAGGATACGCTCGTTTGGGGGTGCAGCAGCGCCTCGCACTGCTCAACGAGCATCTTCCAGCTCTCCTGTCGCCCTTCCGAAACGTGTCGGAAGTCAGATCCTGTCCACCTCTGCCCTGCCTCAAGCCGTGGACGATGCCCCTCAGGCGACCGGGGCGCTGATCAGCTATATCCAGCGCCGCTACCACGACAGCCATCGCCATGATCTGGCGGAGCTGACCTGTCTGGCCATCCTGGCCGAAGCGCGTCACGGTGCCGAGCCGCACGCGCCAAAGGGGAGTGTCGCCCTTCTGTCCAGGATCAACACCCGGCTCAGTGCGCTGATGCAGCAGGACGACGCCGTTCTCTTCCCCATGATGTTGGCGGGCGAACGCCGCGGGTTGGCGCCTCTCGTCAAGCAGGCCATTGCCGAACATGATGCTCTGCTTGATCTCCTTGGAGAGCTTGGGGCTCTGACACGAAGCGATAAGGCACCCGCGGCCGATGCGTCCTGGCAGGCGTTTTGCTTCGGGGCGCAGGAATTTGCGGGGGATCTGGCGGCGCATCTCCAGGTGAAGGACAAGGTGCTGTTCCCGCGCTTTCTCTGATAACACGGGCACCCGGCCACCGCGATGCACAGGATCCTGTCGACACAGCAGCAGGCCGGCTGACGCTCAGTGTGCTTCCGTTCCAGTCGCCGCCATAGGCACAATAGACAAGTTGAGAGCCTTCTGGGTGGCGAGCTGGTGCCGGACCAGCTTGTCATGGAGTGCCTTGTACGTGCTGTGGTGCTGATAGGCTGCCGTAGCGGATACCAGCAGCGCCAGTTCGTCTTGAGAAAGATCTTTCAGAAGAAACACGTTTGGCACGTTCTGCTCCGTCACTGTGCAATGTGTGGCAACCTGCGATGGGAGGCTCCCCCTCTTCCGTCTGGCGGCGTCCGTGAAGGAGCGCTGGCTGGTGCAGGATCGTCGATCAGTTTCTACAGGCTCTACTCTACCAGCGATTGAAACAATAGCCACATTTTCTGTAGAAGATCGCCTTTACGATGGGGAGCCTCGGCCAGTGATCTCCCACCAGACGCAGGGATCGATCGCGTGGATTGCTAACAGGTCGCGTCCGATGAGGCCGTTGAAGCCGGTGCTGAACAGGTGTGGTGGCCATCTTGGCGCTTGGGAAACGGAGGGGTGTCTTGCGCAAGGGAAGGCCACAGTTGGCCCTCATGCTCCAGGAGGTCTCTGCCAAGGCAGGACTGTTGAGGGCGGAGGGTGCCACAGTTCTCACCAGTTCGATTTGCCAAGAGCGGGAGCTATGCCCCGATGGCACGACGGTTGGTCTTGGCCGTATCCTGTTCACGCAGGACATAGCCACCCCCCCCAGACGGTCTGGATCAGGTTCTCTCCGCCCAATGCGTCAGACAGCTTCTTGCGCAGCTTGCAGATGAAGACGTCGATGATCTTTGGCTCAGGCTCGTCCATGCCGCCGTATAGATGGTTCAGGAACGTCTCCTTGGTCAGCGTCATTGCTCTGCGCAGGCTCAGCAGCTCCAGGATCTGGTATTCCTTGCCGGTGACGCTCATCGGCTTGCCCCGCACCTCGACCGAACGGGCATTCAGGTTTACGATGATGCCCCCAGTCCGGATCAGCGCCTGGCTGTGCCCCTTGGAGCGGCGGATGATGGCCTGGATCCGCGCCAGCAGCTCCTCGCGGCTGAAGGGCTTTGTGATGTAGTCGTCGGTCCCAAAGCCAAAACCACGGAGCTTGCTTTCCGTATCATCCGAGCCGGTCAGGATCAGGATGGGCGTGTCGATGCGCGCCAGGCGCAAGTGCCGCAGAACCTCCATCCCGTTCATGTCAGGAAGATCGAGTTCCAGAAGGATAAGATCGTAATCGTACAGCTTGGCAAGATCGAGCCCTTCCTCCCCCATGTCGGTCGGGAACACATTGTAGCTGGCCGCTGTCAGCATCAGTTCGATCGCGCGCGCGGTGCTGGGATCGTCTTCGTTCAAGAGGATACGCATGGCTCGTCGTTTCTGATTCGCTAAAAGTCTGAGCAAAAGTCTTTAGAGACGCGGAAATGCGAATGCACGGCAAAGTTGCATGGGCTGCATCTTGCGGGTGGCGCAGTGGCTAAAGCGCCTTGCCGGCTGTCCAAAGTGTGCCACTGCCGCAAGCGGAGGCTGGGGCGGAGCACTGGACCTGCTTGATCCCCTTTGAAAGGTGCAGGATCTGGTTGGCGATCCAAGAACGCTTCATCCCCAGGGTAGGCGCAAACTCGACTGCCTCTGCCGATGCGACTAACCCAAGCCTCAGCCGCTGCGCCAGCATGACAGGCAACGGCTACCTTCACGACACTCTCACCTTGCCCTGCCGTGCGACCCCTTCACTGGACCTTAACTCTTCATGGTTAATTCAGCGGTAGGGGACCTGAGCAATCTTGCCATCACGGTCATGGAACGGCGTGCAGGTTGCTGATCGGGCTGCGGTGTAAGATGGAGCACGGCGATCCAGAGGCCTCGAAGCAAAGGTGCACCCCTTTATCGTCCTGACCACAAGCCGGAGCAACAGGTGTCCGACAACGATCCCGCACCTGCGACGACGGGACCTCAAGAAACAAGCAAGCAGAAACGAGCACGAGCAATGGCTGTTGAGATCTACCAACTTCACCCTGATGAGAAGGGGCACATCATCGTGAGCGGCCTCTTTGACGGCGAACCGTTCCGCCTTCTGGCGGACAAAGCGACGTGGATGCTGCGGTTCGCCCAAGGGCAAGCGGTGGCAGTGCCGGCGGAGGATGTTTCGAGCCGCGCGGATGCACGGATGTCCATTTACGCTGCCGTCGCTCACCTGCGGGCACGCCAGAAGATCCAGGCTTCCGCCTGAGGCTACCTGGGACAGTTGTGGAGGTAGGAACGGTTTTCTCGGAGCCTCCAGGTACGACTTGTCCAACGGTCGCGGTCCAGCAGTCCGGCCCTTCCAGCAGGGCGCTGCACCACAAGCAGCGGCATGAGCGCCAGTACCGTTGGTGCATCATGCTCTGATGGGGGCTTCGCAAAGGAGCCCACCCCTCAACCTCAGACTGAACAGGACCCTCCGTTAACCTGTTGGACAAGGTCAGCTGGTAACCTGGCATGATCCCTTCTCGAATGGACCATGGGTCATGATCTTCTCGCCATCACTCTTTGACGTCGCCGCCACAAGGCCGGTGCAGGTGCCGGATGCTCTTGCCTTGGAGATCACGGAACCCGGCTCTTCAACCCGCGCGAGTTTGGCTGTGCATGACCAGCAGAAAAGACCACACGACGTCGGGAGCCCTACTCTGGAGGACGCACAGGTAAAGACCTTTGCCCGACGGCACCGGGAGGCGGAAGTCCTTATCAGGAAGGGCGGCTTGTCCGCAAAGATCGGCCACGCCTTCCTGATCCAGCACAAGACGAGGTGAAGTTCATTGTACTAAACCAGTCCCCGTTGATCGTCAGGGGCTGCTCAGGCGCCATAAATCTGGTTTGGATGAAGTGAGCGTTTCCTCGAAATAGCTTAAAAAGGCCTTAAAGCCATGCCGCCTCCGCCAGAGCTGGAGGATCCTCAGCTTCCCCGGCCGCGAGGGTGCCGCGTCCAGCTTGCAAGGAGGCTTCGGCGGGAAGATGGTAGACGGCCAGCTTTTGCTTATGCAAGCCATGGCAGGACGTACCGCGAACATCTCAACCACGCCACCAGAGGGTATTTTACATCTGGGAGTTGAAGTGGCTTAGCTCTAAAGAGGTCATTAACCACGTCTGGACGGTGAGCTCGTCCAACGCATCTGAAGACATGCAAGAGGGCGCCAGCGGCAATGGATGAGAACGACGAGCTACGCCTTCTGAGAGGAGCATGCGCGGCCAGCCAGACCGGTGCCTGGTCCTATCGTGTTGGCGAGGATCTCGTTGAGTGGACCCCACTTCTCCATGATCTCTTTGCCGTACCACGGGAAACCGAGCTAACTCTGAAGGTGGCACTTTCCTTCTACCTTGGAAAGAGCAGGCAACAGCTTGTGGAAGCAGTCAAACTGTGCCTGCGCGACGGTACGGGATGGACGCTCGACGTGCAGTGCCGCTCGACAACGGGACGTATCTTCTGGGCTCGGACCATCGGAGAGGCCATTCTGGAGGAGGGTCGCGTTGTCGCTCTTCAGGGCGCCTTTCAGGACATCTCGCGGGAACGTGCGGCCATTGACGAGCGGGCGCGTGCACAGGCGGAGCTGTCCTTTGTCCTGCGCACGATGCCTGACGGTTTTTTTCTGCTCGACACTGACTGGCGGTTCAGTTTCGTGAACGCGGCCGCAGAGCAAATGCTCCTCCGCGATCCAACGGAACTTGTCGGCCAATGTGTCTGGGAGGAGTTTCCGGAAGCTCGCGGCACCATCTTCGAGCACACCTACAGAACTGTCAGGGAAACAGGTGTCTCCCAGTCCTTCCAAGCCTACTTCGAACCTTTGGAGACGTGGTTTCATGTCACGGCGCACCCTGCCCAGACCGGTGTGGCTGTGCATTACCGGAACGTGACGCGTGAGGTGGGCGAACAGCGTGATCTCCGCCTGTTCCGGACCGCCATCGACGCAATGGCGTCCGGTGCAATCATGCTCGAAAGAGGCTCTGGCGCCATCACATCTTGGCCAATCGTGTATGCGAACGCGACAGTTGGCAGGCTTTGGAAATTAGATGAGCGGATGCTGCTGGGAACACCTCTCAGCGAGGCAATGGGCGAAACGGCGTGCTGCCCCGATATTGGACAGATTGGAGACACTCTTGCCAAGCAGGAGCTGTGCCACTTCGAGGCGCGGCGCCAGTGGTCAGGGCGCCAGGAGATCCTGGAATGCGTGGCCGTGCCGCTGGCAGGTGAGGACGGCCAACATGGGCATGCGGTCATCCTCATTAACGATGTCACGGAGCAACGGCGCACGGCCGAAGAGCGTCACCGAAGTGAACGGCTGGCACTTATCGGGCAGATGGCCGGGGGCGTCAGCCATGACTTCAACAACCTCCTTGCCGTCATCCTGGGCAATGTGGAGCTTCTGGAACTGACAGACGACCCGGCCGAAGCAAGGATCCTGATCTCGGAGGCCCGGGACGCGGTGATGCGGGGCAAGTCCCTGAACGACAGCCTTCTCGCCTTTGCGGGGAAGTCGAAACTGACGCCGCAGACGGCGGATCTGGGAACGTTCTTGCAGTCCGTGGCGCCGTTTGTCCGTCGCGCCATTCCCTCCCGGATCAAGCTCGAGCTGGAGGTGGATGAGGTCCTGCCACCGGTTCTGATCGACGCGGCCATGGCCGAAAGCTGTCTTCTGAACGTCGCCATCAACGCCCGCGAATCCATCGAAGGCACGGGCACTATTCGCATCACCTTGAAGGCGGTGGAATGTGCGCATCCCAATGGAGGAGCCTCTCAAACTTGGGTCCGCCTTTCGGTGCAGGACACAGGCTGCGGGATCCCCGAGCAGCTGCAGGGACAGGTGTTCGAACCGTTCTTCACGACCCGCTCCGTCGGGCAGGGGTCGGGGTTGGGGCTCTCCCGAGTCCGCGGTTACCTTGAGCAGATTGGCGGCTTCGTGACGCTCTCGAGCGCGGTGGAGCAGGGCACAACCGTGTCCATGCACTTCGCCGTCGCGCCGGTTGACACGCGTGACGTGGACGCAGCTTCTCCATCTGTCCTGGCCTTTCCGAAGAGGAGACTGAAGGCTCTGGTGGTTGATGACACGCCGGCAGTGGCGCGGGTGGTCGCACGGATGCTGACTTCCTTGGGATGCACCACGCTTATTGCCTCCAACGGTCAAGAGGCTCGTGATATCCTCAACCGCGAAACTGGCCTGGACCTGGTGATCAGCGATGTGGTGATGCCCGGAGAGTCAGGGCTGGATCTGGCCCAGGCTATCTCCCGCATGTATCCAAGTATCCGTGTTGCGCTCATGTCCGGCTATACGCAGGAGAAGATCCAGACAGGTGACCATCCTGATGCGATAGCCTTTCTGGCCAAGCCGGTCAGCCGGGCACAGCTGCAGGCTTTCTTGGAAGCGTCTGGCAAGTGGGGCCTGTAGGCAAAAGCACCGTGCGCTGCTCAATGAAGAGCTTGACTACTAGGAGATTTATGGCCTCACGTCGGCAACCTCTAGCAGCTGAGGATGGTGCAGGATTGATGATGCATTCAGACAGGAATGGGCCGCTGCTCCACACCATAAGCCGCATTATCTGGTGCCGACGGCGACCTTTATCGGAATAGCTTGAGCTCTGGCCTTATCGCTCATCCTTGTCGTGCCTGCGAACAAGATATTTCCAGCCGGTACCGCGCGCCGGTGAGACACAGGAAGCGGAGGTTCAAAAGTGGCCGAATGATCAAAGCGAAGAGTCTGAGCCGCCATTGAGAGGCTCCCGCCTTGTCCTGAGGAGGCCTGTTGCAACGAGCAAGGGCC
>Ga0194112_10007545_pt1 | contig 14134 bp, 8 predicted proteins | sample TA2MahC400mmetaG_FD_146191 | JGI IMG/M metagenome (GOLD analysis project Ga0194112, IMG submission 146191) | Freshwater microbial communities from Lake Tanganyika, Tanzania - TA2015016 Mahale Deep Cast 400m | ecosystem: Environmental > Aquatic > Freshwater > Lake | place: Tanzania: Lake...
CCTCCGCTACACCGACCCCAACCCCCTCCCCGGCGGCACGGTCTCCCTCGGCGCCTACAACAACGGCCTGATGTTCCCCCGCGTCACCATCGTCGGGCGAAATTAGGGACAGGCACCAATTTATGACATGACGTCCGTCATAAATTGGTGCCTGTCCCTAATTTCGCCCCCCTCAACCTCAGAGCATTCCCCACCACGCAGATGTCCGATAGCGCCATCGCTGCGGCGCAGATGATCGGTGCGTACATGCCCAGCACCCCGAAGGCGGCCAGCGGCACGCCCACGAGGTTGTAGATGAAGGCCCAGAAGAGGTTCTGCTTGATGCGGCGCATCGTCTCCCGGCTGAGCTTCACCGCGCGCACGATCGCGGTCGGTTCCCCGCTGGTGAGGATGAGATCGCCGGCCTCCACAGCCACGTCCGCGCCCGCGCCGATGGCGATTCCGATGTCCGCCTGCGAGAGCGCCGGGGCGTCATTGACGCCATCGCCAACCATCGCCACCCGCTTCCCTTGCTCCTGGAACTCGCGCACCAGCCGGACCTTGTCCTCGGGCAGTACGTTCGCCTGGACATGCTCGATGCCGACCTCTCGCGCAATCGCCTCCGCCGGCGCGAGCGCATCACCCGTGAGCATGACCACCTCGATCCCGCGCGCCTTCAGCGCCGCCACCGCCTCCTGAGCGCCTGGTTTCGGTCGATCCGCCAGTGCGATCAGCCCGACCGCCTCGCCACCGAGGCCGACCGTCACTACCGTCTTCCCTTCGCCCTCCAGGCGCGCGCGCGCGGTCTGCAGCGCGAACGCGTCAACACTCTCCTCCCGCATGAGCGCCTCGTTCCCCACTGCCGCTCGCATGCCGTTCACGCTCGCCAACGCGCCGCGTCCGCGAAGCGCGCGGAAGTCCGTCGCGCTGCCCGTCTCAATCCCGCGCTCCTCCGCCGCTCTCAGAATCGCCCTCGCCAGCGGATGCTCCGACCCCGCCTCCACTGCCGCCGCAACCCGCAGAACCTCCTCCTCCGTTGCCGTCGGACCCGAGACCCGAAACTCGAAACCCGAAACGACGTCCGTGACTTCCGGCCTTCCCGCCGTGATCGTCCCGGTCTTGTCCAGCAGCAGCACGTCGATGCCTTGCGCGGCTTCGAGGGCGGCCGCGTGACGCACGAGCACGCCGTGCTCCGCGCCGACGCCCGCGGCCACCGCCACCGCAGCGGGTGTCGCGATCCCCAGCGCGCACGGGCATGCCACGACGAGGACGGAGATCGCCGCGACGACCGCCCGCGCGATCAGGTGCGGCCCGCCGACCAACATCCACAGACCGAAGGTCAGCAGCGCAACGCCGATGATGACGGGCACGAACACCGCCGAAACGCGGTCCGCAATCCGCTGGATCGGCGGCTTCGAGGCCTGGGCCTTGCGGACGAGGTCGATGATCTGCGCGAGCGCAGTCTCCTGCCCGATCTTGGTCGCGCTGAACCGGAACGTCCCGTCCTCGTTCAGCGTGCCGCCGATCACCGTGTCGCCGGGGCCCTTCGTCACGGGCATCGATTCACCCGTTACCATCGCTTCGTTCACGTCCGACGCACCCTCGCTGACGACGCCGTCGGTCGGCACCTTCTCCCCCGGCCGGACGACGATCACGTCGCCCACCTGCAACTCACCTACGGGCACCTTCACCTCCGCGCCGTCGCGGATGACGCTGGCCTCCTTCGCGGCCAGCTCGGCCAGCTCGCGCAGGGCTCGGGATGTGCGCCGTGTGGCTCCTGCCTCGACATACTTGCCGACCGTGATGATGAGCAGCAGCGTGGCGGCGGCATCGAAGAAGCTGTGCGCGTGGGGGCTGACGATCATGAGGACGACACTGTAGACGTACGCGGTGGTCGAGCCGAGCGCGATCAGCACGTCCATGTTCGTCGCGCCGTGGCGCACGGCCGACAGCGCGCTGCGGTAGAACTCCCCGCCCAGCAGCACCTGCACGCCCGTCGCCAGCGCGAACATGACGTAGGTCTGAGTCGCGCCGTGGGATAGGAAGGCCAGGACGAGCAAGGGGGCTGTCAGGGCGGCGCCGAGGATGATCGTGCGGAGTTGCGCACGGTCGGCGGAGGCGTCCGACCGGTCCTGCCGGGCGCGTCGCTCCTCCTCGCTCTCCTCCGCCGACGCTGTCCGCGCGGCGTAGCCGGCCGCCGTGATGACCTTCGCGAGGGCCTCGGGATCGGTCACCGAGTCATCGTAGCGGACGGAGGCGCTGCCGGTTGCGAGGTTCACTGCCGCTTCCAGCACGCCGCCGGTGCGATTGAGCGCGCGCTCGACGTTGCCGACGCACCCGGCGCAGGTCATCCCCCGAATCTCGATCGTCGCCTGCCGTTCCGCCATCGCCAATCACCGCAGGCGCCCTCACCCCTTCGCCCCTCTCCCATTGGGAGAGGGGACGGGGGTGAGGGCGCTCATCACATCTCAGAACTGCACCGCCATCGCCGCCGCTGGGCAGACCTTCACGCAGATCCCGCAGCCGATGCACGTGTCCTGCTCGAAGATCACCTGCTGGCTCGGGCGCTCGACGTACAGCGCATCGACCGGGCAGGTCGTCACGCATGCTCCGCAGTGGGTGCAGCGGTCCTCGAGGCGCACGACGTCCTCGCTCAGCGGCTGCACGGTCACGCCGAGCGTGTCCAGCCACTCGACGCCTTTGCGGAAGTTGTCCTCCTCGCCGGTCAGTTCCAGGACGACGAAGCCCTTCTCGTCCGGCGTGACCTCGGCGCGGAGGATGTTGAAGTCCAGATCGTACGTCTTGATCAGGTCGTTCACCACCGGCCGGTTGAGCTGGTGTAGCGGGAAATGCAGGACGACCTTGTGTGATGCCATGGTTAGATGCCTCCCCCGTTGACCGGCCGCTCGGCCAGCAGTTTGAACGTGTACTCGGAGTCCGCCGACGGCAGCGATTGCACCGGCTGCGTCAGTGCGAAATGCCCCGTCTTGATCTGGTCCTTCAGCGTCTCAGCGATGTCGCGCGCCTTGGAGTAGCTGGACAGCGAGGCGGTCGGCACTTCCTTGCCCAGCACGGTGATCTTCCCGCTGCGCAGGTCGGCGTACGTCACGCTGCCCAGGTCGGGGGTCTTCTCGAAGTACGGGTACCCCTGGCTGTAGTCCACGATCGGCGCGGTGATGTCGGAGTCCTTCACCGCGGTGTACTGTGCGATCTCGGCATTCAGCAGCGGGATCGGGATTCCCAGCCCCACCTGCAGGGACACCCCGTAGCCCCGGAAGCTCACGCCGCGCAGCCACTCGGGCTTCATCTGCTTCAGGTCGCCCGAGACCGTCAGCGTGCCGGAGCCGCCCTTGGGGACGCCGTTGTCGTGCCGCGGCACGGTCGGGTTGTGCTGCGTGCCCCACCACGTCACATAGCCCACGCCCCCGCCCAGCCAGATGCGCGTGCCCAGGCCGATCGTCTTGTAGAGCGGGTCGTTCAGCAGCGGGCTGAGCTGGCCGGCGCTGCAGAAGTTCGCGCTGCCCAGGTCCGGCTTCAGCACGCCCATGTAGGTGTAGATCTCCCGCTCCTTGCCCAGGTTCACCGCGCAGTTGTAGTTCTGGTAGGCGTTGCGCGGGTTGTGCAGCACGGCCTCGTTGAGCGTGGCGAGGTTGACCCACGTGTCGAGCTGTTTGCGCGGGTAGCAGTCCGTCCCGTAGGCGACGGCCCGCAGTCGCACATCCTTGCCTGCGACCAGGTCCTCGATGACGTGCCCGCCGCCGTAGGCGAAGGCGCCCGGGAACACGCTGTTCAGCGGGTCATGGTCCGGCACCTCGGTCACGCCGATGTACAGGTCCACCGCCGCCAAGCCCGCATAGGCGTTCACGCCGTTCAGCCACGCCTTCTGCACCTTGATCCTGGGCTTCGAGTGTCCGAAGTTCAGGAACGCCCCGGAGGAACACATCGGCCCGAAGGTCCCCGTCGTGACGACGTCCACCTTCTCCGCCGCCTTCTCCGCGCCGTCCTCCTCCACGATGCCGATGATCTCCTCGGCGGTCACCACCACCACCTTCCCACTTGCGATCTTCTCGTTGATCTCTGCAATCGTCTTGGCCATGGGTCTCTCTCCTTCTTGGTCTCTGATCCGTCAGCCATTCAGGTTGGGGAAAACCCAGGCATGCCCCATACAAGCACTTGGACCACCTCCGTCTCTGGTGGCATCGGCGGCCCCGCCGATGCAGGTGTTCACGCGCGAGGCCGCGCGTGCCACAACCACAGGAGAACGAAAACTCGCCCCTCGTCGAGGGGCGAGCCGATGAGTCACTCTCGCGTTACCACCCGCGTTCGCCGATGCCTCACGACATCGGCCTCTGAGGGTACCGAGCCTTCGCGCTGTCTCCCCTCTCCCAATGGGAGAGGGGCAGGGGGTGAGGGCCCGAGACCCCGGCTCTGTAACGGGAGCACCCGGTCGAGCTTACTTGCCAAGGAGGTCGTCGTAGGTCGGGCTCCCAAGCCCGACAACGCACCTGGTTTCAGCTCGGCGGTTCAGGAGCCATGTTCGGCGTGCGGTTCGAGCCCGGTTCTCAGCTCCCCCGGTTCTCTGTAGCTCCTACTGAGCACGCCTACTCTTTCCGTCGCCACCTTTGCGCTATGTAGGCCCTGAGGGCCGTTGTAGGCGGGAGTATAGCAACCCTCCCTCCGCGCTGTCAACTCACCCAACACAAGTATTTCAGTTCCGGTTCCCTGATTCATCGGACGAACTGGAATCCACTCCCCGGATTGAAGGATACGGACCTCTCGTTGGCGAACGATGGTCCAAGGCCGGGGCAGACCTCCGGCCGCATGGGGAGGCATGTCCAGTGCCCAAGCGATCGAAGGCCCCCGAGAAGGTCACGATCAAGATCCCGCGCCCGCTGTATGAGAAGATCAGCCAGGTCATCGACGGGGCCGGCTACAACTCGGTGACCGACTTCGTCGTCTACCTCCTCCGCGACATCGTCTCTACCCACCGCATCAGCGAGGCCGAGCCCTACTCCGAGGAGGAACTAAAGCTCGTTAAGGAGCGCCTCCGCAGCCTCGGCTACCTGCCCGAGGAGTAGGGGCGCAGCGTGCTGCGCCCGCCGTTGGTCTCACCCAAGCAGGTCCCGGAGAGCCCGGCCCATGGATCACGAAGACGCAGTCCAGAAGGTCGTGGAGCGCATCCGCGACGGCTACTCGCCGGAGCGCATCATCCTCTTCGGCTCCCACGTCTGGGGCGAACCCAGCCCCGACAGCGACCTCGACGTGTTGGTCGTAAAGGAGACTCCCCAACGCGAGGCGGAGCGGATTCGTGACGTATCGCGGCTTCTACAGCCTCGACCCCTGCCGCTCGACATCCTGGTGAAGACGCCGGATGAGATCCGGCAGCGTCTGGACATCGGCGATCCCTTCATCCGGCGGATCGTCCAATACGGTAGGGTGGCGTATGACCGCTCCGCGGTTTGACGAATGGATCGCGAGGGCCGAAGAGGACTACCGTGCAGTCCTCGCCTTGGACCCCGGAGACTTGCCGGCCATCGTGTGTTACCACGCCCAGCAGTGTGCGGAGAAGTACCTCAAGGCGATGCTCGTGCTGCACTGCGCTGAGCCGCCGCGTACCCATGACCTGATCGAGTTGAGCGACTTGGTCGAGGAGACTGAGCCTCGCATCGGCGAGGTGTCTGAGCAACTCCACGTGCTGACACCGTACTCCGTCTCGGTGCGCTACCCGGGAATGCATGTGACGTCGGAGGACGCCATGGTGGCCCGGGAGGTCCTCTTCGGTCTCCGAACCCGGTTCCGCGCGTTCCTCGGTCTCGACCCACCGACCTGAGCGGTGGTTGCCGCCGCTCCCGAAGGTCTCTCCCCTCATTCAGCGAAGTCCCCTTCTCTGCCGCTACCACTCGGAGGTGCTCCGATGCTTCGCGCGCTGCTTTGCCTGACTGTCGTGCTTCTGCCTGCGATCAGCCAGGCCCTGACCCTCACGCGGGACGGCAAGTCGGACTATGTCATCGTGCTCCCCGCGAATGCGTCACCCTCGGAGAAGCACGCGGCGAACGAGCTGCAGTACCTTCTCCGTGAGATCTCCGGCGCGGAGTTGCCCATCGTCGGCGATGACCAGCCCCTCAAGCCGCACGAGATCATCCTGGGCCTCCCGAATGCTCACGTTGGGCAACTCAACGTCAGGCTGAACCTCCCCGAACTGGGCAGCGAGGGCTTCGCGATCCTCACTGCCGGCGATCGCCTGCTGATTCTCGGCGGTAAGCTGCGGGGCACGATGTACGGCGTCTACACGTTGCTCGAGGATCACCTCGGCTGCCGCTGGTTCAGCTCCAAGATCGGCCGCATCCCTAAACAGCCGACCATCGAGCTTGGCGAGATCAACGACACCCAGGTGCCCGTCCTCGAGTACCGCGAGCCCTTCTACTGGGACGCTTTCGATGCGGATTGGGCGGCCCGCAACAAGGCCAACAGCCAATCTGCGCGCCTGGAGGAGCAGCACGGCGGCAAGGTCACGTACTTCCCCTTCGTACACACCTTCAACAACCTCATCCCGCCCGACCAGTACTTCGCCGAGCATCCCGAGTACTTCTCCGAGATCGACGGCAAGCGGGTCGGCGGCAACACGCAGCTCTGCCTCACGAACCCCGACGTGCTGCGCCTGACTACTGCGAAGGTGCGCGAGTGGATCGACTCCCACCCGGGCGTCAACATCATCAGCGTCTCGCAGAATGACTGGGGCAACTACTGCGGTTGCGCGAACTGCGCCGCCATCGCCGAGGCGGAGGAGAGCCAGGCCGGGCCGCTGGTCGCCTTCGTGAACCAGGTCGGCGAAGCCATCGAGAAGGACTACCCCGACGTCGCGATCGATACCCTCGCCTACCAGTACACCCGCAAGCCGCCGAAGTCGATCCGCCCGCGGCCGAATGTCATCATCCGCCTGTGCAGCATCGAGTGCTGCTTCAGCCATCCGCTCGCGACTTGCGACTACCCCCAGAACGTCTCCTTCCGCGATGACATCGTCGGCTGGTCGAAGCTCTGCGATCGCCTCTACGTCTGGGACTACGTGACCAGCTTCGCCAACTACCTCACGCCCTTCCCGAACTGGGACGTGCTCGGCCCGAACATCAAGTTCTTCGTCGAGAACGGCGTCAAGGGCATCTTCGAGGAGGGCAACTACAACAGCCCCGGCGGTGAGATGGCGGAGCTGCGGGCCTACATCATGGCCAAGTGCCTCTGGAAGCCGGACTACGACCCCAACGTCGCGATGACCGAGTTCCTCGAAGGCTACTACGGCCCCGCCGCGCGGCCGATCCGCGAGTACCTCGACCTCCTCACCACCAAGGTCCGCGACGAGAACATCCACATGCACATCTGGGAGGGCCCCTACGCGAAGTTCCTGACTGACGACGTGCTCGCGCGCTCCACTGAGTTGCTCGACGAGGCCGAGAAGCTCGCCCAGGGCGATCCCGACCTCTTGCACCGCGTGCAGGTCGCGCGCATCCCGCTGCTATACGTGGCTCTGAGCCGCTACGAGGCGCCCCCGAAAGAGACCTGGGTCGTGCGCGACGGCCGCTTCGGTCCGCCCGTCGATACCGGCTTCGGCCGGCAGGTTGACCGCTTCTTCGGCATCGCCGACGCCGAGGGCATCACCTGCCGCCACGAGGGGCACAACAACCTCCCGGCCTTCCGCGAGGCCGTCCAGGCCAAGCGCGGCGGCGCGCCGGTCGTGCCCCTCGCCGGGGATGGTTCGGAAGCCTCGATCGTGCCCTCGGAGGGCGCCCGGGTCGTGAGTCTGAAGAGTGCGGACGGTTCTGAGTTGGCTGCCGCCGGCGCCGCCTATGCCGTTTCCCTCAGCCGTTCACCCGCAGGCCTCGGCGCACGCGCGCCGTTTGCTCCCGTGGAGAACATGGACCCTCTACGACCGACCTTCTCGGCGGACCTGGAGGGTGGTCTGAGCCTCCAGCGCGAGTTCCGCCGCGAGGCTGGCGGCCTCTTCGTTCAATCGACCGTCCGCAACCGGGGAGCCGCTCAGCGCCGGATCATCGTGCACGAGACCTACTGCCTCGACCTCGGCCCGGCCGATGCCACCGTCCTCGAGACGCCCGACGGGCCCCTGAGCCTGGCGATTCCCGAGGATGAGGCCATGCGGCACGTGCGCGTGAGCCCCGAGACGCTGCGCGCGGCCCCGGTGAAGCTCGCGAACGGAGTGACCCGCCGCGCGATCGCCCTCGGCCCCTTCAACGAGGCAAGCGCGGTGACGATCACGACCTCCGTCGGCGCCGTGCCCCTGCGCATCGGCTGCAGCTGGCTCGTCGAGAGCGGCCCCGAGGGCACGGTCTCCTTCGAAACCTCGCTCTCGCCTCTCCCTCCGACCGATGTGCCGGGCGCCGAGCAGCCCCGCGAGCATCGCGCCACGATCGTCGAGGTCCAGGACGACCTCTTGGGACTCTACAAGGAGGGCGAGCTCAGTGAGTTCGCTCTCGACGAGACCGCTTCCGACGGCTGGGCCGCCCGGCAGCTCGGCTCCGATCACGAGTGGAGCATCCAGTGGCCCATCGACCCCTCGCTCTTCGATCCCGGCGCGAAGTACACGGTGTCGGCCATCGCTCGGATCGAGCGCAAGGGAGACGCCGGCGCCGCGCTCACCTTCGGCGTCTACGACACGGTCAACCGCGTGGGCGTCCTCAACGGGGGCCGCAGCGTCGCCGAGATGCCCGACGGCTGGCAGACCATTGACATAGGCGCCTTCACCCCCGCGCGCGGCATCTACGTCTGGACCGCGCCCCCCCTGAATGGCGACAACGTCGCCTGGGTCTACATCGACCGCTTCGTCTTCCGGAAGGTGCCCTGATGCCTCCGCTCAGGCCTGTCCCGCGTTCCGCCGTTGCCGTCCACCTGGGAGCGCGGGCTTCCAGCCGGCTGGCGCGCGGTGGCGCCGTTGCCTTCGCCTTGGCCGTCGTGGCGCAGGCATCCCTGCCTGCGGCCGTCGCCGTCCTCAACGACCCTCAGTTCCCCTACTTCGGCACCGCGTGCGGCCTCACGCCTCCGGATGTCGTGTCCTACTTGCGCGAGATCGGCCTCCAGGCCGACCTCCTCGACCCGGAGCAGCTCGCCGATCCCGCCGTCTTCACGGCCGCTCGCTTCCGCGCGCTGGTGCATCTCTACGGCAACACCTTCCCTCTCGACGCTGCCGAGAACCTCCGCCGCTTCCATCACCAGGGCGGCGGCTTCATCGCGACCAGCGTGCCGTTCTGCCACCCATGCCGGCAGGTCGGCGCGGCGGACTGGACTTACGTTGCGGCGGATAGCGATTCGATCGAGCGGAGCGCCGAGGGCGCGCAGGGCGGGACGGCCTGCCTCCGGCTACAGAAGGACAGCACGCCGAGCTGGACCGGAGCCTACTCCGTGCGCGTGCCGACCGCGCCCGGAACCACCTACCGCGTCGGCGGTTGGGTGCGGGCCGAGGGGGCGCCCGGTTCGCAGGAGATCGACGCTCTCTACCTGCGCTTCTGGGGCAAGGGCGGCGAGTTCCTCGGCCAGTGGGGCCCGCGCCTGCCGCAGGACGCCCGAGAGTGGCAGCTCATCACCTGCGACGTGCAGGCTCCCGAGCGCGCGGAGACGATGGACATCTGCCTCGGCTTCTGGGGCTCACCCGGAACGGTGTGGCTCGATGACGTGCTGCTGGCGACAGCGAATCCCCTTGGCCCCAACCTGATCGCGAACCCCGGCTTCGAGCAGCCCGGCGGGCAGTGGCTCGACCTGGGCCATCAGCAGGAGTGGATGCGCCACGACCATCTTGGTTCGGGGGAGTTCCACACGCCTGGCCCCGACCGCGGCCCGCTCACCTATCGCGCCGATGCTGACGCGCTCGGCCTCGGTCTGCTCGACTGGCCGCGGTGGGCGGAGGCCTGGGGCGACCGCTTCGTGACCAGCCAGAGCCTCGATCCCGGTTCACTCCCTCGCGAAGACGAGGTAGTGAGCATCCTCGACTACCGTGATGGCGATTCCTCGTGGCCGGTGATCGGCCTCACCCGTCATCACTGCGCGGAGTTCAGCGGCGCGACCGATGCGTGGGTCGGCGGGCAGCTCTTCGCCCACATCGGCTACTACGATCCCGTGGACCTGCGCGAGGTAGTTGCCCGCGCGGCGATTGCGGTGACCGGCGCCGGGCCTCAGGCGTCCCGGAAGGCCGACCGCCTCTACCGGCGCGACCGGCCGCCCACCAACCTCACTCCGGTCTCCGAACCAAAGCCCTTCCCCGGCCTCTTCCCGAAGAGCCCGCCTCCCGCCCGCGAGCTGGTCGTCGCCGACCTCCGCCGCTCCTCACTCGATGAGCAGATCCTGCTGACTTCCCTGCAGGGCCTCGTGAACCGTTCGCAGCCGCGCCTCTACTTCATCCTCAACGACTTCCCGGGCGCGCCCAGCCCCGACGAGCGCTGGCTGACGTGGCTCAAGGAGCGCGGCGACATCGACTCGGTCCGTCGCGTCGAGGACCCGCCCTCCCTCCTCCAGGAGTTCCGCGACGCCTATCGCGGTGTCGTGGTCACCGACCCCTTCGTTCCCGCGACCGCAAACGTCGCCACCATGATCGCCTCCACCGAGGGCCTCCTCATCGCTTCGCCTCGTCTCGCGAACCAGCTCAATCTCTCCGTCCGCTGCAATCTGCAGAACCGCTGGCCCACGAACGCCGCAGCCATGCAGTGGGCCGTTGATACACTCTGGCCGAAGCTGAACCACCACGTCCTCGCCTACAACGCGCCCGACTGGCCCTTCCTGATCGACTACCTCGTCGCCCACAAGGCCTTCAGCTTCTGGATCACCGGCCCGGTCGATGGCGCCTCGCCGGCTGGTCAGCCTCTTGCCGAGCAACTCGTGATCGAGCGCCTCCTCGCGAAGGCGCCGCCGAACATCGGCTGCCTCGGCGCGCCGTACAACGGAGTCGGCGTCGGAACCGGCGAGGGCCCCGGCGTCACTCTCCTCACCCGCTACGCCAAGTTCCTCGCCTGGTCCGCCCAGAACGCCAACCTCACCGTCCACTCCGCCGCTGCCTCACTCCCCTCTCCCTTCAGGAGAGGGGCCGGGGGTGAGGCAAGCCTCTCCCCCCTTCTGAAGGAAGGGGGGCAGGGGGGTAGGGATGCCGTCTACCTCACCCTCCTCATCTCCGATGGCGACGCGCCGATCAACTGGTACTCCTTCTTCGCGGCGCGCTACTGGGACGACCCTCTCCGCGGCACCTTCCCGCTCACCTGGTCGGTCGGCCCGTCGGTGTACGACCTGCTGCCCGACGTGATGGACTACTACTACTCGCGCGCCAACGAGACCGACTGCTTCGTGGCGGCCTGCTCGGGCGCGGGCTACTGCTATCCGGATGCCTTCGCCTCGCAGTATGCCGACTCGGACGCGATCTTCCGCGACTACCTCGCGCTCACCGATGCCTCGATGCAGCGCCTCGGCCTGCAGGGCGTTTGGACCCACACTGCGACGGGTGAGCGCCTCGCGGCCTTCGCCAGAGACGTGCCTGCCGTGTCGTTCATGCTGCCTGACTACGGGCGCCTCCCGGGGACCACCGCGGGGAACGCGAACGAGGTCCTCGCCGACCACGTGCCGATCTTCCGCGCCCTGACCACCTTCAACCCGGACCTCGGCGATGCGGCCACGATGAAGCTCATGCTGGATGACATCCGCCGGTACACGCCCGCCGAGCGCCCGGCCTTCATGCACGTCTTCGTGCAGTGCTACCCGTGGACCCCGTCGAAGCTGCGGACCATGCTGGACCGGCTCGGACCGGAGTATGTGCCCGTCCGTGCGGACGAGATGGCTCGGCTATACCTGGCGAGTCGCTGAGTAGCTGCAACTATGGCGCCCTCCCGTTTGTTGGGGATATGGCGGTGACCTTGCGATCCATGACTCCTGCCTCCGTTGTCCATCGCGTCCTGATTCCCGTTGCTTTCGCTCTCGCGGCAAGTGCCACGCTCCCTGCCGCGCTGCCCGCGCCGGATAGCCTCCCTCCTGCCCCGCCCTTGCGTGTCGGCGTCGGTGGCGACTACCCGAACGGCCTGGATGGGCAGCTCTCCGCGCGCGGCTATCCGTGGGAGCGGATCTTCCCCTGGGAGATGAGCAAGCCCGAGGTCCTCGGCAAGTTCGATGTGATCCTCCTGTCCTGCGTGCCCGAGACCCTCTCCGGGGTCGATACGGCGCTAGCGAACTGGATGAAGGCCGGCGGCCACGCGTATGTGGAGACCTGGACCGCCCAGAATCGGTTCCCGCTGCAGTCGCTCGTCAACATCTACACCAACGCCCCCACTCTGGGGGACGTGGTCCTGACCGACCCCGCGCACCCCATCGCGGCCGGGCTTGACCCCGCGAAGCCCTTTGACATGCACCACCTCCAGGGGCTCTGCGCGTGGCCCAGGCAGCGGGATGCCGGCGCCATCGTCGCCCGCTACTGCCTCGACAAGGGCACCGCGCCGATCGAGCGGGCTCCCGCGATCATCGACCTACCCGTCGGGGAAGGGAGGCTGGTCTACTCCGGGGCGCCCGTCTCCTTCGCGCGCTTCCATCGGGGCCGCAGCCCCGAAGGCCTGCTGGTAGGGCTCATCAACTACCTCCTGCCCAATGGCCCGGCGCCCAGACTCCTGTACACGGAGCCCGCCAACACCGCGCCCCCCGGTGACGGGCCGCGCCTGGTGCTGCCCCCTTCCGAGGAGGAGGAGGCCGAGGAGCAGCCCCCGCCGGAACCGGAGCCACCGCCACCTCTGACACCCGAAGTCGGCACGCCCCCGGCCGGCTTCGAGCTTCTCGGCAGCCTTGCCGCCGAGTCCTACGACGTTCTCGCGCAGCTCTCGCCCGCCGCGGGGAATGGTGAGGCCCCCACCCTCGTCGCCCTCGATGCGCGCTACGACGCAGCCGGCAAGCTCCGCCAGCCGTGCCTCTGGCTGACGATCACGCCTCAACGCCTCGAGGTCCGCTCGGGGAAGGAGCCGCGCGGCAAGCCGCTCGCCGCCGCGGACTGCACTGTCCCAACCGAGGGCGTGCCCCTGCACATTCTGCGCCGCCAGGGGGAGCTGTCCATCATCCTCGGGGCGACCCAGGTCGTTCAGGTCAGAACGAAGTCGCCTCTCGGCGGCGGCGTGGCCTTGCGTCCGGGAGCGACGGCTCTCAACGAGCCCACTTGCCAGCCCGTTGCGCCCGCCGTCTTCGATGACAGCTTCATGCGCGAAGCCGATTCGCCAACACCCTGGACGCCGGTCAGCGGGATCTGGAAGAACCTTGGCGTCGGCAACGAGGAGTACTCGATTAACGGCTTCTACTACCTTGGCCGGGGCGATCAGTCGGGAGCCCTCGCCACCGCCGGTGACTGGTTCTGGGAGGACTACTCCCTCACCGCCGCCGTCCAGACGAGCGCGGCAGCCATTGAGGTGGGCCTCTGCGCGCTGGTACAGAAGAGCGGCGACTACGTGGCCCTCACCGCCGACGCCTCGAAGGCCCGCCTCGTCCGCCACCTGTCCGGCAGCGACTCCGTACTCGCCGAAGCCGACGGCGGCCTCATCCCCAAACAGTGGTACCGACTTGGGCTCCGTCTCTCTAGCGGCACACTGGAGGCGACCCTCGACGGCCGCCCCGTCCTCTCCTGCGCCAATCCGGAGTACCGCCCTGGGATCGTCGGTCTGCTCGCCCGCAACGGTTCCGCACGCTTCGACGATGTCGTCGTCCGCCCGAGCGACGAAGCGCCGCGCCCCTGGGGCGACGAGGGCTCGCCTCACGCCGTCCTGCCGCCCTCCCTCGGGGCGCATGACATGGTCACCTGGGGCAGCCCCGCCACGCCGTGGGAGGCCGATCCCGAGCGCCCCTCCCTCCTGTGGCACGATGGCCTCTACCCGGGCGACTTCGATGTCACGCTCAAGGTCGAGCCCGTCTCCGAACCCGCCCTCCGTCGCTTCATCCTCGCGCCCTCCTACTCATCGCCCGAGAGCGAGCGCCTGGCCATCACCCTCTCGCTCTTACCCGACTCGGCCAGCCTGGAGGCGGGCGGGGCGCCCAGGAAGTCGTTGCCGTTCGGGACTGTCCCGCAGACCCCGCCGACGAGGCGGGGTCTGCGAGGACTGTGCCCTGTTGACGTGGCCTCTCCCAACGGCTCGTCTCTGCCTGCCGTCCC
>Ga0194112_10007546_pt1 | contig 14134 bp, 25 predicted proteins | sample TA2MahC400mmetaG_FD_146191 | JGI IMG/M metagenome (GOLD analysis project Ga0194112, IMG submission 146191) | Freshwater microbial communities from Lake Tanganyika, Tanzania - TA2015016 Mahale Deep Cast 400m | ecosystem: Environmental > Aquatic > Freshwater > Lake | place: Tanzania: Lake...
CCTTCTCCAGCCACATGCTGTCGGATCGCACGCAGAACACGCAGCTTCTCAACATCAAGACCAAGGCGAAGAAGAGGCAGCGCGACTTCCTGGACGGTATGATCACCGCCAACGATCTCTTCCCTCTCGCGCTCGCCAACACCTCCGGACAGGACGGATCGGATCGCCGGCTCCTCTGCATCAACCCTCGCCACATCCTCACCGAGCAGGAGACCATTGATCTCTTCGACGACGAGCTGGTGCATCGCGCTCAGTGGATCGGAGCCTACTTGATTCGTTACAAGGCGAAGTTCAAGTGGAACCCGAGCTGGGCGCCTATCACGGCTCACAAGCGCCTGATGCTGGAGAAGGACCGGGTCCGCAGCGAGAACCGCGCCGACAAGACCGAGCTTGGTCGCTTCGACGAGTTCTTCCACTTCGTCAAGTACGCGATGGACGAGAAGGTGGGCGCGTTCCGCCGCAGGTGCATCACTCGCGAGCACATCCAGGCGATTTGCGAGGCCAATCGGGTCCGCTTCCCGTACGAGTCCACCAAGTTCGAGCACATTCTGGAGAAGGCCGGTCTTTACGTCGGTCCCATGATCAAGATCGACGGGTCTCCCAAGCGTTGCTTCACCTCCGACAAGGAGTTTCTGGAGAAGCCGCTGGATGCCTGGAAGGCTGAGCTCCGCACATCGATCAACGACATAGCGGACCCCGCGTAGGGGCCTCATACAGCTAGGGCCGGGCGGCGCTGGTACTGCGCACCACCCGGCCCCGCCGCCTGCTCTCGAGAGCCTCTAGAATGGCTCACCGCCGCCCTCGGCACCCCGGCCTAGCCGCCCGCAACCACCGCGCTCCGATAGTACATCTGCAAGGCGGCTCCGGGGTTGATCTCCAGCCACACCCACACGTCGTTGAAACGCTTGACGCGCCCCTTCCTCGTGACGCCGCGAGAAGTGACCGTGACGAACTCGTTCAGCTTGACCGGAACGGGCTTACGCGAGAAATTGTGCGACATGCTTTATCAGCTTCTCTTTCATCTGGCCCTTGTACGCGTGATCGTTCCACACGCGATTCCGGCCGCTAGTGTGAGGGAGGTAGAAGACTCGCAGCCAGCGGCTCACGTCCCTGACCTCCCCGAACTTCATGTCCCGAATGTCGGCGGGCATGGCGCGCATGGCCTCGGTCCCCAGCACGATGACGAGGGCGGGCTTCTTCTCGGTCCCGAGAGGAACCTCGGATCCCTCGGTCTTGAGATGCCGCATCAACTTCAGCATCCTCGGCCGAGCCTCGGCGACTAGCGTGAGACGTCCGTCGTGCCAAGCGTTCATGCGGATCGTTCGATCCAGATAGACCTGCTTGGAGTCTATCCCCATCATCTCCATCAGGTGCGCCGCAGCGCCGACGGTCGTGTGCGGGTAGAGCGGACGAGCCGGATCCGTGTTTGGACCCGGCCTGTCTCCCACTACGTAGATGCGCGGGGCGCTCAAGAGTTGAGCTTCCGCTCGATGGCCGACGGATGGTAGCTCATCGGGAAGTAGTCCAGGCGAACCAGCGGCTGGGATCCCTCAGTCGGCAGCGTAAGGATCTCGTGACGGCACCGCACCGGCCAGCCGCACCCGTCGCAGCGACCCTCTAGAGTGGGGCTGTGAGGATCCACGGTAAGCCCTCGCGCGCCCGGACCGGCGTAGGGCTTGGTCAGCAGCATGTTGCAGGCGAAGCACTTAACCTCGTTGGCGATGGAGCGTACCGGACGGCAGAAGTTCGCCAGATACAGGTCGATCGCCTGACGCCACGAGTCTCGCGGAGGCTCCTCCCCAGCCTTCGGCGGCCACAGATCGTCGTGACGCGCGTGGTAGGCCGGGTTGGCGAAGACGAAGCCGTCCTTCTGAGTGACGGGACGCTCGTCCTCAACCGACGGGATTCGGTCCATGATGGGGTAGATATTGCTCATTACCACTGAATCTTTCCGATGTTGAGGCCGTCCACCCTAACCTCCCGCATCTCGCGAGACAAGCGGTCTCTATACTCCCTGAGTTTCCGCAGGAGCTCTACGTCCCTCGAGCTGTACGACCCGAAGTCGTCCACGAAGCTCAGCGAAGCCTTCTTCCCCGAGGCCTTCTTCTTCCCGAGGATGGTGTCCAACTCCTCCTGCGACATAGCCTCCACAGCGGGGAGCCGCTCCTCTTCTTCCGTCTTCGGCTCGGGATTGGGCGCTGTAACGGAGTCCAGGATTGCCGCATTAAGACCGTGAACATCCTCGGGAGCGACTTCCTCGGGCGCGGGTACCTCGTTCCCGGGACGCGCGTGCTTAGAGGACGGTCCGTACCACACGAGATCGTTCGGGGGAAACGAGTAGACAACCTTTTCGCGGAGATCCCGCAGCAGCTCTTCGATGGTACCGACGACCTCCTCTCGGCCCAAGAACCACCGGATCTCCTTCCCTGCCATGTCGGCGTGGGTCAGCGAGAGACGAGGCTCGAACTCCAGGTAGCCGTCTCCCGACAGCTGGGAGTAGGCGGCGTCAATCCTAGCCTCCATCTCCTCCAGATCCAGCGGCCCTGTCCTCATCTCGCCCTGCCAGTCGTTCGGCTGGTTCGTCGGATCCTGGACCGTGAAGCCGTGCTCCAGAGTCTTGGGCGTACTCTCGTACATCGGTCCGTCGCCGTGGCGAGTCAGGTATCCTCGCGTACAGAAGTACACGGGTACTTCCCACATTGAGTCCTTGTCCCCCGTGAGACCGCCCAGGAACTTCTCCACGACCTTTAGGCCGACGGTGGAGTGCGTGACGAATGGGAACTTCCCGATCTTGGCGTCGAGTCCCAGACCCTGGGAGCTCTCGAAGATCCAGGTCCCGAGAGTCCCGATCGTCCTCTCAGTGACCTGGTTCTGGTTCGCGAACAGGACATTGTCGCAGAAGAACTGGACGGACTCCTCGAAGCGGGACTCCCAGTCGATCGCGAGCTCGGCCAGGCTCTCGTCGTCGTGCGAGATCCCTAGCTCCGCCATGCGCCCCGGAACCCACACCTCGCGAATCAGCCTCATCCTCTCCTCGTACCTATTTTTGTACGGGAGGTCGCTGACCTTCAGAATGAAGCGTGGGTCGTGACTTCTCTGCTTCGTCTCGTTGAGACCCATACCGCAGGTGTCGTACGCCCCGCGAGAGCGAGCGTGCCACTGGTTGATCAGCATGTCGAACGGCGTGGTCACTCGGCATCGGCTGTCCACGAGTACCCTGTGCTTGTGATCCGGACCCTGCGAGAGACCGTAAGCCTGAATTGTCTCGTGCAGCGCCGTGAACTCGCGCTGGAACATCAGCGGATTGACAACGAAGTTCCTCATCAGGAACGTCTCGGCGTCCGGCACGAACGCGCCGCTGCCGATGTGACAGAACACGTGACGCGCGCCTCCCGGAGTCACGACGGTGTGACCCGCCTGACACCCGCCGGAGTAACGCGCGACGGTCACGCGACGACCGCGGGAGTGGGCCTCGCGGGCCAGCCAGTCCACCGTCGCGCCCTTGCCCTCGTCGCCGAAGTTGGCGCCGATTACGACCCGGAACTCGGGGCCGCTCACTTCGGGTAGACCCGAACGGCTGCGGCGGTCTGCCGAGCGCGGATAATCAGCTCCGGACCATTATCCCAGGACATCCAGAGACTGTACGGATACGGCAGCTGAGGAAGCAGGTCGTTGACCTTGTCCACCAGAACGCGCATCTCCTCGAGGGGAGACTGCGGGAGCGGAGCCGGCTCAGGCTCGCGCTTGCGGAAGCGATCGAGGATACCCATCAGTTGTTCTCCAGGAGCATGTTGATGTACTCGTCCGCGTACTCGCTGGACAGGCCGATATTGGTCAGCGTGTCGTAGAGCTCGTGCTGGTCGTCGCGAGTCTTGCGGCTCTTGAGGAACTTGTTCGTAGCGTCGTTCGCGGCCTGCGCCTCCGCGTCTTCCAGATCGTCGATAGTCACGTTGATTCTCCCATGCAAAAGGCCACCGACTTTCGCCGGTGGCCCATTGTAGCGCCGCTAGGTTCCGCGGACAAACCTCAGAGGCGGGCGACCGCTCCGCCCGCCGTGGCCGACGGAAGCCCGCTGAGCGTCTTTGCGAGCGTCACGGCCGTGGACCCGCCCCAGCTCGCCGCGACCTTCTGCGCGTCGTCACCGAGCGTGACCTGGATGGCCGAGACGATCGTCTCGCCGAGAATGTCGATGCTGGGGATCTTCAGGAAGCGCTCGCCCATGAAGCTGCGGAAGGTGTCCTGCTCGCGATCGCGCACGTCGATGTGGAAGATCTCCCAGCGCTCGGCTGCCTGACGGTGTATCTCCGCGGCCGAGGCCCCCTCGAAGTCCAGACCGAGATATTGCTTGGCCTGATCCGAGGTGACGCCCTCCCTGTAGTGGTTGGCCCCGTGGATCGGCTCGTCACCGAGCGTGAACAGGAAGCCCTTGCGCTTGCGCTTGTTCCAGGCGTCGAAGGTGGTCATGTGGCTGGCGAACAGATGCGCGAGACTGTACGACTCGCCGCCGTTGCCGCCGCCGTTGGCCTCCAGGAAGATCTTCTTGAGCTGCTCCAGGATGGGGAGGGCCGACGCCTCGAACTGCGATGCCTGGAGCGGAGCCTGCTCGCGATTGTACGCGTCGCCGATCCCGCCGACCAGAACGTGTGGATCGAAGTCGAAGCCGCGCTGGTAGATCGACTCCACGATCACGCCGAGGCTGGTGCGAATGATCTGGTCAGCCAGCGCACCCATGGAGCCGGTCTGGTCGCAGAAGATGGCGATCGGCAGAGAGTTCGGGTTGTCCGCGCTGTCCACCGACTCTCGCCGGCCGTCCTTGAACTTGAGCGGGTCCAGCTCCTCCGGCATGGATCGGCTGGTGAAGACCTGAGCGGTGCTCTTACCGACGGTGTGGCTGCTCCGGAACGAGCTGTAGTCTGCGGAGCTGAAACGTCCTCCACCCATGATATACCTCCTACTAGCCCAGATCGTAGACCTGCTGGGCCGTCAGGTCGTACGGCGTGAACCGCCGCGTTCCACGCTTGTCCTCCCAGTGACCGTAGTCCTTCACGCTGTTGCGATCCGGAGCGGAAAGGAGCCAAGACTTGAATCCCGGCGGGATGTCGGGATTGCTGCGAAGCTGGTGAATGTCGTGCGCGCCGAGCGCCGACATCGCGATGGAGCGGACCTCCGTCGTGTCGGCCACGAAGTGCGGAACAGCGGCCTTCTTATCGCGAAGGCTCGGGTACCGCGACAGCACGGCCGAGGGTACCGCGCGAGGACGATCTGGATGCCGGGCGAGATAGAGGCACGGACCCGTCAGCGCGACGCTGTGCATCGGCGGACTGACCAGCAGAACCTCGGGGCTGAGACCGAAGTGAGTCTGCTCCGTGATGTAGAGATAGGAGCAGATGTTCATCAGCGCCGAAACGAACCACATGGCGTGAGGTACGGGGACCGGTCCTTCGATGCGGTCCAGGAGGTCGGCCATCAGCACCTGATCCGGGTTGCGCCGGTAGATCATCAGGGTGCCGAGCGTACTGGTCTCCACGGTCCGAACGTGATTCGGTAGGAACCGCGTCATCTCGTCGCGGAACTTATCCGTGGGAAACTTCCAGACGTGCTGGCCCGCCAGATGGGCGAGATCGCGCTGCGCCGGCTCAACGCGATAGACCACGGCGGACGCGGTCACGTAGATCTCGCCGGCCTCCCAGCGACGCTTGCTGAGATACTCGAAAGAGAAGCTCTTGCCGCTGTCCAGTGCGAACACGGCCCGCTCCAGCTTGGGTCCGTGCAGGGCCGCGTCGCGCTGCCGGACCAGATGCTCGAGGACGTCCTGCGCGCGAACGTCCGAGCTGTGGTCCGGATGCCACTTGAGACTGAGCTCCCGGAAGCGACGCTTGATCTCGGTCGCGTCACCGGGAAAGAGGCTCGCGCCCTTGAGATTGAGAATTTCGTCAGCCGTCACTGGCCGTACTCCCGTGAATGTGCGACCGCCGAGCTCCTGGGGGGTGGGTGACGGAGCTCGGCGGTCTGGCGGACGCGGCGCATGGGAGGCAAGCCGCGCCCGATCTCGTTATACGTCGGTGATGCGGACCATGATGCCCACTCGCATCACTTTCCAGAGCTCGGACTCGGGAGGGTCTGCCCAGGCTTCCAGATCCTTCTCAGCGGCCTCCACGGAGTCGTAGATCTCGACGTAGCCGGTCATTCCGCTCGAGAGCTCGCCGTCGTCGTCCACGAACTTCGTGCCGTCCTTCCGGACCAGAACGAACCCCTCCTTGAAGGAGTCCCCTGCGACCGGCTTGACCTCTTTCTCGAACCAGTCCGCGACGATGATGCGATCCGGGAGACTCATGATCCGAACGACACCATGATGCCGACGGGAATGGACCGCCACTTCTTGCGAGACTCGGGAGAGTTCTGGAAGCAGACGTCCAGGTGATCGTCCGCCTCCTTCTTGGTGGGCCAGACGTTCTGCCACATATTCACCAGACTGCTCTGGGAGTCGCCGTCCCTATCGAGGAACTCGGTCCCGTCGACGGCGACGGTGGTCCAGCCGACGAGTGAGCTCGTGCCCTCCTTCGGCGTGATCCCGTCGAGAAATTCCTCCGTGGTCTTGATCTCTGTCATAATTCTCCTCCTTGCCGCGCGGAACACCCGCCGCGCATTGCTACGCTAGGCCGGGCCGCTTCCGCGGGCAACCGGGGAATGCTCCAGGCGACGCGTGAACGCCAGACGAGTATCCTCCACGTCCTCCCACTGAGAGAACCACGACTCCATCTCGCGCAGCTCAGCCTTCCACTGGTCGGTGAGATCGCGGCGACGATAGAGCTCCGCGCCGATCTGCCGAACCGCCTCGCGGCGATAGCGCGTGGTGTAGAAGGAGTGGAAGGAGTAGAGCCGAACGCGCCCCACTCGCATCCACCACGGAACCGTGTTATTCCAGATCATGCGAATGACGTGGAACAGGTGGCGGGTCTCCATGTCCGCCGGCCTGTGAAAGACTCCGTGACGGTCCCGCCACTTCCAGACTCCGCCGACCTCATTCCCGGAGAAGAAGCCCGGAGTCTCGAACCTCGGCTTCTCGCCGGGAATCACGGTGATCTCAGATCGATCCATAGTTATCCACTCCCATGATCCCCATCGCGGCCAGCTGATCAAGTTCTTTCTCGGCCTCCTCCAGATGCTCGGGGCAGAGACGGTAGCCGGACTCGGCCTCCCGCGAGCAGATCTCCTCGTAGGCACCCTCGCGCCACTCGTAGGCGGTACACTTCACGACACGAGATCCAGGTAGCTGGCCTCGGCCACGTTCTGCTCCTCTTCCTCAGGCGGATCGCACAGCAGAACGGAGATGATGCGGTAGATGCCCGTGACGTCTAGATGCCGCTTGTACGCGGCCTCCATCGCGCCGTGAGTGTCGTCGCGAGCAATGCGATCGCTCATCATCTCGACGAGGGAGAACGTCTCCTCCTTGTCGGTGAAGCCCATCAGCCTGAGATGCTTGTAGGCGGCGCGTCGACGGAAGAACGGGACTACGTGCCCCATCGCCTCGAAGCCGGACTGCCCGCCCCAGACCGACTGGAGCTCCGGGCGGACGAGCCACGTCAGGCCCTCCGTCCCGTGCTCGTGCGGCGTGTCGCCGAAGATTCCCATGTCACGGAGTCCTATTCTGAACACGAAGTTCGTCGCGGAAAGCCTGAATGTCCAGCTCCTTCTCGATGATCTGGGAGTCCAGGATCTTCGCGGCCTCGCGCTTGGAGGTTGCGTTAATCTCGTACGTGGCTGCTTCACGAAGAGCAGTCGTTTTCTTGTCCTTCAGCTCGCCGAGCTCTTTGCTGAGTTGACCTAGCTTCTGTTGAAGCTGATTGCGAACGTACTCGCGAGCGTCGAGCACGGACTTCCCCATCAGCGTCCTCCCAGCATACGAGCGCCGCCGCGCCCGCCGATCTGCGCGCCCAGATTAACGCTGTTAGCCGCGTTCGCACCCGCCCGCACCGCGCTGCCGCCGCCCTTGTGACCGCTGGCCCGAGCCTTGCTACCGCCGCAGATCTGATCCACGATGTTCTGAGCCAGCTGGAGCTCCGTCTTGTACAGAGCCGGCAGGTTGCTCGCGCCGGGCTGATGGGCGATCTGCGGGGCGGGGGTTCGCGCCCTAGCCGCCATCTCGCGGATGCGCTGCGCGAGGCGAGTCCCGCAGCCCTTCTCGAACTGAAGAACCTCGCGGCGATCGCGATAGGCCTCCTTGGCGAGGCGCTGCGTGGTCTTCACGAGGTATTCGTGCATCGACTCCACGACGTCGAGGTTGTGCGGACGACCGACGAGAACCACGGCCCGCCGCAGCTTGCCCGCGTGGATCTCGCGCGTGAGGTAGATCTTGCTGAAGTAGAGCTCGGCCAGCGCCTGAACGACGTCCATTCGCCACGGGTTCCAGTCCACGCTGTGAACCGTGCGCTGGATGAGCGCCTCGCTGGCGTCCTCGCCGCCGAGGTCGGCCTCCGCGAGATTGTGCGTCTGCAAGAGCTCGGCTGCCTTCGCGGCGAACATCGTCGCCTCGTGCTCGTTCTCGGTGCCGCGCGCCTTGGCGAGCAGCGCCCGGATCTTCTTGGCGATCCCGTCCTTGATAATCTGTTCCACCTGCGTTCTCCCATGCTTGGTGCGGAAGCTATGGTTTAACCCCCGCAGCTTCCGCCCGCAAGCCCGGAGTGCTCAGCTCCTCTTAATGGTGGTCGCCAGCTCCCCGACCTGACGGAGATACTCCGCGACGAAGACCGGGTCGCGGCGCTCGAGTCGCTCCCGAACCGCCGCCATCAGAACGCGAGTGATGATCTGAAGCTGCCCTCCTACCCGGATTACCGGAGGCTGATGCATGATCAGCGAGCGAACTCCGATTAGGAACAACTTCACCGAGGTCTCCGGCGTGCGATCGATGACCTCGTCGGCCTCGGGATCCTTATTCGCGTCCATCGCGCGAAGTTCGTCGGGCACCGTCTGATCGTAGATCAGAAGAGCCTGAGCCGCCAGATCCACCGCCGCCTTAACCTTGGTGTCATCCGGACGCGTGTCAAACTTCGCCGCCGCAGCCTCCACGATGTCGTTCAGTAAGCTCACCTCAATTCCTCCTCTTTGTCTCCGTTCTTGGAGTCAAGCACGGTATCCTCAATCTTCCAGCGGATCGGGTTGAAGCCCAGCTCCCGCAGGACGTCCAGCATCGTCAGAACCGAGTCCTTCATGACCCGCAGCTGAGGAGCTCGGTAGCTCATGAACCACGCACCGTCGTAGTGGTCCACCTCGTCCACGTCGAAGCGACTGGCTCGCCACCCCAGCGCCCCGGCGGCGCGCGAAAAGTCCTCCCACTTCTGGTCCGGGCGCGGTCTCTCCGTGGTGATGTGGGCCTCATAGTACAGGCGGCTGTCAGTCATCTTCTTCCTCCTCCATTCTCCCGATGCCAGCGTTCACGTCAGTCACGCTCTCGATCTGCGGGTGGGTCTCCATAAGTCGGATCAGCTCCTGAAAATCGAAGCTGCGGAGATCCGAGAGATCTTCCTCAAAAGAGGTCCTGATCCGAGTGTCCTGAGGAATACCCTCCGCTCCGGAAGGGTGTCGGGCGAGAAGGACTAGCCCGCTGAGACCCCCGATCATAAACCAGTGCTGGTGATCATCCTCCTCTGAGCACAGCCCGGGAGATTCTAGGCCCTCGTCCTCGTGGACCCGCTCTACGACGGTCCACGGCACCGCCTCCTCTCCGTTGAGCGCCGGAATATATGGATCGCATTCGCGATCCACAGCCTCCGCCACCTGATCCCGAGTCATGAACTTCGGAGCGCAGACCCACCCGCTCCCGAATAAGCTGCACAGCTTTACGATCTTAACTGCCACGATCTCTTCTCCCCTGTTGATAAGCCCAATTCATCGCCGACGCGAGGGCGCGGGCGAACGCCTCCGTGTACCGCTCCGCCGTCACCATTTCTCCCGAGCGAGAGTCGTACACGCCCCAGTCCATCGCCCACTTCCTAGGCGACTGATTGGCCGGGCGACTCGCTCGGAAGACCGACATCAGTAGCCTCGGGTCCTTCGCTTTGCAAGACGCTCCTGCTCCGCCTTAGCCTTAGCCCGGATCCCCTCCGCGATGCCGGCGACGACGACCGCTATGAAGAAGAGGATGCTCCACCACCCGAGAAAGTCGATCACGACTCCCATCAAGTAGAAGAAGAGCAGCAGCGCGACTCCGAGAGCCAGGAGACCCGCGACTACCCCGATCACCGTCAGCGGGTAGCGAGCGTACCACGGTCGGGAGTCCCACCAGTCGGCGAGACGATCCCAGCGAGACTCTATCTTCTTCTCCTCCACGACTAGCTCCTGAGCTTGATGTTAAGAACGTTTTGCTCGCGCGCAAGGTCGCAGGACGGGTCATCCCACTTCACGTCCACGCGACCCTCTGCCCACGAGACCACCGTTCCTAGCTGGCCGCGCTTGTCGCGCATCGGCCCGTCGTACTCCACCCGGCGACCCTCCCAGCCGCTCGTCGAGCCGCCGTAGGGTGCGCCTAGTGCTGGGCTTACCCGCGCGGGCCGGACGTTGTCTGACGGTGCTCGAGCCGGCTCGGGATTGGCCTCCCGCCCGGCGCGCGGCGGCAGCAGCGTAAAGCGGCCGTCCATGAACTCGGCGGTGCCGCGGACGGAGATAGCGCCGGTCTGCACGTCGCGATAGATGAGGACCTCCTCGCGATCGAAGAGAACCTTTCGGCTGGCGGTGACGCGCTCGCCCGAGGAAATACCTCGAGCACGGGACGCGAAGTCCTGCTCGTACTCGACCATCACCTCCCGAGCGCTGTTCGCGTGACCGACGCCGTACACGTCGTAGACCGAGCCGCGCTTCTCGTGCCGATAGCGCTCGCCGGTGGGCGTGATCACGACGGCCATCAGCGCCACCAGCTTCTCGCGGAAGGCCTCGGCCTCCGGACAGTCCAGTGGGACGTTGTACTTCTCCTTGAGGGCGCGTACCGCCCGACGGAGCTCTGCTTCCTCGTAGATCATCAGTCCTCTTCCTCCATCTCCACGAGCCGGCCCGGCTCTACGGTCAGGGTGCCGCCCTGCGCCTCGATCTGCCCAACAACCACCTTCCAGATGACGGGGATGAGATCGTCCGGGGTGTCGTCGCGGAGAACGAGCCCGAGAACCGCGAGCATATTGACCACGGCCTCACCCTCGCTGTTGTGAGCGCTGCGGAGGTACGGCACGCCGTCCAGGACCGCGACGTAACAGTCGCACTCGGACTGTTCGGCGACCTCCACCCTGCACCGCACGATCTCGCAGCTCTCGCTCTCGCAGAACTGGTACCCGTCAAAGGCCGCTCTCGCCTCCTCTAGACTGATCTTACCTACAGACTCTTGCGTCCAGCCGAATACAGTCACGAGAGAGTTTGCGGCGACCCTGTCTTCTCCAAAGGTCGCTGTGTCGGGGCGTAGAACGCCCCGATACTTGAGAGCGTACCCCTTCTCGGAGTCCGGAACGGTGTTAAACTCAATCACAGTGGCTCTCCCGTGCGCTCCTCCACCATGGAGATGAGCTTGTCGATAAGATAGTTCTGGAAGTCGCGGGTCTCGTCCCCGTACCCGAGACGGTGATGCACCATTTCCTCGAACAGCGTGCCCGCGAGCTGCTTGGTTCCCATGCGGAAGGCCAGCCGCGACAGATACACGATGCCGCCGTGGACCTTTCCCATCGTGCGCGGACCCAAGGTCTCCACGATGCGAATGTCGGTGCCGATCGTGTCGAAGCCGAGCTCCTTGACCACGGCCTCGGCCTTCATCAGCATCTTGGCCTCGGTGACGTTGGGGTCCACCCACTCGTACGGATCCACGTTGCGGAGACGAGACAGCATGGGTCGCACCGTCATGTTGCCCCACAGCGGCTTCTGCTTGAGAACGCGCTCGGCCACGTCCAGGAACTGCGGGCTGGCGGAGTAGACGCCGCTGAAGTTGACCTTGAACTCCATGTACCGATCGTCGGTCGTCAGGAATTCCTCGATGAACTGCTCGTCCGTGGCGTTGGCGACGGCGTTGGCGAGCATGTTGTCCACCACGTAGCTGTTGATCAGCGTGCGGTCCTCGCTGAGAAGCATGTTCGCCGTGAGGTTGTAAGTCCACCGGGACTTGTTGGCGAAGCGACCGACGCGAATTCCGCGGTAGAAGATCTCGGGGCGGGCCTGCTCCGGCGGCGCGTAGTGAACGTCCAGGCCGTCCAGCTCGAGCATCGGGGATCCCGATAGGAAATACTCGTCGGCCTTCTCGTGCGCCTGCTCCACGTCGCGACAGTCGATGACGATCAGCGTGGTGTCCGGAGCGGGCTGGCGCGGCGAGGTAGTGGGTGTTGATCCACCTTCGTCGGTGCAATTACAACGGAGTTCTCGATAGGCTTGCCAAGCCTCCCAATCCTTGCCCACTTCTGCGGTAAAACCTAGAGGATGGCTAGTTCCGTCCGGGTACATCAGGTGGACGACGCGGAACTCCTTGCCGCGGATGACGTCTGGTCGTGCGATAAACTCGTAGCGGTCCATGCCGACGTACACGACGAAGCTGCCGCCGAGCCGGAGCACGATGCCGATGGCGTACTTCATTCCTGTGCCAAATCTTCCGATCGCTGACTCCTCGTCGGACTTAACATTCACGCCGAATGTTGTCGCCGCCCGCATGTCGAGCAGACCCGGATTCTTAAAATAAACACTCATTGAAATAGCCTCCCATAGCTGCCTAACGGTACCGCGCCGCGCTTCAGCAAACTAGCCCTTGCCTTCTCTAAAGAGCAACTATACCATACTTCGAAAGGAGTTAAGTATGACCACTAAGATCTGCCGAATCTGTGGCGTCGAGAAGACCTTGGACAAGTTCTGGAAGGACAGCTCGCAGCCGGACAAGAAAAGCCCCCGCTGCGCTCAGTGCCGCACTTCTCCGGAGGCGAAAGCGAAGTATAAAGAGTGGGCCATGACGAAGGCCCGTAAATCTCCGGGGGTCTTGGCAGATGACTACTCTGCCATGCTTTACGAGCAGGACTACGAATGCGCTATCTGCGGGAAAGATACGGACGAGGTCGGTAATCTTCACATAGACCACGATCATGAGACGGACCGAGTTCGAGGACTGCTCTGCAATACCTGCAACTCGGGACTCGGAAAGCTGAGGGATTCCGTAGATCTTCTAGAGAAAGCCATCGCCTACCTGAAGAATCCTCCCTGCGATTCTCACGATCTCTACTACAACAAACCGAAACCTAACCATCTAGGCTATCTAGCGCACCCTCGCCCTAGCGGCGCTAGGAGGGATAGAGCGCCCGGTCACGCGAACAGGAAACTCAAGGTTCCTTCTGCTCTGGAGTAGAAACGGGAATGCCCCGCCCGCGCCGCCAGTGGGAGGAGACGCGCGGACGGGGCACCCTTCGCCAGTCCACCATGAAGCTGGACGAACTGGTCAGCTCAGGTCATCAGCGCGCCGAGACACCGAGGCGCGCCGCCACCACGCGGCTGTTGTCCAGCAGGCGCTCCGTGACCTCGCCGATCTCCTTGCCCTCGGGCTGACCGAGAACCTCGGCGACCGCCTCCGCGATCATGCCGACGAAGTGATCCGCGGCGGTCTTCTGGACCTCCTTGGGACCGGTCAGCAGGTCCAGCTGGCGCTCCATCGTCTTGGCCGCGGTGATGAGCGAGTCCGGGTTGAGCTTGAAGGTCTGACCCGCCTCGGTCTGGCTGATGGCGTAGAGCTTGGCGCGCTCCACCGTCTCGCGGATGACCGCCGCCGACTTCCCGGCCAGCGCCGCGCCGCTGTCCTTATAGTCTGCGCTGGGGTCGATCATGTCGCCGGCGTAGACCCGGATCAGGCGCTCAGCCGCCTCGGCGTCCGGAGCCTCGATCGGGATCACCACGTCCAGACGGCCCGGCCGGATCATGGCGCGATTGATGACGTCCGCGTGGTTGGACGTGAAGACGACCATCACCTCGGCCTTCTTGCTGTCCACGCCGTCGAGCGTGTTCAGGATGGTGTCCATCGCCTCGGTGCGATCCTCGCCCTGCATGGAGCGATCGATGTCCTCGACGAAGACGACCGAAGGCTGGAACTTACGAGCGAACTGCACCGCACGAGCCACGTTCGCCGCGTCGCGCACCA